>Ga0207754_100253_pt1 | contig 24401 bp, 29 predicted proteins | sample A23E1SouthBayCA_FD_187728 | JGI IMG/M metagenome (GOLD analysis project Ga0207754, IMG submission 187728) | Aerobic enrichment media microbial communities from Eden Landing Ponds, California, USA - A23 E1 (SPAdes) | ecosystem: Environmental > Aquatic > Marine > Unclassified | place: Emeryville... | reverse complement strand
CTCTTCGAGGTCCGGACCGCCAACATCTTCCATGTGGAAGAACACGTCGTCGTCCGCGTCGTCAGTAGAGATGAAACCGTAGCCGCCAGTGTCGTTGAAGAAGTCGACCTTACCTTTCGCCATTGCCTTTGAATCCAACGACTTCACGCTGATAAGTCTTCTGAAGCACGCCTCGGCTTCCCGTAGTGCGGTATAGACGACTCTCCGTGGTTGAAACGTCCAGATTCCGCGTCGTTCGTATTGCGTCGTTGGGAATTTGGTTGTCGTTTTTCGGAGGTGACTCTCGGCCCCGACGTTCTATTTCGCTCCCCGCCTCCCGGATTTGAACCTCACTCGCAACTCTCCGAGTTGCTCGCTGGTTCAGAATCCGGTCGGGTCGCAGTTACAGTACCTGCCACGCTCGCTTCGCTCGGTGGTCAGGTACAGAAAAATGCCGCCTCCCGGATTTGAACCGAAAGAAGACTCACTCCGTTCGACTTCTTGGGTTCAAATCAGTCCGGCGTCGTTTCTTCGATTCTTCGCTCCGCTTAGAATCTCAGAATATGCCGCCTCCCGGATTTGAACCGGGGACAGCTCGATCTTCAGTCGAGTGCTCTCCCAGTCTGAGCTAAGGCGGCTCGCACTCTCCCGAAGCCGGACCGCATCAAAAAGACTTTCGAATCGCCCGTCGGCGCTGGGTCAGCGGTGCCGACCGCCCGTCGCGCTCGCCCGCGCCCGCTCCGCCCGCAAACGAATCCCTTTGAGCATCTTCCGCTCCATGGCGAACTGGACCGGCTCGACGACTAACCGATTCACGACGCGCTCGCGGAGCGTCTCCGACCGCCCGCGGAATCTGACGACCAGCCGCGTCGCACCGGGTGCCACCTCGTGCAGCGCGAAGCTCCACGTCGCCCGGCTCTCGCCGGTCTCCCACCCCGGCGCGCTCAACACGAGGCAGCGCTCGGTGTCCACGAAGGCGACCCGGAACGACGGCGCGCCCGACCCCGGCGGGCCGAGCCGTATCTCGTCGCCCGCGTCGAGCCGTTGGTGTTGCGGGAGGGTTCGGTCCGCGTTATGAATCTGCAAGCCGAACAGGTTCTCCAGTCGCTCGTAGCTGTAAAAACCGCCGCGGCCCTGCCCCAACTGGACGAGCCACGGCCAGACCGCCCGCGCGGGGGCCGTAATCGTAATCGCCCGCGTCGAAGAAACGTCCGCGTCGCCGACGAAGTCGTCGCCGGGGAGCCAGCCCGTTGCCTCGTCGTCGGTCGTCCCCCAGCGTCTGTGCCACGGCCGAACCGCGAGGAGGTACGTCCCGACGACGCCGATTCCCGCGAGACCGAGTGCCCGGATGAGTCGTCTCGTGCCCATTGCCTTCACCGTCCGTGCCCCCTTGGCGAGGGGGTGAGATAACCCTACCCCCGAGCGCCCGCGACCCGAACGGCCGCGACCCAGACGACCCCGCCGAGGACCGCGCCGACGAGGTTCGCCCCCGCGTCAGCGACGCCGAACGACCGATACGGGAGCACCGCCTGCACGAGTTCGATACCCGCTCCGAACGCGCCGGCGGCGAGGACGGCCGCCGCGACCTCGTCGCGTCCTGTCGCGCGCACCGCTGACGCGAAGGCGAATCCGAGACCAGCGTACCCGGCCGCGTGGACCCATTTGTCGAGGCCGACGACTCCGAGCGGTCCCATCGGTGCGAGGCTCCCCGGTGGCGTCGGAACGACCGACACCGCGAGGACGACGAGCGCGTACCCGAGGGCGACGGCCGCCCGCCGCGGATTCTCGCGGAGTCGCGCGATTGGGTTCACTACTCGGTGGTGGACGCGACTCGGCCTAAAAGGGTTCGTGTCCTCGTGGCTCGACTGCGACCACACGGAACTAAATAGCAGGTGGAAGACACGTTTCGACTACCGTGTCACTACTCCCCCGCTGGTTCACGTCGAAGAACTTCGCAGTACAGCTCGTCATCCTCGCGTTGGTGCTCGACCCGGTCGGGTTCGTCGGCGGCTACCTCCTCGGCCCGTCGCTGGGCGTCGACCCGCTCGTCGGCGGCGCGTTCGGTCTCGTCGCCGCCAGCGTCCCGATGTCGCTGCTCGTGATGCAACGGAGCGTGTGAGTCTTATGAAGAGTAGAGAACGAGAAATAAATCGAACGTCTCGAATACCTCCACAAAATGGGTAGATGATTATGTAATCTCCAGTCCCTTCGGTAGATATGAGAAATATTTCTGCCTCGTCTTGATACCTGCAAAAGACGTTCAGATTTCATTCAGAAATATCCTCTAGCCACCTTGGAGTCAAAGTGTGGCTTCGAGGACTCATTCGGACAAGCTAGAGAATTCATAGGTGTGGTGGCCATGTCGCTCGTGCATTTCAGAACCACCTCTCAAATTTCACCAAAATTCTATCGTGGTTGGTTCCTTTTACTTGATGTATGGTTGATTTGGTTTCCCTACTCATCCCTTTTGTAGGTGCGTTAGTTGGTTCTGGAATCGGGTATTTTGGCACAAAAAGTCAAATAAAATCTGATGAACAACAGATAGTCGCGGACTACGTTATTCAAAGTCGAATTGATGCAATCGAGAATATTCATTCAAAGCTTTGGGAGATGCAATACATCCTTGGTATTGGGTTGTACAACCGACACGACGATACTCCTGGAGAATATCTAAAAACGGTTGTATCTCCGGAACTTGATGACTTTGACCAAATATTCGGTGCATGTTCAATCCACATCTCGAAGGAGACTGAGAAAGCAGTTATAGAAGCTCAAACAGAATATAGCCGAGCGGAAGTTGAACTCCGACATCGTGTTGAAAATGAAGAAAATGTGATTAGTGGCTTTGAAAATGAAGAATTCAACCGGAAATTTAGAATAGCCAAAGAGATGCTTCGAAAGGAAATGTACGAGCCAATTAATGATATGTACGACTGGGCAAACTACGACGACCGCGATATCCTTGATGAAGATATGGATCGAAGTGGATCTGAGTTAGACGGTTACGCAGTTGAGGAATAGTATAGACGACATTCTGTGAGTATCAAGAGGAACTTCGGGGGAGAGTAGTTCGACCATCATTTATCCCAATTGTGTAACTACAAACATTATTGGGTATATGACGGTGATAGTCACCAACAATGATTCATGGACTACCTATCATCGAGGTTGGGATGGGTGTTAGAGGATTTTTTCTCGGCTATCTCGGTAAAACTGTTCTCTCATACGAATACTCGTCATTTCGAGATTCCCAAAAAGAAGCCGAATCTGAGTATGAGGAATGGAAACTAGATGTGAATACAGTCCTCACAGAACTTGAACAGCTTCTACGAGAGTTTCAACATGAAGGATATCCAGATATTGACGACTGGATACATAGCTTAGGGCACTACTCAAATGAAATCGAATTAGTTGTGAGACGAGCGCCTGAATCCGCAGATAAAGAAACCACTGAGCTATTAATGAACCTCTCCGGACGGTGTGTGGCCCACAAACAAGTTATCTCAGACTTGTATTTTCAAATCTACGGCGAAACAGAGGGTAAAGACGACCTCATATTGCCACACCAATTTGAAAAATTAGAAATGAATGGTGAGTCTCAGGCAGACCAAGTTCTTCGTCACATGGCGGTTTTCATTGCTGAACAAACCCAAGAAGTAATTCAAGAGATAGAAGACTCGATGGAATAACGTGTCGTCTTTTACTAGAATCTACGACACAGATCCTTTCTTAGTCTCCATTCAACCCTCATATAGATCAAATCTGAGGTTAAAATCTCGACTCAAAAACCTCTGAGTGTCGTGATTACGGCGTTAATTACCAACTGCACGGATGCTCTACGCAGAACTCAAGATCGTTAATCTGTTTGAAAACTCACATCGTGAATCGATTGTAACCAGCCGATTCAGAAACGGGCTCGGGCGGATTCGAACCTCGGTCGCTCACTCCGTTCGTTCCCTGATTCGAATCGCCCTCGGTTCACGAATTCGTGCTCGCTGTCGCTCGCACAGAATTAGTGGGCTCGGGCGGATTCGAACCACTCCGTCAACTTCGCTCCGCTCGGTTGCCGTAAGGTTCTCCCGCCCTCACGGAACAGATTTGTGACTCACCGTTCGGTTCGTCACAAAATCTGATGGGCTCGGGCGGATTCGAACCACCGACCTCAGCCTTGTAAAGGCCGCGTCATAACCAACTAGACCACGAGCCCTGCACCTCAATCGAACCGGTTCGCGCTCATAACGGTTTTCGTTTCGACCGGTCCCCGGAACCCTTAGACGCGCGGCGACCGTCACGTCCGGCAATGACCTCTCGTGCGCGGACCGCCCTGCTCGTCGTCGCCGTCGTCGTCGCGGTCGCGAGCGTCGCGTACCTCACCAACCCGGCGGTCGTCCCCGGCTCGACCGACGGCTACGAACGGACCACGCTCACCGTCGTCGACGACGAGAGCGGCGAGACGCTGGCGACCGTGGACGCCCGCGTCGCCGACACCCGCGCCAAGCGCTTTACCGGCCTGAGCGACACCGAATCGCTCGCCGAAAACGAGGGGATGTGGTTCGTCCACGACTCGCCTGGCACCTACGCCTACGTGATGCGCGACATGGACTTCCCGCTGGACATCGTCTTCGTCGCCGAAAACGGCACCATCACGCGCATCCACCACGCCGAACTCGACCCCGAGGGGACGAGCGAGTCCGACCGCACCCGCTACCGCGGAACCGGGAGGTACGTCCTCGAACTCCCCTACGGCTACACGAACGAGACCGGCATCGAGTCGGGCGACCGGGTCGAAGTCGAGTAGAAGCGAAACGCCCGAAGGGCCGGCGACCGTTGACCCGACCATGACAGCACACGTCGCGGCGCTCTCCGAACTCGAAGGCTGGCGCGCCGAGGAGTTCGCCGCGCGAGTCCACTACCGCGGGGCTGACGACGCTTACAGCATCGAGTACTACGAACCGTCCGACTGCGTCCTCTACTGGAAGGTGAAAGGCGACGGCGAGGTCGCGGTCCCCGTCGGCCGCGACACGGTTCCCGACCCGCTGCGCGAGCGCGTCCGACAGGACCTCGTCGAGGCCGGTATCGACCCCGAGGTCGAAGACCGAGTCGTCTGAGCGCCGAGTCCAAACCCCACTCAACCCCGCCAGTCGGAATGACAGTACGTCACGAATCCTGATACGTAATTGGTATGTATTTCACAATATCTGTATTTGTGCCGACGTGTTGTAGTTGAGAAGGTGTCATGTCGACTCGACTCACGAGGAGAAGAGCGCTTCGGGGGCTGGGCCTCGCCGCGCTGCCGGCGCTCGCGCCGGGCGTGTTGCAACTGAGAACTGGCGAGGTGGTGCTTTCGGGATGCGCGAGCGTTACCGAACCAGGGCGGTACGTCCTCGACGGCAACCTCGACTGTCTGGAGGTTCTCGCCGACGACGTCCGCATCGACGGCCGGGGGTACGCAGTCGTCGGTGAGACGACGATTTCGGGCAGTCGCGTCTCGATAACCGACATCGTGCTGACGAAGGGCGGTCGAATCACCGATTCGAGCCGGGTGTGGATAGCGGACTCGCAAGTCGTTGGCCATCCGGACGATTGGAGGCCACAGTTCGTTGTCGCGGACTCCTCACGCTGTGCGGTGACGAACACGAATTTCTTCACGCCGAGCGTCCATGGTGTGATTCTCGACCGGGTTGAACGAACCCGATTCGAGTCGTGTACGCTCGTTAGTCCGGTCGTGCTCACGCTCACGGATTCGCACCGAAACGAGTTCGTCGACTGCGAGTTCAAAACCGACACCATCCAGGTCTTGCTGTACGGGAGTACCCAAAACAGCTTCCAACGAAACCTCGTCGACGGGGAGGGCCCCGGGTTCAACCTCCGTGACAGCCACCGAAACCGCTTCGTCGAGAACGAGGTCGATATCATCATCGCCGGCTTCGAACTCGTCGGAAGCGACCGTAACGCGATTCACAGGAACGTCGTGACGACCGGCCTCTTGGCCCACGGCGTCACGCTGGAGGACTCTCACCGCAATCGACTCATCCAGAACGACCTCTGCGGCGTCAGCCAACAACCGGTCGTCGAATCCGGTGGCTCTAGCGGCAATACGGTCCGGAACGCCCGGTGCTAATCTACCGGCTGACCCCTCCCGCACCCGAGTACTTTACTGCGAGCGCCCCCTGAACGGTTGTCGTGTCCCCTGAAACCGACGACGACCCGTTCGAAGACCAACGCGAGCGGGTCGACAACCCGATGCGGCGGTTGTTTGCCGAGTACGGCCGCGAGAACACCTTCGAGTTCGTCGTGGGCGTCCTCGCGAGCGTCGCCGCCCGCGTGCTCGACCTCATGCCGCCGGTCATCCTCGGTCTCGCCATCGACGCCATCATCCGGCAGGAGACGTCGTTCGCGGCCGGCTTTCCCGTCCTCCCCGAGGCGTGGGTCGCCCCGTACGTCCCCGCGACCAGAGACGGCCAGTTCCTCTTGGCGGTCGGCATCATCGTGTTCAGTTTCACCGCCGGCGCGGTGTTCCACTGGCTCCGCAACTGGGGATGGAACGCCTACGCCCAGCAGATTCAACACGACGTTCGGACCGACACCTACGACCGGATGCAGCTGCTCAACATGGACTTCTTCGCTGACAAGCAGACCGGCGAGATGATGTCCATCCTCTCGAACGACGTGAACCGCCTCGAACGGTTCCTCAACGACGGGATGAACTCCTTTTTCCGCCTGTTCGTGATGGTCGTCGCCATCGCGGTGGTCCTCCTCTCGTACAACTGGCAGCTCGCGCTCGTCGCCCTGTTGCCGGTCCCGCTCATCGCGCTGTTCACGTGGAAGTTCGTCGACATCATCCAGCCGAAGTACGCCGACGTGCGCTCGTCGGTCGGCAAACTCAACTCCCGGCTGGAGAACAACCTCGGCGGCATTCAGGTCATCAAGACGTTCAACGCCGAGTCCCACGAGTCCGACCGCGTCGACGGCGTCTCGATGGACTACTTCGACGCCAACTGGGACGCCATCAACACCCGCATCAAGTTCTTCCCCGCGCTCCGCATCCTCGCCGGTATCGGCTTTTCGCTCACCTTCGTCGTCGGCGGCCTGTGGGTCATCAACGGGCAGGGCCCCGGCCCCTTCACCGGCGACCTCGAAATCGGCGAGTTCGTCACGTTCATCCTGCTCACCCAGCAGTTCGTCTGGCCGCTCGCCCAGTTCGGCCAGATTATCAATATGTACCAGCGCGCCCACGCCTCCAGCGCCCGCATCTTCGGGCTGATGGACGAGCCCGCGCGGCTGGCTGAACAGCCCGACGCCCCCGACCTCGCCGTCTCCGAGGGCCGCGTCGAGTACGACGACGTGACCTTCGGCTACGGCGACGGCGAGACCGTCGTCGAGGACATCTCCTTCGAGGTCGACGGCGGCGAGACGCTCGCGCTCGTCGGCCCCACGGGCGCGGGGAAATCGACGATTCTCAAGCTCCTGATGCGGATGTACGACCCCGACGCGGGGCGCGTCAGCGTCGACGGCCAAGACGTGCGCGACGTGACCATCGCCAGCCTCCGGGAGTCCATCGCCTACGTCAGCCAAGAGACGTTCCTGTTCTACGGGACCGTCCGCGACAACATCACCTACGGGACGTTCGACGCCGACGACGAGGCGGTCGTCGCGGCCGCCAAGGCCGCCGAGGCCCACGAGTTCATCTCGAACCTCCCCGACGGCTACGACACCAAAGTCGGAGAGCGCGGCGTGAAGCTCTCTGGCGGCCAGCGCCAGCGCGTCTCCATCGCTCGCGCCATCCTGAAAGACCCGGATATCCTCGTCCTCGACGAGGCGACTTCGGACGTGGACACCGAGACGGAGATGCTCATCCAGCGCTCGCTTGACGAACTCACGGCCGACAGGACGACGTTCAGCATCGCCCACCGCCTGTCGACCATCAAGGACGCAGAACAGATACTCGTCCTCGAAGACGGCCGCATCGTCGAGCGCGGCACCCACGACGACCTCCTGTCGGAAGACGGCCTCTACGCCCACCTCTGGGGTGTGCAGGCCGGCGAAATCGACCAACTCCCCGACGAGTTCGTCGAGCGCGCCGCCCGCCGGCAGGCTGAGGTCGACGCCGGCAACGACTGAGCGAAGCGCCCACCACTAAGGGTGGGGCCGTCCCTTCTGTCGCCATGCGACTCTCCGAGGCCACCTGGACCGAAATCGCGGACCTCGACGCCGACCTCGCGCTCCTCCCGGTCGGAAGCACGGAACAGCACGGCCCGCACGCGCCGCTCGGCACCGACGCGCTCAACGCCGAATCGGTCGCTGAGGCCGGTATCGAGGCGTTCGACGGCGAGGCCGTCGTCGGCCCGACCATCCCGGTCGGCGTCGCAGAGGAACACCGCGCCTTCGACGGTACGCTGTGGGTCTCGCCGGACACCTTCCGCGCGTACGTCCGCGAGACCATCGAATCGCTCGCCCACCACGGCTTCGACCGCGTCGTCGTCGTCAACGGCCACGGCGGCAACATCGACGCGCTCGCGGAACTCTGTCGGCGCGTCTCGCGGACGGGCGACGTTTACGCGGTCGCGTTCACGTGGTTCGACGCCGTCGGTGACCACTCCTCGGACATGGGCCACGGCGGCCCGTTAGAAACCGCACTCCTCCGCCACACGCATCCGGAACTGGTCCGCGAGGACCGAATCGACGAGGCCCGCGCGGGCGGGTCCGACCGCTGGGGCGAGTGGGTCTCGGGCGTCAACCTCGCCCACGACTCCGACGAGTTCACCGACAACGGCGTCGTCGGCGACCCTGCCGAGGGTGACGCCGAACGCGGCGCGGAACTGGAATCGCTCGCGGCCGACTCGCTCGCGTCGCTCCTCGACGCGGTCGAAAGCCGGCAACTCGACTGAGCGGCTCGCAACGGCGGGCCGGGGGAGCGCTACTGTTACTCCTCTTCTTCCTCGTCCTCGTCGTCCGCGTCGGCCACTTCCGCCGCTTCCGCCGCGTCGGTGAGCGCGCCGCGAAGCTGCGGCATCGTGTTGGTGAGTTCCCCGACGAGTTCGTGGGCCTCCTCGACCATCTCGATGAGTGCTTCGAGCTCTTCGATGGCCGCTTCGAGGTCCTCGGGGTCGTCGAACGCCTCGGCGCGCTGGCCGATGACGTACCACTTCTTGGCCTGTCGGACGTGCTCGGCCGCGCCCTCGACGTCGAGCGAGGAGCGGAGGCCGTTGAGGACGCCGAGGACGTTGTCTGCCTCGGCCTCCCACACGTCGTCCGGGTCGGGAAGCGCCGACCGGGCCTCGCCGAGGTGCTCTTCGACGTCGGCGCGCATCTCCGCCGCCGCCTCTCCGAACAGGTCGTCGTCGCCGAGCGTACTTTGACTCATGCTCACACGTTCGGCACGCGGGGGTTTAAAAACGACCCCGAAAGTGAAAGTGAAATCGAACGACTCCGGAGTCGTCGCCGGCGGATTCTCAGTCCACGTCGCCGAGATAGACCGCGCCGCGCGCGTCGCCCATCTCGTCGGGGTCGCCGTTCCGGAGTCGGTCACCGAGCGGACCGGGGAAGAACCGGACCTCGTCGAGTTCGTCGAGCGGGAGCCATCGAACGCCGACCTGGACCGAATCGCGCTCTGTCGGGTCGTCCGGCTCGTCTCCCACTCGCTCGCACCAGAAGAAGTGGTCTACTTGATGGCCGTCGTCGTCTCTATCTTCGTAATGCGTCGAGGGCACGAAATCCCTGACGTACGCGATTGACCCGACGGCGACCTCGTAGCCGGTTTCCTCGTACACTTCCCGGCGGACCGTCTCCGCGAGCGACTCGCCGCGCTGCTGGCCGCCGCCGGGCGCGACGTACCAGTCCTCGCCGTCGGTGCGGTACTGAATCGTGAGGAGTTCGCCGTCGCGGACGAGGAGTCCGCGGGCGGCGCTTCGCGGGCGGGTCATTCGACCGACACGAGTTTCATCAGCGGGTAGCCGTCTTCCATCTCCATTTCGGTCCGGACGCGGACGCCCTCGTAGTCGATTTCCATCTCGACTTCCATGAACCGCCCCGTGAGTTCCGTGTAGTCGGCGGTCGACTCGGCGAGTTCGGCGTCCAGCGCGTCGTCGAGAATGTGGACGGAGACCGACTCGCAGTGCGGTTGGTTCTCGATGGCCTCGGCCATGGCCCGTTCGAGGCTCCGGGCGCTGTCGGGCGAAACCGGCGTGCCGGCGAACTGGTGATAGAGCGTCCCGAACTTGATGCCCGCCTCGAAGCAGGCCGTCTGCGGGTCTGTGACCATACCGGGAACACCGTCGCTCCGGGTTAAAGTTCGGCGGTCCGAAGGGTCCAGCGAGCGCGAATCGGTCCTTACTTAGCCTCCCTCGTCGGAGGTTACACCGAATGGACCAGCCGGTTTTGCTGACGGGGGCTGGCGGGCGCGTCGGCCAGGCGATACTAGGGCACATCGGCGACGCCTACGACTGGCGGCTGTTGGACCGCGAGCCACTCTCCGACGAGAAGATTCCCGACTCGGTCGACTCCACGGAGGTGTACGTCGCCGACGTCACCGACGAGACCGCCGTGCGAAACGCCATGGACGGCGTCCACGCCGTCATCCACCTCGCGGGCGACCCGCGTCCCGAAGCGCCGTGGGACAGCGTCCTGCGGAACAACATCGACGGCACCCAACAGATGTTCGACGCCGCGGTCGACGCCGGCGTCGAGAAGTTCGCGTTCGCCTCCTCGAACCACGCGGTCGGGGCGTACGAAACGACGGACCGGACGCCCGACATGTACCGCCCACACCACGAGTTCCGACTCGACGGGACGGAACTACCGCGCCCAAGTAACCTCTACGGCGTGAGCAAGGCCGCCGGCGAGACGCTCGGTCGTTACTACCACGACCACCACGATATCTCGGTCGTGAACGTCCGCATCGGCAACCTCACCCAGCACCACCCGCCGAAGGAGTACGAACGCGGGCAGGCGATGTGGCTGTCGTACCGCGATTGCGGGCATCTCTTCGAGTGCTGTATCGAGGCCGACTACGACTACGAAATCGTCTACGGCATCTCCGACAACGACCGTAAGTACTACTCCATCGACCGCGCTCGGGCGGTGCTCGGCTACGACCCGCAGGACAACTCCGCCGAGTTCACCTTCGAGGGCGAACCGCTGGACGAGGCCTGATTGCGGCGTCGGAACTCCGACGTTTGGCCCCATCGAACCCCGATTCTTCGGCTAGACCGTCGCGTGACACGGCCGGACATAGACGCTCGAACGTGCCGGGAAAATTTTTATAGAAATTCGACACGAATGGGAGCGTAATGTCATTACTTGGTTCCACTGCGGAGAACTCGGGACTCTCGCTCCGCGACGCGGTGTTACTCGTCTGCTCCCTGTTCGTCTTCCACCTCGGTCGAGGATGGGCGCGCGGACTCGTCGAAGGGGAGTATCTGATAGGCATCGTCGGCTTGCTCCTCGCCCTCGCCCCGGTCGTCTGGCTCTCGTTCGTCATCAGAAAGGCGTACTTCTGAGACGGTCTCGCCTCCAGCGACGTTCGACGACTCCCCTCTTTGCTCACTCGAACAGGCCGCTCACGTCGTCTTCGCGGCGTCGCCGCCGGCGGACGTGCTCGCTCAATCGCTGAAACACCAGTCCGCGCTGGGCTTCGTTCCGCACGAAGTCGAACACCATCGCCGTGAACTGCGTCTGCTCCCCGTCGCCGATTTCCTCGCGGGCGTACTCGACCGCGTCGGCGACGACCGACTCGTCGTAGCCGTCCAGTTCCTCCGCGAGCGTCTCGGCCGCGACCGCGACGGCGTCGAAATCGAGGTCGTCGTACGTGACGACCCGGCCGTCGAGTCGGAGCGCGGGCGGGTCGGCGGCGACGCCGGGGTCGGCTTCGAGCCGCGCGAGAGATTCTCGAACGCCGGCGAGGTCGACGCCGCGGTAGTCGTCTGCGAGGCCGTCGAGGTACTCCCGCGCGCTCCGAGCGAGGCCGCCCGCGCCGGAGTCGTTGCCGTCGCGGGCGTGGTGGACCGCGGCGGTGAACTGGATGAGGCCGTGGAGGAACCGTTCGTCGTCGCTGCCGCGGTCGAGCGACAGCCACTTCGACTCCCACGCGCCGTGGGCCGCCCGGTACGCGCCCGCGTTGTAGATGGCGACGCCTGCGCGAAGCGAATCGTCCATGCGAACCGTTCGCCGTCCACGAGTAAAGATTCCGCGAAGGGCGCACTCCCGCGGCGTAGGGCTTGCATACTTATCCCTCTCGGGAACATATGAGGTATGATAGCACATGAATGCCCTCGAAACCCTCGTCCGAGGTGTCGAACGATGACCCAGTCCCCGGTTTGTATCCGCTGCGGTGAGCAGTATCTGTTCACGCGGGCGTACAAAGGCAACTACTGTCGGGACTGCCACGGGTCGTGGGCCGCGAAACCCCGGTCAGAGGAGGCGCCTCGCCCCCGTCCACAGCGGTCGCGCACGACCTCGTCGGTCCGCCGCCGCGAGGACGACGAGCGGTCGCCCGGCCTCGAACCGCCGTACGACGAGGCGTAAGCTCACTTTTCGGTCCGGACTGCCGAGTGCGGTCGGCGCTCCGTCGGTCGGTCGAACGCCACGTCCCGACGGGTAGGAACCCGCTAGCGACGGTTAGGGGCTGATTTTTCCGTCGATTGACCCGACCGGTGTCACTATACGTCGCCCGGACGAGCGCTATCGAAATGTCGTCCGAGTCGATTACCGTCCATCTCGTCGGGGATTCCACCATGGCCGATAAGGAAGCGCACGAACGCCCGGAGACCGGGTGGGGAATGCCCTTTGCCGACCGCTTCGACGACCCCGTCACGGTGGCGAACCACGCCCGAAACGGTCGCAGCACCCGCACGTTTCTGGAAGAGGGTCGCTGGCGTCCCGTCGCCCGCCAGTTGACCGAGACCGACTACGTGTTCGTCCAGTTCGGCCACAACGACGAGGTGCCGTCGAAAGAACAGCACACGACCGAGGCGGCGTTCGTCGACAACCTTCGGAAGTTCGTCGGCGAGACGCGCGAACAGGGGGCGACACCCGTGTTGCTCACGCCCATCGCGCGCCGCCAGTTCGACGACGACGGCGTCCCGAAAGACACTCACCGCGAGTACGCCGACCTGACGAGAACCGTCGCGCGCGACCGCGACGTTCCACTCATCGACATGGACGAGCGAACGCGGTCGCTCTTGGAAGAACTCGGCCCCACAGAGTCGACGGCGCTCTACAACCACCTCGAACCCGGCGAACACCCGAACTATCCGGTGGGAATCGCCGACGACACGCATTTCAGCGAGTACGGGGCGCGCCGCATGGCCGACATGGTGCTCGACGGGGTCGCAGAACTGGACCTCGGACTGGCCGCCCACGTCGAGTCCTGACGGAGAGTTGAACCCACTCACTTCGCTCACTACGTTCGCTACGCTCCCTGTTCAAATCTCCTCGGTGGCCGCTCACCGCAGACGGACCGAGAGCCACAGAGGTCTCTCGGAGAGTAGTGCTCTAAAGGAAAACGTCCTGACGGAGATTTGAACTCCGGTCCCTGGCTCCGCAAGCCAGGAGGATAGTCCACTACCCTATCAGGACTGTCTTGCTGCATCCTTCGGTACTCGACGGTTACTTAAGACGGTTACGATGTGAACTCCCAGTGAACCGCGGGACCACGGCACGAGGCGGGCGTCGGTGTGTGTGTCGCACGCAAGGATTTTTTCGCGAGCGGGCCTAGTTCCGCACGTGAATCGACGCGCGCTCCTCCTCGGAACAGCCGGGCTGTGCGCCTCGCTCGCCGGGTGTTCGAGCGGCGGTGACGCGGCGGAGCAGTCACCGGTGAGCACCGGCGACGAGACCGGGACCGCGTCGCCGACGGCGACGGAGACGCCCCGCCGTCCGCGACTCGTCGGGCGGTCGTTCACGCCCGTCCGCGCCGACGCCTGCCCGGCGGACGGCGGGGCGCTCGCGTCCGAGACTGAAACCGGCGTCTCCGCGGTCGGGTGCGTCTCGGGGGTGACCGACTGCACTATCGCCCGACTCGCGCGCGCCGACTACGACGCGGCGTCGGACACGGCTACGCTCGTCGTCGAGACCGTCGAGCGAGCCGACGCGGAGAACTGCGCCGAATCGCCGGTCGTCCGCGGCTACGAGGCGACGCTCAGATTCGAAAGCGGGCTCCCCGGCCGGGCGGTCGTCGTCCACGACGACGCGGACGGCCGCCGGGAGGTCGCTCGCATCGACGTGGCCCCCTGACGGTCGCGTCCGAACGTTCAAAGCCGAGAGCGCGGCCACCTCCGCTATGTTGCTCGATTTGTGCCGTCGCTCGCGCGTTCCAATCCGGAGGAAAACAACGCTTAAGCGCCGCCCTTCCCTGTTCGTCCATAGTATGAGTACGACGTTTGGTCTGCCGCGACGTGCGCGCTTCGTTCCGGGAGGTGACGCCTGATGGGCGTCATTCGGGAGGTCTACGACGACCTCGACACCGATGTCGAGTTCGAAAAGTTCGAAGCGGCGGTCAACGACAAGGTCGAACAGATGGGCGGCCTCGCCGACGAGGAGACGGCGGCGATGCTCATCGCCCACGAACTGCGCGACGAGGAGGTCAACGGCATCGCCGACATCGAACCCGGCATGGAGGACGTGAAGTTCCTCGCCAAGGTCGTCAGCATCGGTGAGGTGCGGACGTTCGAGCGCGACGGCGAGGACGAAGACGGGCGGGTCGTCAACATCGAGGTCGCCGACGAGACCGGCCGCATCCGCGTCTCGCTGTGGGACGAGATGGCCACCGGCGCGAAGGAGAACCTCGAAGTCGGCACCGTCCTCCGCATCGGCGGTCGCCCGAAGGACGGCTACAACGGCGTCGAAGTCAGCGCGAGCAAGGTCGAAGAGGACCTCGACGCCGAGGTGGACGTGCAGGTGCTCGACACCTACCGCGTCGAGGACCTCGCGCTCGGCCTCTCGGACGTGAACCTCGAAGGCAAGATTCTCGACGCCGGCACCGTGCGAACGTTCGACCGCGACGACGGCACCGAGGGCCGCGTCTCGAACCTCTCGGTCGGGGACCCGACTGGTCGCGTCCGCGTCACGCTCTGGGACGAGCGGGCGGACCTCGCGGAAGAACTCGAAACGGGCCAGTCGGTCGAGGTCGTCGACGGCTACGTCCGCGAGCGCGACGGCTCGCTCGAACTCCACGTCGGCTCCCGCGGCGCGGTCGAGGTCATCGACGAGGACATCGAGTACGTCCCCGAGACGACGGACATCGAGACGCTGGAACTCGGCCAGACGGTGGACATCGCCGGCGGCGTCATCGAGGCCGACGGCAAGCGCACCTTCGACCGCGACGACGGCTCGGAGGGACAGGTCCGAAACATCCGCGTCAAGGACGGCACCGGCGACATCCGGGTCGCTCTCTGGGGCGAGAAAGCCGACGCCGACGTCGACCTCGCGGACTACGTCGTCATCACCGACGCGGAGATAAAAGAGGGCTGGCAGGAGGACCTCGAAGCCTCCGCCGGCTGGCGGTCGTCCGTCGCCGTGATGGACGAGGCACCCGAGGGCGCGGCCGGCACCGACGCCGGCGATTCGGCACCGACGCCGCCCAGCGACCAAGGCCTCGGCGCGTTCTCCGGCGGCGGGTCGTCCGATGGCTCGTCCGGATCGTCCGACGGTACGTCCGCCGCGACCGGCGGGTCCTCGTCCGACGCGTCCGCGGCCGAGTCCGCCGGCGAGGCGGTCGAGTTCACAGGGACGGTCGTACAGGCCGGGACGCCGGTCATCCTCGACGACGGCACGCAGACCAAGACCGTCGATACCGACGCCGACCTCGGCCTCGGCGACGAGGTGACCGTCTCCGGGACGGAGACCGACGGCCGCATCAGCGCCGAGTCGGTCGAAGTCCACACTGGCGCACAGCAGTAGGACGGATAGGCCGCCGGTCGCCGGTCGCCGGTCACCCACCGCCCCGCCGTCGTCGGACCGTCGAACCTGACTTATCGTTCGCCCGGTTTTCGCGGCTCCTCGGCGCGAAATTCGACCGCTCGGGAGCGCTCCGTGCGATAAAATACAGAAGGGGCCGCGACGGAAAGGATTATACGCCGCACGGACCCGATATGTGGGTATGAGTGTCGAGCTACCGTTCGCCCCGGTAGACGCGATTATCCGGCAGAACGCAGGTGAGTTGCGAGTGAGCGCCGGCGCCGCCGAGGCGCTCGCCCGCCGGATTCAGGACCGCGGCGCGGAACTCGCGATAGACGCCGCCGACCGGGCGACGGCGGACGGTCGCAAGACGTTGATGGCCGAGGACTTCGGCGTTCAACAGGTCGTCGACCGCGACGAACTCTCCCTTCCTATCGCCCCCATCGACCGCATCGCCCGCCTCCGAATCGACGACCGCTACCGCGTCGCGATGGACGCTCGAATCGCCCTGGCCGATATCCTCGAAGACTACGCCGTCAACGTGGCGGACGCCGCCGTCAAACTCGCCCACCACGCCGACCGGCGGACGGTCCAATCCGAGGACATCGAGACCTACTTCTCCCTCTTCGAATAATGCAATTCGGCTACAGCGAAACGTGTCTCGACCACGACACCGGGCCGCGGCACCCCGAGACGGCCGACCGACTCCGGGCCATCCGGCGCGGGCTGGCGAAGCGCCACGGCGTCGAGTACGTCGACGCCCCGCCCGCCGAGAAATCCACCGTCGCGGCCGTCCACGACGACGGCTACGTCGACGAGTTCCACGAGTTCTGTCTCGACGGCGGCGGCAACTGGGACCCCGACACCGTCGCCGTCGAGGCGTCGTGGGACGCCGCGCTCACCTCCGCCGGCCTCGCGGAGTGGGCCGCCCGCGCCGCCCTCGACGGCGACGACGGCCGCGACACGCCGTTCTCGCTCGGTCGTCCGCCGGGGCACCACGCCGTCGAGGACGACGCCATGGGCTTTTGCTTCTTCAACAACGCCGCCGTCGCCGCGCAGGCGGTCATCGACGACGGTCTCGCAGAGCGCGTCGCCATCTTCGACTGGGACGTCCACCACGGCAACGGCACGCAAGACATCTTCTACGACCGCGGCGACGTGTTCTACACGTCCATCCACGAGGACGGTCTCTACCCCGGCACTGGCGAGGTCGAAGAGACCGGCGAGGGTGATGGCGAGGAGACCACCCTCAACGTGCCGCTCCACGCCGGCGCGGGCGACGCCGACTACGTCTACTCGTTCGACGAGGCCATCGCGCCCGCCGTCGAGCGGTTCGACCCCGACCTGTTCATCGTGAGCGCCGGCTTCGACGCCCACCGCCACGACCCCATCTCGCGGATGCGCGTCTCCACCGAGGGCTACGCGATGCTCACCGAGTGCGTGCAGGAGCTCTGCGAAGAGACCGACACCGCCATCGCCTTCGTCCTCGAAGGCGGCTACGGCCTCGACACGCTCTCCGAGGGTGTCGCGACCGTCCACGAGACGTTCGACGGCCGCATCGCCATGGACCCCGAGGAAGACCCCGACGAGAAGAACGTCGAGCTAGTCGACGACGTGCGCGCCGCTCACGGCCTCGGCGCGAAGTAGCGACCCAACTCGACGCCGAACGACTCGGCGAGCGCGGCCACCTCGTCGCCGACGAGCACGTCGTAGCCGTCCTCTCTGAGCGTCGATTCCACGTGTTTCCCGAGTGCTACGTCGAACAGCGCGTCGCTTTCGAGGAAGCCGGTCGCCGTGGTGAACTCGCGCTCGCGCTCGACCACGTAGCGGTCGCCGTCGAGGAACGGCCCGTAGTGGTCCTCGCGGTCCTCGTACGCGCCGTAGAACCCTTCTGCGTGCTGGCGGACGTGAACTGGTGGCCCCTCGTGGCGCTCGACCGCCGGGCGCTCGGCCACCGAGAGTTCCGCGAACAGGACGGCTTCGCCCTGCCCCTCGCCGTCGGTGTCGGTGTCGGTGTCGGCGAACGTCGCCCGACGGAACACGTCGAAGCCGCGTCTGTCGAGGCCGTCGGCGACGCCGGTCAGCGACTTCCTGAGCTGCGGGTAGAGCTGGTCGTCCACGAGGTCCGGGCAGTCGAAGACGACGGCGACGGCCGTGGTGCCGCGGCGGTCGAGATGGCTCCGAACGCCTTCGGCGTCGAGCGCCGGCGGGTCGGGCCGGAAGAACAGCGATTCCCGCGGGTCGGAAAGCAGGTCGCGGGCGTAGTGCTGGAGTCGGGCGACGTTCTCCGCCGAGCAGACCGCCGCGACGTTCCGCTCGGGGTCGGTCGGGTCGATGACGACGAGCGGGTCGGAGAAACGCCGCGCTCCGTGGTCTTCCGGGTCGAACTCGACCTGCGGGCTCCAGTCGGTGGCCGCCCGGAGCAACGGTTCGAAGCCGCCGTGTCCGACGACGAGGAGTTCGGCGAGATAGCCCGAGAACCCCTCGGTTCGGAGGTCGCTCCCATAGGCATCGATGCCCTTCAGGAAGCGCTTGAAGACGCGCACGTCCGCCGCGAGGTCGTCGTCGAGGCGCTCGGTCAGGTAGGCGTTGTGAAACGGCGTTCGGTCGACCGCCGAGCGGATGTCCGAGGCGGACGGCACGTCGTAACAGGGGACGAGGTCCACGTCGAAGCCGTCGTAGTCGCCTTTCACGTAGGGGTGTTCGGCGTACTCCTCGTGGCCGTCGGGGAGGACGGCGTGGCCGACTTCGAGGCCGTACGCTTCGAGTTCCTCGCGGTCGAGGTCGGCCGGAAAGCGCACGAACAGGTCGATGTCGCGGTCGCCCGAGAGCCACGTGCCGCGGGCGGTGCTGCCGACTTGCAGCGCGTCGGCGTCCACCGGCAGGTCCGCGAGGGCGTCGTACACGCGGGATTCGAGGGCCGCCGCGGCGTCAGCGAGCGCCCGACGCTCCGCCTCGTCGGGGTCGATGCGCTCGCGGACCGCAGCGACGACCGCGGCGAGGTCCGAGTTCGTCATGCTCGCTGGTTTCCCGCGGGCGGGCGAAAGCGTGACGGTGCGCTCGTGACCGCGTCAGGCGGTGGCATCCGCCAGCCGTCGGTTAAAAACGAAAGCCCTATCAAGAAACATCGAATACGAGAGAGTGCAGACGAAAGCCGCCGTAGCTCAGTTGGTAGAGCACCTCGCTGTTAACGAGGTTGTCCCAGGTTCGAGTCCTGGCGGTGGCGCTTCTCCATTTCTCATCCCGACGAGCGGTTCGTCTCCGGCTCGTCGGCGACGGCTTCTGATAAGACATAAGAGGGACGACGGGAAAGAATCGGCCGAGGGCCCCTAGCTCAGTCTGGTCAGAGCGCTCGGCTCATAACCGGGTGGTCATGGGTTCGAACCCCATGGGGCCCATAATAATTTTAGTCGATTTGTTGCTGATGAAAAAGGCACACTACGGACCCTAACGCGCCTACATTCGCCGTTTCCGCGAAATCTCAGAACGCCCAAAAATTCCAATTCCATAAGCTCTGCTTACGGACCGGGCTACCGTCGGGCGATAACTTTAGCCGGGGGTGTTCGGTAGATGTCGCAGGCTCGTCGAGCGACGAACCTGTGGCGGTACGTCGAGTACCGGTGTCGGAGCTGCCACGAGTGGTGCCTCGTCGATCACTCGACGCGCGCGGCGAAGATGCGCGAGTGCAAGTACTGCGCGCGCATCCCCGCCATCGAGGACGAGACCCGAGACCATCGTCTCACCTCGCTCCTGTGGGCGCACCAGCTGGCCGAGGAAACCACCGCAAGGACCGGAACAGCGGAGGGCGGGTCCCAGTCCGCCCGGAGCGGCCGGAAGCAGGGGCTTGCCCCTGACCCGGAAGGCGGTCCGCATGAGGCCGGCGGCCGCCGGCCGAAAACGAGCGGCGGTAAGGCCCAGTGCCGTCTGAGCGATTTCATCCGCACAGACGGGGGTAACGGTGAGTAGCGAGGGCACCCCCGCATCCGGCGGGCGCGACTCACCAGCCGACGGTGTGGCCTCTCGGCCTTCCAAGGAGACTAACTCTGTAGAGCCGTCTACCGCCGGTTCTCCAGCAGAGGACAACTACGACGAACGAGTCCACGAGCGCGTACTGGAGTTTACCGAGAAGTACCCCGAACTGGCCGAGACGCCGGTGTGCGAAACTCACGGTCGAAAACTCCGGCGCATCGTGACTGAAGCGGACTGGCGCGATACGTACGTTGAAGCAGAGGACCCGATGGAAAACGGGTTCTACGTGACGGAGCTGGAGAAACGCGGGGCAGCAACGTGGGCGGACGCGTTGAGTGCATTTCTTATCTCGCACGTTGACTACAAGGGACTGCTCGCACGCTTCGCGAACGACGACGGCGATGAGTTCGAACTTCCGCTGACTGACGCGTGGGGAGAGACGTACTCGCGCAAGCAGTACGCTCGCGCGCTCGCGCTCCAACGACAGATGGGCGGCGGCGAACGGCCGTCCGGCGGCGAAGCAGTCGCTGCGTGGGGCTCGCCCGCGACCGCGATGCTCACGTTCACCGCTTCGTCCGTGCCGAACGGAGAGCGGCTACCACCGGTCGAACACACCGACGCGCTCCACGATGCGTTTTCGTACGACGGCGTCCGCGACACGCTGCGCAACACGATGGAATACCATCTCGGCCTCGAGGCCGACGAGTGGGGCTACTGGCTCCAAGCAGAACCGCACGGAATGGGTGGCGACGGCAGCGGCATGAACGCGTGCTACTCTCACCTACACGTCGGCGTCTACTTCGACGCGGCCGACCTCGACCTCGAAGCGGTCGGCCCGGAGTTCGAACGGGTGATAGACAAACACGTCGAAGAGTGCGAATACGCCTCGTTCAGCGCCCACGACTACAGAAACACGGACTACCGGAACGACTCCGACGGGTGCATCTCGTTGAACGCCGGGGTCGAAAACATGGGTTCGTACCTCGCGGCGTACATGGGCGGCTACACAGAGGAGCTGCTGGACAAGCCGGTCGAATACCTCGCGTGGGGCGCAATCTACTGGTCGGCTGCTCGACGCCGAACCTCGCGGTCGAAAATCGTCACGGAAGCCATCAAAGCGGACGCGTGCGAACAGCGCGCGGAGTCCAGCGAGTCGAACCAGACCGACGCGCACGGCGAGGCCGTCGTGTGGAACGACGGGCGCGGCCCCGACGTAGTGTGCGCGTGCTGTAACTCCGGCTGGGCTATCGACCAGGAACGGCTCGACGAACCAGTTTCTGACGACGATCTTGCCGAAGCCCTCGCAGATGGCGGCGAGTCGGACGCCTCGGATTCGGAACTCTCGCTGGCTGAACGCTGGCCGAGTGCCAAAGCAGCAGCGAGTGTCGGTGAGTCACCGACAAAGACGCGGATACGGAAGCGCGTAGAAACGGAGCTGAAGTACAGCGACGAGACGCCTTCGGTGGCGTCGATGCTCGGGCGGAACATGATTGACCCGAAGCACGCTGAGTTCGTCGAATCGGTGATGAACGGGGTGGACGACTCCAAACCAGAATCGTTCCGGCGCGCATCGCTCTCGTCTGAGTGGCGACTGGAAGCGATTATCGACCGCGACGGCGAGGAGCACCTGCCCGGAGGCGGCGGCGTCGACATGGCTCCGCTGAAACTTCCCGTCCAGCGGGTGCTGCAAGAGACGCGGCTTCAACACGACCTACAGAAAGGCGAGATGTGGCGCTGTTCCGAGTGTAATGTCGGTATCTACCAGACTGAGTGGATGGCTCGCCACTTGGTCGAACAGCACGGCCTCGACCGACCGGAGAGTGCCGACCACGTGCTGCATGTAGAGGACTACTTCGACAAGGACCGTGAGTGCATGCGACACCCAGCAAAGCACGGATGATAGATGTGAATAAACGCTGCTAGGAATACACTATAGAATGGCTATTTTTTCAATAGCTTGCAGAATAAACCCGAGTAGGAGGAGAACCGCCCCTGCACGAAAGATAATTTTTCGTTTATAATTTTCAATATACTCTGGTATTGCACCTTGAGCGGAATCCATCGTGAGGTATGGGTCTGGTGTTGCAATACCGTGTTCAGCGAGATCGTCATTGAGACTATGCAGAGGCTCAGAGTACAGTTCTACTGTATACGTTGAGTCCGATACTGTCGGTGCTTCGTTATGTAAGATTCGTTTAACTACAAAACCACCGCTGTCGGACTTGATTTCTTCACCATCCACTTCGACTATAACTGAATTGTTGTCTGATTTATCTAGACGGGGTGTGCCTGACAACGGTGGTGACTCCGACAGAAACGCCTCAGAGATATACCCGAATCCGGGGTCATCTGGTTCGATTTCTCCATTGTGATACAGCTGCTTTTCGCCTGCTTCTATCGTCTGAAGCGGTGGTAGCCGATGCGCTGAGCGATATAATTTCGGGAAGTCAGGAACCAATATGACAAATGCCCCTAGGGTGTTCAGAATTAAGCCGAGTAGTGATATCATAGACACTACACTTGTGTTGATTCACTAATCTCTTTTTAACCTATAGCTGTACGGCAACGCTCAGAGATCCAGATAAGCACAGCTATACGCCTCACCACCTATCCTGCTATCTAATTGTCTGAGCGAAACGTCATAGTGGTAATAAACTATTCATATCACCACTCAGAAGTTTAGTCTATGTCAGACGAAATTGGGCAACTAATCATGCTCCCCCTCTTAATCATCGTTTTGGGAGGGATTGCACTTAGTGTATGGATCGGTGGCAATGGTGGAGATGTAAGTTGGATCTCTCAAATGATCGACTCTCTTGCCGTCCCTGCATTAGTATTAGGACTTCTTTTAGCAGCAGTAGCGGTCGTTGCAAATGCAACGTAACGATCACAAGTTCAAATAAAGTGACTTATGCGAAATAGTACCCCTGAGAAATGGATCTACGAGACGTGTAGGACTTATATGCCTTTAACTCTAACAATTATCTATGGCTGATGATTCGAAAAAGGCTAGAGCAGAACTTAGTAAAGGTGTTAGAAGGTGTGCTGATGTATCCTGTGACAAGGTGATTGGCACAGAAGATGAATACTGCCCTAAACACAGGTGAAATATGGGTATTTCTTGGCCAAATATATCTCCCTTTCTGACTTCTGAAAACGTTATTTTTGGTTTCATCGGCGTATTCGTTATCCAAGTTCTATTGCATCTGCTAATCAACCCGCACGCGATCGCGAGGGTACCCTCCAGCGAAGATGTTGAGCAGATGGTTGCAACTCGAGGAGCACGAGCAGTCGGCTTTTTGCAGTTGTTTTAGTCGTAGTGAATTTCATATTATCCCCTCCAACGGACTCTACCACAGTCCCAGATATCGCTCTAGCTACAACGTTGTTGTCTGCTGGCTTTCTCATGCTGGCGTTTATTTTGGAACTACAGGGTGGTCTCAACACACTATATTTCAAAATCCAAGAAGATAGTTTGAGCTACGCTGGTCTTCTTCTTTTTACTGGACTGTATTTTGTTGTTGATTCAGTTGAAACTCCCAAAACATTCACCGGTCTTATACTCGTGTTTCTTATAATCTCTTGGGGAATGTGGTTTTCTTACAAATACAAATACTTACGTGTTCAAAAAATGGAGTGGGATGCAACTAAGAATGACTCTAAAGTGAGATATGTTCTGAAAAAGTTGAATCCATTCTAAATCAACTCTTGGACATTATTACTAGTTTCACTAGGGTTCCCTTTAGGACTACTGTACCTCGAACCCACCCTGTTCTTGTATGGCATCTGAACCAATGTCGTTCGACGACTTCGAAGAAACGCAAGTCGAAGACGACTACGACGACGGAGTAGAGGAAATCAAGTTCGAAGTGGACGAGCCGGTCATCGGCGTTATCGTCGACATCGATCGCGACGTGGGACCGAACGAAAACGACGTAATCCACCTCGCCCGCGGCGGCGACCTCGGCGACCGGGTGAAGTTCTGGTCGAACGGCCAGATTCGCCGGACCATCGACAAGAAGGGCCTCGGCAACGGGAGCTGGCTCGCGGTCAAGAAGACCGCCGAGACGCGGACGTACGAAATCGAGCATGACGACGGTTCGACTGAAGAGCGCGAGTACCACGTCTTCGACGTGAGGGGCGAGTAATGGCGTCGCGCTACTCGAACGGGCTGAGTGGCCTCGCGTCGGACTACGCGATGCTACGGACCATCCCGGCGCTCCTGTCGGTCGTGTTCGTCGCTACGGGCCTGTACGCCTTCGGTGGCATTTCCGACATCACCATCACCTGGCTGTCGAACTACACGCTGACGAGCGAGCACGCGACGCTCGGCGGCATCCTCGTGTACGCGGTGGCGTTCATGTCGAGCGAGACGAAGTCGCTCGAACACTACGAGCCGTGGGAAATGGCGTTCATCGTGGCGTCGCCTGCTGTCATCCTCGGATGGCAGTACGTGACCGAAATCAAGGACCTCCTGCTCGGACTGGGCGACCCGCTGGGCGCGCAAGTCGCGTTCCTGATTACGGTCGTCGGCTGGGCGGTCGCCGTGAGGTAACCCG
>Ga0207754_100252_pt1 | contig 24461 bp, 21 predicted proteins | sample A23E1SouthBayCA_FD_187728 | JGI IMG/M metagenome (GOLD analysis project Ga0207754, IMG submission 187728) | Aerobic enrichment media microbial communities from Eden Landing Ponds, California, USA - A23 E1 (SPAdes) | ecosystem: Environmental > Aquatic > Marine > Unclassified | place: Emeryville... | reverse complement strand
GCGCCGGGGTGGGGGTGTATGGGACGATATTGCCGCAAAAGTAGGGTGTTGGACAGTGATGCCTCTATCCAGGGGGCGCGCTACCCCCCGGACCACTCGTCAGCGGGCGGGCACCCGGCAGCCTTCCAGGCGTCGAAGTCGAAGCTCTCGTTCCGACGTTCCTGCTGCTCTCTGGTGATGTACTCCTGGCTGCGCTGTCCCTCGAAGACGTTCCGAAGGTCGCGGAAGCGATCGCGGGCACCGTCGGCGTAGGTGACGACGACGTGGACGCCGTAGACGTTGTTCTCGACGAACTGCGTGTACGCTGTCTTCACCTCGCGCATGATCTCGCGGGCTTCTGCTCGATCGTCGGGCTGGTAGCCCATCTGCAGCAACTTCCGGCAGTCGTCGCCCTCGCGGACGGTGATGGCGTACTCGCGCCGCAGGCGACTCCAGCGCGTCTTCTCCTGCGCCTCGGCGGCGTCGGCCAGATCCATCACAGCGCTCCCGACCGACTGCTCGAAGCGCTCACCGGCCGCTCGCACCCGCTTGAGCAGCTCCTGCTGGATCTTCTTCGATTCGAGTTCCATCTCGCCGTAGGTGTGGCGGATGAGCCCTTCCAGGCGATCGATCACCGTCCGAATCGTCCGGTACGTGTAGCCCGTCTGCTCGGCTGCCTCCTGGGGCGAGACCTTCCCGCCGTCAGTGAGTAGCAGCTCGGTCACATCGCGGTCGGCCCGGCTCATGTCACCCCACAGTTGCATCACGCGATGCTCTTGCTCGTCTTCGATCTCCGGCAGCGGGCACTTGACGATCTTCCGCGCCTCGGTCGTGTCCTCGACCGACCAGTACGGATCGAAGTTGACGAACGCATCGCTCTCGGCGGTGGTCGCGATACCGGTCCACTCCAGACAGTTGAGGATCGTCTCTTCCAGCTCCCGGCGAGCGTCGTCGAGGTCGTCCCAGCGAACGGTGTCGTCAGTCCGACTCGTCTGGTAGGACACTTCGAATTTCGGGTGGTACGGCGCGTCACCGGGCTCGTACTCGTCGGGGTGGTTCGGGTAGTAGTGCTTCAACTCCTTCCCGAGCCCATGTCCACGGATCAGCTCGTCGGCCTTCTCGTCCTCGACGGTGGCCGTGACGTAGTAGCCCGGCAGCTTCGTGTTGTCTTCGACGTGCTTCCGGTAGCCGCTCCGGTCGCCCTGGATCAACGTGTGACACCGGGCGATCGGACCGTCCGGCGCGAATAGCGGACCGCTGCTGTCCCGGTAGAGGCGCACGTAGTAGGCCAGATCGTTGATGTGACTGTCCGGGTGGGGCTGGTCGAAATAGCGGCTGCTGATCCCGTAGGCATCCATCACGCGCTGGACGAGCGTGAGGTACTTCTCGTGCGGAATGTTCGAAGCCTGGACCTGCACGTCGATGTAGGGCTCACCGTACTGGGGGACCGAGACGGGCTCTCCGTCGGACGTGAGATTCGGCCAGCGCGGGCGGATGGTGATCGTCCCGCCTTTCGTCCGCGGGTCCTGGTCGGCGGGTTCCCCGGAGTAGTGGGGCGAGTCCTTCGCGACGAAGTAAAACTGGAACTCACGAACCTCCTCGATCTCGAAGGAAGGGTTGTCCCACGGGTCCAGGCCGCTCTTCGAGTAGTCGAAGGCCGTCGCCCACTGCTGGCCGTTGAACTCGATGTCACGGGTCGGCTTCCCCTGGGTTTGCCAGCGATCACCCCACTCTTTCATCAGGGAGTGCATCGCATAGTAGGGTGCCAGCCCGTGATCCTGAACGGCTGGATCGGGATGCACGCCGACGGTAAAGCGCACGTCGCCCTCGTGAGGGGCGCACTTGAGGTACCGCGACATGCTCACCTCGCTCGTGTATCCTCGTCGAGCAGGCCCCCTACAGCCCGCTCGACTTCTGCTTGACTCTCTCCGAGTGGCTGCATCTTCGCCCAGTCGAAACGCAGGGGTTCGCCACTCTCGGCGTCGTAGAGGCGAGAGGCTCGGACGAACTCGCTCACGCCGCGTCACCCCCCAGTCGCCGACGAGCCCGCCGGAGCAGGTTGCCCACGGTACCGGGAGATCGACCAGTCTTCCGTGCGTACTCGCGGACACCGAAGCCGTCCTGCTCGATGGCTTCGTACACCTCTTGCTGGGCGTCAGACAGCGGTGACAGGTCTTCCTCGTACTCGAATAGTGACGACTGGTACCTCACAGCGAATCACCCCCGTCAGTACGTGCCTTCGTGCGCTGGCCCCGGTTCCGGTTCGGGTGATCCGCCGGATCAGCCTTCGAGACCGACTTTCCCGCTGCGCTCCCGGCAGACAGCCGGGCCATGCAGTCACAGGCAGCGCAGCGGTGGGCAACGTTGTCTTCGTCGCCGAAGGTCCGCCGGAAATCCCGCGAGACGTGAGTCCCACAATGCTGACAAGTCGTCTTGTCGATCCGGCCCTCGGGGAGTCGGATCACGCGGACCACCCCACACTTAAAGAGCGGTGTTTAAACCACCCTTTTACTACCTGGAATTTGGATTCAGAAGACCTAACCTCCCAGTAATTTTGATCCGGGAAAATTTGGAGTGGGACCGCCGAGATTCGAACTCAGGTCCTACCGACCCCATCGGCAGAGGATACCACTACCCCACGGTCCCGCACTCGGGATGAGGAGGGTCCACTAATTAAGGGCTACGCTTCGGCGTTGCGTGTGGGAGTCATCGTCTCGGTCGCCCCGTCGAGTCGCGGCGGGTGTCGTCATCCAGAGAACCGTTAGACGAGGACGCGTTCGAGTTCGACGGCGACGCCGCCCTCGGCGTCGGGGCCGCCGACCAGTCGGCCCAGACACACCGCCGCGCCGTCGGGCGTCACGCAGCACACCTCGGCACCCTGCTCGGCGTCGGTCTCGATGACGCCGGGCGCGTAGACCGGTGCGCCGTGTGCTACCTCGCGGGCGGCGCTGGGGGCGATCGTGACCGTCGGGTAGCCACGGAGTGCGCGCTCGGCGGGTGCGACCGTCTCGTGGAGCCAGCTCTCGTCGTCGTTGTCGGCCCACTCGGCCAGCGCGTCGACGAGGTCCTCCATAGTCACGAGGTCGCGATCGTCGAAGTCGCCGGTCGCGGTGCGTCGGAGTTCGCCCATGTGTGCGCCGGTCCCGAGCGCGAGCCCGATGTCGTGACAGAGCTTGCGGACGTACGTGCCAGAGTCACAGCGGACGCGCAGGAGCGCCCGGCGGTCGTGGCGTTCGAGGACGTCCAGCGCGTGGATCGTCCGGCTGCGGAGCCGTCGTTTCACGGCGCTCTTGCGCGGGGGCTTCTGGTAGATCTCGCCCTCGAACTCGGCGACGATGGAGTCGAAATCCGGCGGTGCCTGGTCGTGGAGTTCGAGGATCGTGACGTACTCTTTGACCGCGTCGTCGAACACGCGTGCCGCGCGGGCGGCGTCGCCGAGCAGGATCGGGAGACAGCCCGTGACTTTCGGGTCGAGCGTGCCGCCGTGTGCGACGCGCCCGAGTGTCCGGTCGTCGCCGGCCGCGTCGAGCGCGTCGTCGACGGCGTCCCGGACCCAGGCGGCCACCTGGTGGGCGGAGGGGCCGGGTGGCTTGTCGAGGTTGACGACGCCGAAGGTGAGCAGATCGGCGGGCGACCGGTGTTCGGGCGCGTCGCGGACCATCTCAGAACTCGTAGGTGACGCCGGCCGTCGGCGCTTTCCCCTCGTCACCGTCCGGTTCGTAGGCGTCGACGGCGGCGACGATGAGCTCCTGGACGCCGCTCTCGTCCCAGCGGGCGGTGTTGATCGAGAGGTCGTAGATCGATCGGTCGTCGATGTCGATGCCGTAGTACTCCTGGTAGCGCAGTCTCTCGCTCTCGGCGCGGGTCTGCGTCTCCTCTCTGGCCTCGGCGACCGGCTTCTCCTCGCGGTCGGCGATCCGTTCGGCTCGCACGTCAAGTGGTGCGTCGAGCCACAGCTTCAGGTTGGCGTAGTCACCGGCCATCCAGCCGGCCAGCCGGGATTCGAGGACGAGATCGTCTTCCTCGCGAGCGGTCGAGCGCAGTCGCCGGTCGAGGTCGCGGTCGATCTGGTCGTCGGATTCGGCCTGCTGGTTCAGTTCGACCAGCGAGACGCCGCGTTCCTCGGCCAGCGAGCGAAAGATATCGCCGCCGCTGACGTGGTCGTATCCGAGCGCCTCGGCGAGGTTCGCGGCGAGTGTGCTCTTGCCGCTACCCGCCGGTCCGGAAACGGTGATCAACATGTATCGACTGGTGAGGGCGCGAATAAAGAGGCTGTCTGTTTCGGGTCGCGTTCGCGGGGTCGGTTACCCCGTCGGCGAGGTCTGGACGTTCAGTGCCTTCCGGAGCAGCTGGCTGAAGCCGAGCGAGCACAGGAAGTACCAGAGGATCCAGGCCTGGAGCGGTCCGAGGACGCCCTGCTGCCAGTTCGAGACCTCGCCCACCAGGGGGAGGACCATCACGGTCTCTGCGGCCTCGATGTGGCCGTCGCGGATCATCCAGTACATCCAGAGGAAGGCGGGGATCGTCAGCAGCATGATCCACACCATCGGCCGGAACTGGGCCTTGAACATGCCCAGCTGGTCGCCCATCGCCTCCATCTGCTCTTGCTGGATCTCGTCGAGGGCTTCGTCGTCGCCGCGCTCTTTGGCGGCCTCACGGCGGTCCTGGAGATCCTGCATCTTCTCCTGGTACTTCCCCATGACTTCCGAGTCCATGAGGTTGTCCTGGAGGAGTGTCGACCAGAGGCCGGTCATGATCGCCAGCACGAGGATGACGACGTAGAACGGAACCACGTCGTTGAGCGGCCCCAGGACGATGTCGATCGTGCCGCCGACGAGTGACCGGATATCCTGTTGCATGTAGCCGGCGAACAGGCCCACAGTGACCAGGGCCGCGCCCTTGTCGTAACTGGTCCAGTTGACGCCCTCGTCGTCGCCGTCGCCGTCGCCGCTGGTGGCCGCGGCGGTCTCGACGCTGTCTTCGCCGAGCGCGTCACGGATTCCGTCGGGGTCGCTGAGGACGAACCCCGCTCCGTCGGCGTCGACCAGCAGCCCCTTCTCGATGAGGCGGCCCCACTGACCGCTCGTGAGATCGTCGCTCACGTCGGCCCAGGAGACGGTCCCCTGCTCCTCGGCGACGGCGAGGACGGTCGCCAGTGCGTCGGTCATGTCCTCGCCCTCGCTGGCGAGCGACTCTACTTTCTGGGCGGTACGTGCCATTCGTGTACTACTCTACAGCGGCGAGCCCTTATCAACGTTTTACTCGACGCGCGCGTCGATGGCGTCCTGGATGTCGCCCCAGACCTCGTCGGGGGTCTGCTCGCCGTCGATGGCGACGAAGGCGTCCTCGCCCTCGTAGTGGTCGATCACCGGCTGGGTGTTCTCGTCGAACACGTCCAGACGGTTGCGGACGGACTCCTCGTTGTCGTCGTCGCGCTGGATCAGGTCGCCGCCACAGTCGTCACAGACGCCGTCTTCCTCGGGCGGGCTGAACTCGACGTGGTAGTTCGCGCCACAGTCGTCACACACCCGACGGCCGGTGAGTCGGTCGACCAGTTCCTCGCGAGCGACCGACAGCGAGAGGATCACGTCGAGGTCGGTCATTTCTTGGAGTTCCTCGGCCTGTTCGAGGTTGCGCGGATAACCGTCCAGCACGAAGCCGTCGGCCTGGCTGAGTGCCTCGTCGACGATGGCGTTGACGACCTTGTCGGGGACGAGGTCGCCCGCGTCCATGTACGCGCCCGGCGTGTCGTACTCCGTGTCCATGTCGGAGATGTCCATCTCCTTGTTGCCACGGAGCGCGTCACCGGTCGTGACGTGCTCGACGCCGTAGCTCTCGGCGATGTTGCTCGACTGTGTTCCCTTGCCCGCGCCTGGCGGACCCAGAATCAGGATTCGTGGTGCTGCCATACCCGTCGATTCTGCGGGGTGGGATAAATGATTGTCCAAACCGTTCGGCGGCTCGACCGACTGTCTCGCCTCTGTGGATCGGTACGGTGACTTCTTGCGTCCCCGGTGGTCGAAAGTACTATCCCCGGCCATGTGTAGGGAGGGATATGAGCACTCCACCGGGGGAGTACTACACGGAGGAACGGTGGCAAAACTGGATCGACCGCCTCGACGAAGAGGAGATCGATCCGGAAGACGAGGATTCCGCTCGCCTGCTGTTGAATCTGCAGGACGATGCGGCGATCGCCGTCGCCAAGATCATCACCGATCACGACGACGAGTTGATCGATCGGGACACCGCGCTCGAGGAGATCGCGGACATCCGCGCGATCGTCCTCGAAGAGATCGACCTCGACGACGAGGAGACCGTCATGCTGATCGACGGCGTCCAGACCTCCCTCGTCTGTGTCTTCTACGCCGCCGAGGAGTACATCGCTGAGGGACCAGCCGAGGAGGGCACGGTCATCGACTACATCGAGGCCGCGGCCGACGCCGAGGCCGAGGAGGACCTCGACGCGGCGCTCGGTTACTGCGTCCAGGCCGGTACGCTGGTCATCGACGGCGAGGAACTCGACGTGGACGCGGCCGCCGAACTCGAATACGGGCTGGTCTCGGAGTGGGCAAACGGACTCGATAGCCTCCAGACGGCAATGAGCGACCCCGAAGTCGTCGAAGAAGACGAAGAGGGCGACGCGTAGTCGTTATCGTTTGGATCATAGCTGCGGACAGCTTTTTTACCGGGTACTGACAAGGACGGGCAATGCGACTCCGGGACGACGACCGCGCGCAGTCGGTCCAGATCGGAGCGGTGTTGCTGTTCGCGATGCTCGTCGTCGCGTTTTCGAGCTATCAGGCCTTCGTCGTCCCGAACCAGAACCGCGCGGTCGAGTTCAACCACAACCAGGATATCCGAGACCAGATGCAGGATCTGCGCAACGAACTGGTCTCGATCCACGGCGAGACGGCGACCAGATCGGTGACGCTGACACTCGGGACCCGCTATCCCGCCAGACTCGTCGCCGTCAACCCCGGTCCCGCCTCGGGGACGATTCGCACCAGCGGAACCGCGGATTCCGGGGCGAATCTGACGATCGCGAACGCAACCGCCAGCGGTGAGACCGGCGACTTCTGGAACGGCACGGGTCGGCGCTACGACACCGGCTTCCTCGTCTACCAGCCCAGCTACAACGTCTACGGACAGGCACCCGAGACGGCGTACGAGAACACGGTCCTGTCGAACCGCTTCGCGGACGAGAGCCTGGCCGCAACAGGCCAGACGATGATCGACGGCAAGCGGATCAGCCTCGTGACGATCAACGGCTCTCTGAGCCGGACCCAAGCCGGTTCGACCAGCCTGGACCTCGAACCGGTGAGTACGTCGACGACGACGGTCGCGGTGTCCAACGACTCCTCGAACGTGACACTCTCGGCGGCGACGCAGCTGTCCGAGTCCGAGTGGGACGCGCTCCTGGCGGACCAACGCGACGAGAACGGTGGTCACGTCCTCGACTACGAGGTTCAGACGATCGTTGACGCTCGGTACGATCGTCTGTCGGTCACGCTCGAACCGAACGTCTCCTACCGGCTCCGCATGACGAAAGTCGGGGTCGGGAGTCAGGTCACTGCGGAAGACGAGGCGTATCTCACTGACGCCGCAGGCAACGCGACGCGACTGGAAACTGGTGATACGACGACGGTGACCCTCGAACTCCGGGATGCGTACAACAACCCCGTGACGGACGGGCAAATCAACGCGTCGGCAGAGAGCGGGACGCTCTCTCCCGACCAGGTAGCGACCGACGAGAACGGACAGGCGACGTTCACCTACGACAGCACCGGCGTCGCCGGTGGGCAGTGGGTCGACCTGCGGTTCAGTGCCGTGACGGAGCCGGCGACCTCGTTCGACGGGACGACGCCGCGCAACGTCACGATGCGGGTCTACGTCGAGAGCGAACCGTCACGTTCACCACCGGCTGGCAGCGGTGCGTACAACGTCACGTGGCTGGACCCGTCCGATCAAACCGGGATCGACTGTCCGAACGGAGTGGACAATCCCTGTACGCTGGACTTCTCTCAGACCTCCGAAGCGACGCTGTCGATGGCGACAGACCCGATTGTCGACGGCGGAGCGGTACAGTACGCGACAAACGATACGCAGGTCGGTACGGTGTCTGCTTCGGGAACGACGAATGCCGTCGGGGAGAACTCGACGACGTTGACACCGGTGAACAACGGAGGGGTGACCGTATACACGTCGAGTGGCGGGGGAGGCGACCGTCTGAGCTTGGAGATCATCAACAGGGCCACCCTCGTGTACAACGACGACGCCGTGACTAACGACGGTCCGGATACGGACAGCGTCGCTGGCGGAGTGAACTTCTCCGTCACGAACGGTTTCGGCGAGAGCGTCACGATCACCGATGTCAGGATAGCGCCGGCGAACAGCGCTATTACGACCCTCAGTGACGACGTGTTCCCGAACGACGAACCCTTGGCGAGCGAGGTGTACGTCGCCGCGGACCTGTCCGATGCCCACGTCGATTACGGCGGTGGAACCGGTGTTCCGCGAACCGTGGACCTGGACACCGACGGGCAAAGCAACGACGGGAACGCACAACTTTCGGACGGCGCAACGGCGACGTTCTACCTCTACGAGTTCACCGACGGCACCTCATCGGTCGACATGAGCGGCGAAGACGTGGAGATCACGGTCACCTACCAGCCAGCGAGTGGCGGAACCGAGACGAAGACGTTTACCATCACGCCAACCGATGGGAGCGGCGGAGGGGGTGGCGGCAGTTCCGCGCCGTCGGCGACCATAACAAGCGCGACCTACAGCGCCGGGTCCTCGCCGCCGAGCGACCGGTACGACGTCACCGTCGACGTCTCAGACGTGGACGGCGACCTCGACCGCGTCGAGTACGAATTTGTCGATTCGTCGGGCACGGTTGTCGACACGGCGACGGACAACGGCGTGAGCGGATCCAGCGACACCTCGACCGAGCAACTGGTCGCACGGACCAACGAGCGCGATAGTTCGTATACCATTAGGGTGACCGTCTACGACTCCGCATCTAACACGGGGAGCGACCAGACCGTCGTCCCGGGTAGCGGCTGACCGACTGATCGGTGTCTCCCGAGTTACCGATCGGGATGTGGATGCGTATACTACCGGCTGTAAGTCTGTGAATGATTTCGCCACCCCGGGGTGGCGAAGATCTTCACGAAGTGACAGCCGGCAGTATATTCCGCTGACCGTCAGCAGTACCCGTACTACGACACTGACTCCCGTCACACGACAGCATTTTCTCGACCCAGACGACGGCGGCTTCAAAGAAACGAGCGACAGGCTCACACTCTGTCGCCGACCGTCGGTCGGCTCGCCCTTGCGGAGTGTGCATATATTCGACGATCGTCGAAGTGATAGTCGACAGTATCTTATACGGCGGCGGTAACTCTCAGTGTATGACAACGGTCGGTATCGACGCGATCGAGATTCGGACGGGCAAGCTCCAACTGGACCTCGCGGAGACGTTCGCGCCGGCACAGGACGAAGACCCCGGCAAGTACACGAAGGGGCTCGGTCTCCACGTCTCTTCGTTCCCGGACGTGTACGAGGACATCGTGACGATGGCGGCCAACGCGGCACACCGGCTCATGGAGCGCAAGGGTCTGACGCCCGACGACATCGGCCGGATCGACGTGGCGACGGAGTCGGCCTTCGACAACTCCAAGCCGGTGTCGACGTACGTCGCCGGCTGTCTCGAACAGGTGTACGACGAGGACTTCCACCACGCCAACAAGGGCGAGCGGAAGTTCGCCTGCATCGCCGGGACCCAGAGCCTGGACGACGCCTACAACTGGATCCGCGCGGGCCGCAATCGCGGCCGCAAGGCGCTCGTGATCGCGACCGACACCGCGCTGTACGCCCGCGACGACCCCGGCGAGGCGACGCAGGGTGCCGGCGCGGTCGCGATGATAGTCGACGAGGACCCCGACTTCGTCGAGCTATCGGCCGAACAGGGCTTTGGCAGCGCCGACGAGACGGACTTCCTGAAACCCAACCAGCAGTTCCCCTCGGTCGACGGCAAGCGCTCGATGAAAGTGTACCTCGCACGCATGCGCGAGGCGATGGAGGACCTCGAACGCGCCGGGGTCGAACTCCACCCCGACGACTTCGCGCTGATCCCGTTTCACACGCCGTTCCCGGGCATGGTCCGCAAGGCCGCTGCTCTGGGCTATCGCCACGTCTGTCGTGACACGGACGTCGAACTCGAACTGGCCGAGGAAATCGGCCGCCAGCCCCGCCGCGAGGAGTTCAAGACACAAGAGCAGTTCTTCGACGCCATCGAGGAGTACACGGACGCACTCACCGAGACGGAACGCTACGAGGACTGGTACGCCGACACGATCGAGCCGACCCTCGAAATCGCCCGGGAGGTGGGCAACTGGTACACCGGCTCCGTCCACGTCGCCCGCGTCGCCGGCCTCAAGCACGCACTGGAACACGACCGAGACCTGACCGGGGCCCAGCTCCTCGTGGCCTCCTACGGCTCGGGCGCACAGGCCGAGATCCACGCCGAGACAGTCGCCGACGGCTGGAAAGCGGAGATCGAGGCGCTCAACGTCGACGACCAGCTCGACCGGCGCTACGACATCTCCTTCGAGGAGTACGAGCGCATCCACGACGTCCACAACCACGATACCGACGACTACGCCGACGTGGAGGAACTCACCACGCCGAGCGAGGAGTTCGTCTTCGACGGCTGGGGCCGGATGGGTGAACGGAAATACCGATACGTGCGGTAGGCAGTCGGACGGGACGCGAACGGAGTGAGCGGCCCGCTTTTTCGCCCACGTTTTTGCAAGGGGGTGCCCGCAGCGAAGCGAGGACACCCCCGCAGGAAAAAGGTGGGTAGCGGGTCGGATGGGCGAACGGAAGTATCGCTACGTGCGGTAGGCAGTCGGACGGATCGAGAGCGGAGCGAACGATCCGTTTTTTCGCCCACGTGTTTCCGCGTCGGGTTCGCTCGCGGATGGCGGCTCGCGACCGAGGAACCACCACCGATTATTGTCCGCCGGCTGAATAGGGGCGGTGATGCCCTCCACTCGACGACGGTTGCTCGCGTCTGCGGGATTCGCACTCGCTGGCGCTGTCGGCGGCCCCGTTGCCGGCGCACAGTCCGAGTCGCCCCCCGAACCGGTCTCGTGGCCGATGGCCCGCTACGACGCGGCTGGCACGGCCCACCACCCGTCCGCGACGGGGCCGCGTGGCGAGGTCGAGGTCGCCTGGAGCCACGAGTCGACGGACTGGTTCCAGGGAACCACGTCGCCGATCAGCGTCGGTGGCCGGCTCTACGCGGCCGGGGGCGGCCTGCTCGCGCTGGACCCGGAAAACGGAGAGCGGGCCTTCGGAGCCTCGGGGCCCTATCAGTCGAGTCCCGCTCGCGCCCCGGCCGCCATCTACGAGACGGCGACGCTGGCCGTGACCACGCCGGCGGAGGTCTTCGGCCTGAACGAGGGCGGCGGGATCGGCGTGCCCCTGACGGACGAGCGTCTGGGTGTCGAGCGGTGGCGCGGTCCGGGTTCGAAGCCCGGCTTCTTCGGCCCCCCGGAACCGCCGTCGCCGGTCGTCGCCGACGAGACGATCTACAGCCCCGTTCCGGCCGGGGAGTCGCTCGTCGCGCTGGACTCCGAGAGCGGTGGTATCCGCTGGCGGGTGGCGTTCGACGACGAGGAGACGAGTTCGTCGTTCCAGCGCCCGGCCGTCCGGGACGGGCTGGTCTTCGCGACGGCCTGGCCCGGACAGGTGTCGGCCTATCGCGCCGAGAGCGGTGGACAGGAGTGGCACCGCAAACTCGACGAACAGATGATCAGCCCGCCGGTCGCGACGGCGGAGGGCGTGGTCGTTCAGACCCGCGAGGATGTCCGGTTGCTCGATCCAGCGGACGGCAGTCGCCTGTGGGACGCTGGCCTCGACGCGAACGTCACCGACAGCGTCCCGGCGGTCGCCGACGGGACCGTGTTCGTGGCCGACGAACTGGCGTCGATGCGCGCGCTCGACCTCGCGAGCGGCGAGGTGCTGTGGACGACGCCGTTCGACGGCAAGACGGCTCCCGTCGTGGCCGACGGCGTCGTGTACGCGGTCCGCTCGGGGTTCGAACTGGTCGGAATCGACGCCACGAGCGGCGAGCGACTGTTCACCTACCGGCCCTCGCAGGTTCCGCTGTCCGCGCCGATCGTCGGCGACGGACGGCTGTACGCCGCCAACCGAAAGCGCGTGATCGCCCTGGAGGAGACAGCATGACGCCGGAGTCAGACGGCGGGACGGTCGTCGACGACGGTGCCGTCGACGAGCGGTCGTCACCGCAGACGACGGTGACCGTGCTGCGGGCCGCCCTGACGGAACTCCGGCGGGACCCCCGACTGCTGGGTCCGTTCGCCGTCGCCGGGCTCCTTGTCGCACTCGCAGACTGGCTCCGGCAGTGGGACCCGATCCCCGTCGCGACGCCCAACTGGATGGCCGAGACCGTCAGCCTTCAGTACTCGGTGTTCCCCCGCGGGACCGCCCGAACCGGCAGACACCTCGGTGCGGTCGTGGATCTGGAGCTGCCGTACCTCCTGGGTGCAGTCGCCCTGGAAACCGCCGTCCTGCTGGCGATCGGCGCGGCCGGGTGGCTGACGATGACGCGCGCCCTCGACGGCCAGCGAGACCGCGGGTCGCTGGCTCGCTACCTCGCGGTGCTCGTCACTGTGACGGCCGTTCTCGGCGTGTTCGGTCCCGTCGAGTTCTCGCCGGGGAGCGTCCCGCTGGGACTGCTCGTCGTGTTCGCCATCTCGTTCGTGGTGGTCTCGCTGTTCCCGTTTCCCGGATACCTCGCCGTCGGCCTCGGCGTCTCGGCGGCGCTGCGGGCGAGCGTCGCGACGGCGCGCGGACAGCGCTTCCGGCTGTTCGGTCTCGTCCTCGCGTTCGGTCTCGCCGTCTGGGGGCTGGCGCTGGTCCCCGTCGCCGGTGGATTCCTGAGCACGGCGCTCGTGGCTCCGGTCCAGGCCGTCTCGATCGCCGTCTTGCTCCGGCAGTCCGGGCCAGTGTCCGCCGAGTGACACCGGGCATTCGCCGGCCGTCCGCCCTCGCTCAGCGGAGGAGCCAGTCGAGACTGGAGGCACACGTGTAGCTCCCGCCGGTGCCGTCCGATTCGAGCCTGAGTTCGTGCTCTTGCTCGCGCTCGGTGCAGGTGCGGATGTCGGTGTGGACGTGGCGCTGGTCGTCGCCGAGATCCTCGACGACGTAGATCGTGACGTTCCCCGGCGTCCAGGCCTCGACCGTCGTCGTCACGTTCTCGCCCGGCTCGACGGTGTGGCGCTGGCTGGGGACGCCGTCGTCGGCTATCGTCACGTTCCGGAACTCGCCGGGCCAGTAGAGCTGTTCGAGCGTCGCGAGTCGGCGGTCGCCGTCGTCGGTCGTAACGGCGAAGTTCAGCTCCATCACGGACTCGGTCTCGGCGACGGTGTAGGCGGTCACGCGGTGGGGGGTGTCTGCCTGGTTCTCGATCGTCAGCTCGGGCGGGGCGTCGATCACCCCTCCGGCGGCGACGGAGAGTCCACTCAGGGCGAGCAATCCGACGAGGAGGGCGGTCGTCGTTCGGGGGGCCATGGTGTCGGCGACGAAGGGGGAACTAACGGTTCTTTCGCTCGCGGCGCAACCGACTTTGCCGGCGGTGCCCAGTGGGCCACCGTGTACGACTACCACGCCCACACCAACTACTCGGACGGTCGATACATGTTCCACATGGTGCGGGCCGCGGCGGCGGCGGGGATCGACGGGATCGGCTTCACTGACCACTGTACCGTCACCGAGCGCGCGTTCCGCCGCGAGGAGCGAGCCCGCTACGGGTTCAACCTCGACGAGACCTACGAGCGCCGACGAGCGGGGATCGAGTCGCTGCGCGCGGAGACCGACGTGGCGATCTACGACGGCGTCGAGATGGACTATCACCCGAGCGACGAGGACGCGATCGCCGACTTCCTGGCCGAGGCCGACTTCGACTACGCGATCGGGAGCGTCCACGAACTCGACGGCGCGAACGTACAGGTCCCCTCGAACTACGCCGGCCGCTCCGAAGCGGCACTCGACGCCCTCGTCGACGAGTACTTCGACCGTCTCGTCGAGCTGATCGAGTCCGAGCTGTTCGACGTGGCCGCCCACCCGGACCTGATCGAGCGGACGCCGCCGCTGGCCGGCCGCGCGACCGAGGAGCAGTATCGCCGCGTGGCGGCGGCGTTCGCCGACTCGCGGACGATCCCCGAGATCAACGCCGGGCGCGCGCTGACCGATCTCGACCTCGTCCACCCGACGGCACCGTTCCGGTCGGTGCTGGCCGAGTACGACGTGTCCGTCACCGTCGGCTCCGATTCGCACACCCCCGATGAGATCGAGGCGCGAGCGCCCTTCCTGCGGTCGTTCTTCGAGGAGGCAGAGCTCGATCCCGTCGCGCCGCCCGCGCTCCAGTAGCGCCTACCGGAGTTCCCGCAGCCCCGCCAGCATCTCGTCCATCTCGGCGTCCGCGATGGCGAGCGAGAAGCCGTCGATGCGGGCGAGATCGACCGCGTGGTCCCAGAGGGCGTCCGATTCGAGTCCGTGCAGGACGACCGCGTTGGGCGTCGGCGTCACGACCCGCAGCGCGACCAGCGGCGACTCGCCGCGAGTCACGTCGGTAAACACCAGCGCCCGGTTGGTCGACTGCCCGTAGAGCTGGTAGAACTCGTCCGAAGAGAGCCGCGTGATCGCGGCGATGGAGTTGATGACGGTGTGGCCGGCGACGGTGTCGGCGTCCCCGCCGACCAACTCGGTGGCCCCGATGGCGTCGTAGAACTGTGCCAGCGGGACGTTGGCGGCGTACTCGCCCAGATCGTGGACCACGTCGGAGTCGAAGCCGGCCGAGAGGACGCGAGCGTGCTGGCGGATGTGTTCGCCGCCGCGTCGCTCGTCGATGTCAAGCAGCGCCGAGACGACCCGCCTGACCACGCCGATGCCGGGGTTGTCGCGCCGCCCGCTCTCGTAGTCGGAGACGACAGAGGGCGACACGTCGAGCGCGTCGGCCAGCCCCGTCTGGCTCACTTCGAAGTCCGTGCGCCACTTGCGGACGGTCTCGCCGGGCGCGTCGCTGAGCGCGATCTCGCCCGCCATCTTCTCTGCCAGTTCCGCCCGCGGTCCCCGAACCATACCTCACCGTCTACACGGAGACGATCAAAAGCGTACCGGAGCCGCCGTCACCGGCCGCTGCTCGCGAGGGTGGCCCCGATCCCCGCACCGATCGAGCCGAACACGAGCGGGTAGACCAGCCCGGCCAGCCCGATCGCCGGCACCAGCGTCGGCCCGCCCGACGAGGAGTCGACGGTGACGGTAAAGAGGACGGCTCCGACGATCGCCAGCGGGAGGTAGCCGGCCGTGACCGCGCCGCCGGTCCGCACCGCGTCGCCCACGTCGCTCGCGTCGGCCATCCGGGCACCGAAGAGGCCGGCCGCGATCAACAGCGCCGGTGGGAGCACGTACAGGACGGGCGACAGCGCGTCCCCCTGTGCGATGTAGTTGAGGACCTCAGTGCCGCCGAGAAACGGGATGTCGATGTCGATCGTCGTCGTCACGCCGTGGGCGTTGTAGAACACCCAGCCGACGAGCTTCCAGGCGACGCCGCCGTCGCCGACCGCCTCGACGATCTGGTTCAGGCTCGACTCCTCGACTGCGGGGCCACTGAGGACGTACGTGAAGACGTAGCCCAGCACGTACGCCCCGATCCCGCTTCCGGCGGCCGGTCCCAGCTCGCGAACAGTTTCTTTCATGTCGTTCGCCCTGCGAGCAGCCACGGTATAGGTCTTTGGGGGCCGCGAGGCAAACACTGATGGCGACGACGGCGAAAGCGACCGTATGGCAACGAGCGCGTCGCTGACCGAGCCGTCGGTCCTCGCGCACACGAAACGCGAGCTGTTTCCCGGCGACGATCCGGACGGCTACGTCGTCGCAGACACGCAGTTCGCACAGGAGCGGTGGGTCGACCGCCGCCCGATCGCCGAGGAGACGAAGGCCGCACTCGCGCCGTTCAACCACGTCCAGGTCGGCACCGGCTACCCGGATCTCGTCGGCGTCGGACCGCTGGACGACGACCTGCTCGCGGTCGACCGGCAGGGCGAGCGGCCGCCGCTGGTGGTCGTCGAGGCCAAGGGCTACTCCGGCGGGACGGTCGACGGAGAGCGTGCCGTCGTCCAGGCACACGACCGGCTCGACGAGGCCAACGTCGCCTTCGTCTCGGCTCCCCTGGCGTCGATCCGAGACGGCGAGCGCACGCTGGCGCGCGAACTGAACGTCGGCGTCCTCGGGGTCACGGAAGGCGGGCGTGTCGAGGTGCTCGAACGCCCCAGAGTCGTCGGGAACCGGACCGACGGCGAGGCCGGCGCGATCCGGTTCCAGGCCGGTGCCCAGGGCGTCGCCGAGAAGAGCTTCGGGCTGAACCACCCCAAGAACTACCTGGCCTACCCGCTGGCGGTCGCACACGACGGCGAGACGGACCGACTCGTCGCCGACCACGTCGTCGGCGCGGTCGACGCGGCCCGCCAGGGCGCGGCCTTCCTCGGGCTGATCGACGCGGAGCCCCGGCCGACGCTGACGCCGCTGGGTCGGGAGGTCGTCCGGTTCGGACTCGACGCGTTCGGGACGCTCGCGGCGGCGCTGGCCGACTTCGAGTCGTATCGCCGATCGCGAAAGCGGTTCGTCGACGTCGCCCCGCGCTGGGGACAGGTCGCTCGCCGCGTCGTCTACGCCTACCCGGCGACGACGCTGCTGGTCGAGGAACTCCAGCAGATGCACGACGACGGCATCGAGGCCCCCTCGCTGGTCGAACTGGTCGAGTGGCTCCACGCCCACCACCCGACGTTCACCGTCGAGCTGTTCTTCCGTGGCGACGAGACGGTCCGAGAGCGCGTCCTGACCGAAGGCGGCGATCTCAGGGCAGCCGCTCTCTCGGCGGGGAGGGTCTATCACTCGCCGACGGTCTTTCAGCTCAAGGCGATGCTGTACCACGCCGGTCTGCTCACGGATCGCGGGGCCGAGCCGTCGAAGCTCGATCCAGAGCGCGACACGTGGGCGCTGTGTCACCCGGTCTGACCGCCGGTCGGGAACGTCGTCACCGTCTCGATACCGTCGGGCGAGAGGCGGACCCGCTGGTTCGGTGCCACGTCGTCGAAGGTCCGTTCGGTCCCGTCGGGCCACGTGACCGTGATCGTCACGTCGCCCTCGCCCGCGAGGCCGACGTGGCCGACCTGGCTCTCCTGTGAGAGATAGTCCGTCTCCGAGTACTGGACGACCTGCTGGGTACTCTCCTCGCCGGTCACGGTGACGGTCGCGCCCAGCGCCGTCCCGCCGGTCTCGTCGACGGCCCGGAACTGCAGGCGATCCGTGTCGCTGGTGACCGTGTTCTCGTAGACGGCGAACCGGTCGCCGTAGGCGGCCGAGATCACGTCCTGATCCCCGTCGTTGTCGAAGTCGAGCGCGACCAGGCCACGCCCGTCGGTCTCGGGGAGCCCCCGCTCGTCGGCCGCGAGGTTCTCGAACCCCTCGTCGGTCCGCTCCCAGAGCATCGGGAAGGTGTAGTGTGGATCGTCGGGGTCCAGTCGGAACACGTTCTGAGTCGCGTGCATGAGGTCGCGGTCCCCGTCGTTGTCGAAGTCCGTCGCCGTCGCGGCCCACCCCCAGCCGCCCGTCCGGACGCCCAGGGATTCGGCTCGATCCTCGAAGGTGCCGTTGCCCTGGTTGATCATCACGGTGTTGCCCTTCGTCCGGCCCGAGTGGAAGACGAACGTCGACATCCGTTCGAGCAACTCGTAGCGCTCCTCGGACATGTTGTCCCGGGAGATGGGCAATTCGATGTTCGTGACGAACACGTCCCGGCGGCGGTCGCCGTCGAAGTCTGCGACCTCGACGGACATCCCGTTGCGTGCGGTCGGCCCCTCCAGTTGTCGCTGGCTGAAGGTGCCGTCACCCTCGTTGACGTAAAGCACGTCGGTGTTGTAGTCGTTGGCGACGTAGATGTCCGGTCGGCCGTCGCCGGTGAGGTCCGTGGCGGTGGCGGCCAGACTCCAGCGATCGCCCTCGATGCCGGCGTCCTCGACGCGCTCGAACTCGCCGCCGACGTTGCGATAGAGGGAGTTGGGGTAGCCGTTGTCCGACGCGAGGGTCTCGTTCAGTGCGCTCTTGCCGGCCGGGGTCTTTTCGAGCCAGTCGCCAGACTGGTAGAGAAACAGGTCGACGCGGCCGTCACCGTCGAAGTCGGCCGGGGTGGCCCCGAGCGGGTGTGTGACGTTCCCCAGGCCCACGTCGTCGGGCTCGAACGATCCCCCGTCGTTGTGGAGCGCGACGACGCCACCGCCGCGGGGCAACAACAGGAGGTCTTTCCAGCCGTCGTCGTCGTAGTCGACGAACGTGGCGCTCTTGAACTGCCGGTCGTACTCCGGCAACGCCCCCGAGCGACTGAACTCGCCGCCGGTGTTCTCGAACAGGACCGGCCGCTCGCCGCCGACCGCCAGCACGTCGTCCCAGCCGTCGTTGTCCACGTCGGCGACGTAGACGCCCGCGTTGCCGTTGCCGGCCCCGCCCGCCACGTCGTCGCTGTAGTTCAGCCCCACCTCTCCGGTCACGTCCTCGAAGCCGATCTCGCCGCCGGTGTCGCCACCCCCGCCCACCTCCGCGATCGAGGTACAGCCGGCGGTCACGGTCAGGAGTGCGACGACGGTGACCGCCAGCGTCCGTCGGTCGATCATGGTGTCGGGAGCGCGCGGTCCTCGCGCGCGGGGACGAGAATCGCCGTCCGTCCCTTCGTTTCGAGGTAGTCGACGATCCCGTGTTCGTCGTCGTCGACGTCGAAGTCGTACTCCTCGGGCTCCATCGCCCGTCGTGTGGTGACGAAGTCCTCGATGTCCTGCTGGATCGAGGTGAAGTTGAAGTCGACCGGCTCGGGGGCGTCCGTCGCGACCCCCTCAGAGCGCCGCAGGATGAGCGGATCGAACGAGTCGTCACGGATACTCGCCAGCTTCTGTGAGTGGCCGACGCGGGCGTCTCGCTCGGCGTCCTCGGCCATCCGATCGACGTCCGTCTCGGTGATCGAACTCTCGCTGCCGAGCTTGTCGGCGGTCTCGCCGATCTCTTCGGGGTCGTGAGCGGGACAGAACATCTTCTCGGTGCGGTCTTCGAGGTCGCCGCTGTCGTACCACCGATCGAGGTCGATGTGCAACCGACCGACTGCCGCGGTCGTCCCACCGGCGAACGGTCCCGAGCCGATCGTCACCGCCGCTTCGCTGGGCTGGGAGTCTTTGAAGCCAGAGCGAAATCCCATCGAGAGGGGGGCGTCGTCTGGCACGTCGTCCTGCTCGACCTCGTCGGCGACCAGCCCCTGCCCCACGACGCCGGTGCGGCGCGTCGTCCGTTCGAAGATCCCGGACAGGGTCGCGTCGAACGTGACGCCGTTGAGCTCGTCGATCTCGCCCCACAGCGCTTCCTCGGCACCGATCGTCAGCGAGCCCAGATCGCTCGTCAGGAACAGAACTGCGTCGAACTCGTCCGCGTGTTCGGGGTCCTCTCCGATCGATTCGAGGAGCGATTCGGGCGACGTGATCTGCTCGACCGAGCTCCCGAGCCGATCGAAGTATCGGCTCGTGTAGCCCAGCATCGTCAGCAGGCCGTCGTTGATCGCCGCCGACTGGTCACCGCCGGTTCCCCACCTGACGGCGGCTTCGAGCGTCGAGAGCGCGTCCTCGACTCGCTCGCGCTCTGCCGTCGTCGGCGGCACCGAGCCGACGTAGGAGAGTCCCAGGATGACCTGGTGCTGGGGCAGCGACGTGTTTCCGTGTGCCCCGTGGACGAGATACTCGTTCCACTCGTGTTGTCCGTCGGGCAGCGACGCCGTGTCGGTGCCCGACGGGAAGCGATCACCGCTCGTATCGGTCGCTCCCCCCTCGTCCAGTTCCCGTTCCATGCACGCGGCGAGTGCGGCTGTCCCACCGATCGCAACCGCCGACCGAACGAAATCGCGGCGAGAGATCCCTCGCAGACGGTCGGATGACATTGACTGGCATTACCTTCACACCCTGATAATTCTTTCGCGAAGACGCTGGCATTTCGGTGTCGCCGAGTGAAACGAACTGGTTTTCGACACGCAGCTGTCCTCGTTTCCCACCAGCGGTGAACGCTGTCGCCCGAGAGTACGGACAGTCACACCTGAGACTGCGTACCGAGCGAGGCCCCGCGTCATCCGTCGGCTCAGTTTCGGAGCGGCAACAGATTCCAGTGGCAAACTGATCCAAAATCATATATGTAATGGTTTGCCAACCATAGGCCATGACAACGGACGACCGTGGTGGCTGCGGTTCGCGGGCGACGCGGCGGCGTGTACTCGAATCTCTGGGTGGGACCGGTGCGGTGGCGCTGGCCGGCTGTCTCGGATCTGACGGAGCGACGACAGAAACCAGCACCGACGACTCGGTGACGGTCGGACTGTCCTCGCCCGAGTCCGGTCGCTACTCTCCGATCGGCGACCACGAGCGACGAGGGTTCGAACTCGCGGTCACCCATCTCAACGAGGGCGGGGGCCTGGTCGGCGGTGAGGGGTTCGCCAGCCTCTCCGGGGACGGCGTGCTCGGCCGGACCGTCGAGACCGCCATCGCCGACACGGAAGGCGACGCCTCGACGGCCGAGACGAACCTCCAGCAGCGACTCGGCGACGACGAGCTGGCCATGTTCACCGGCGGCGTCGCGGGCAGCGTCGTCACGACACACCGGGATCTGGCGGACGAACACGAGACGCCGTACTTCGTCGGCACGTCGACGCTGAATCAGCTCACCGGCGAGAACTGCTCGCCACACGTCTACCGCGAGCTGTTCAACTCTCGCACGCTGGCCCGTGCGCTCGTCCCGGAAGTCGTCGCCGACATCGACGGTGCCCAGTTCTTTTTCCAGGTCAGCACCGACACGATCGAAGGACGCGACCTCAAGCAGAGCATCAACGGCTACGCGACCGCGAGCGACCTCGACTTGCGGCCCATCGGTACCACGACGGTCCGGTCGGGCTCGACCGACTTCGAGCGCCCGCTCTCGGAAGCGGCGAGCAACAGCGTCGACATCGTCTTCCTCGATCTGTTCGGCCTCGACGCCGTCAACGCGATCCAGCAGGCCAAAGAGATCCTCCCCGAGGACGCGGTCATCGTCGTCCCGCTGCTCACCCAGTCCGTCGCGGATTCGCTGGGCGAGCGGGTCGAAGGTGTCTACGGCACCGTCGGCTGGCACGAGAACCTCGGTACGCCGCTGTCGGGCAAGTTCGGCGACGCCTACCAGAACGAGTACTCGGGAACGGTGAGCACCACGGCGCTCGTCCCACCGGGTCCCGCCCAGAACGCGTACGGACAGGTCCTGCTGTGGGCCAGCGCGGCAGAGGCCGCCGGCACGTTCGACGCGGACGCGGTCCGGTCCGAACTCGAAGGGTTCGAGTACGCACTCGGTGCGGGTGCAGAGACGATGCGGGCCTGCGACCACCAGGCGATGCGAGCCGTCCCGGTCGTCCGTGGCAGTACCGAGACGGACTCGGTCGGGAACTACTTCGAGCTGCTGAACGGACGGCGAAATATGGAACCCGGCTGTGACGAACCGCCTGCGGCGGCGTGTGAGCTGTAGACACGCACAGTCACTCCCCGCCCACACGTCGCGGCGGAACGCGACTCGATCTACGGATCACCGAGCGTGTCGCTCCGACAACGTTCCGCTCACCCACTCTCGGTCAGATCGGAGAACAGCGATTCGAAGTCGTCGACGTTCTCCGAGAGGTGGTCGACCTCGTCGGCCAGTCGCTCGACCCGAGCGGTGATTTCCGCGTACGCTTCGCTCTCCTCTCGGGCCCTCGGATTCATCTCGGACTCCAGTGTCGCCTGCTTCGACAGCGCCGCGAAGTACGCTTGCAGGTGGTCGTCGTACGCATCGCGGCGCAGCATCGCCTCGACCGTCTCTCGGAGATCCGCCCCCGTGACGGGCTTCGTGAGGTAGTCGTCGAAGGGCATGTCGACGATGTCGACGTCGGGATCGACGGCCGTGACCATCACGATGCGACAGTCGAGCCCACGCTCCCGGACCCGTCCCAGTACCTCGTCCCCCGAGAGACCCGGCATCTGTCTGTCCAGGAGGACGATGTCGACCGACTCGTCGGCGTCCTCCAGTGCCTGAGCACCGTCGTACGCGACGCTGGTTTCGTACCCTTCGCCGAGCCACATGGCGTACAGATCCGCAACGTCGCGTTCGTCGTCGACGACGAGAATCTCGGGCGTCTCGGCTTCCGTCTTCAGTTGCACGCCAGATACCTCCGTCCGTTCGTCGTCCCCCCGCGACATACTGTCGCCAATTTCGCCATATCACAGATAAATCTATCTGCCAGATTATCGCCCGTGATTATAGATAGGCGACCCGTCACGCCCGGTCACCGCGATCGGCCTTCGACCCCGTAGTGGAGATCGATCGCACGGAGGCGGTCTCGTTCGGCGCTGGCGACGACACGACATTGATACGGCGTCGCCACGCAGTAGGCACACCGATGCCCGATCCCGCAGCAATCGAGACGATCGTCGTCAAAGCCGACGAGATCGTCACCGCGCTGGAGGCCAGCCAACGGGGGACCCGGACCGCACTTCGCGTCACCGCTCCGTTCAGTGCTCGCATGCGGGCACGCATCCACGTCGAACAGCCCGGCGACGGCGACGACGACGCACAGCTGTTGCTCTCGCCGCACGCGCTCCTCGACGACGATTGTCCGTCACTCCCCACCTCGGACGAGACCGCCGAGCGGCTCAGGTCCCGGTCCGACGAACAGTACTCCGTCGAGCGCCACCGCGAAACACACGAAGCCGCCCTCGAAGAGTGGCGGTCGACGATCCCAGACCACGTCGTCGACGCCGTCGAGCTCCCCGCTGCCGGCGGCGCGGTCTCGGTGGCGCTTCTCTCGGCCGCGGACCGAGAGTGAGCGAACCGCCGTCGCTCGATAAGCGATCATTATAAAATGTTTCCACGGATCTCGGGCGGTCGTAAAACGTCCGAACGTACTTCGTACCATCGTGAAATGAACTGAAACAGTCCGAAGCCTCGACCGGTTATATGATGCTCTCGGTCGTGGTGATCGATAGGTGTCCCCGATGTCAAGCTCGACCAACAACGACCTTCGATCGTCGCTCCAGTCGGTAAGCTCGGTGAACGAAGTTGGTAAGCACGTCTTGCCCCCGATCCGGGCGCTCGCGTTCTGGATCGCCATCGCGCTGCCCTTCCTCTATCTCCCGCTCCTCGCGGTCGGCCTCTCCAGCCAGACCCTGACTGGCGCGTTCCTGACCCTCTTGCTGTGTAACGCCGTCGCCCTCCTCGTCGGCCACAAGCACCTCCGTGAGTGAAACCCCGTCGCCGCCTCGCTTTTCCTGTCACTCCGTCTGTGTGTTGGGCAATATATTTAACACGTAGCGACATGTAATACTTGTATGGCCGCATACGGCCGGCCGTCACTTCGAGACTTGTTCGACGAATCGCCGACGCCCCACATCGCGCACCCGCCGCGCACACACCACCGAGACTTCTACGTCGCTACCGACGGCTCGTATCGAGAGTCGTCTGGCGGACTCGGCGTCGTCATCGAGACGCGAGACGGGGAGCGCGTCGCCCGGCTGTCGATCCACGACGGCGCGCCCGACAACAACGTCGCCGAGTATCGGGCGCTCCATCTCGGGCTCGATCTCCTCGCTGCTCGGGCACCCAGCGACGCCACCGTCGGCCTCCTCATCGACCACGACGACCTCGCGGCCAACGTCAACGCCGCGATGCTCGCCGTCAAGAACGCGCAGTTCGACGCGAGTCACCCGGTCTCGATCCCGCGCTCGACCGGGCTCCACTGGCGTGGCATTCGCGCCCGCATCAACGGCTTCGACGAGGTCAGGGCCGCACGGATCGCCAGCGGATCGAACCCGGCACACCCGCTGGCGAACACCCCCGACCAGTACGCACACGTCAACGACGAGCCGGCCCGCTGTGTGCTCCCCGAGACGCCGACCGTCGACGAGCAGGTCCCACCGCCCTCGCGCTCGAACCGCGGCGGCGCGAGCGACTGACGACGATCAGTCGTCCTGTGCGTCGACGACTGCCACGCCCGCCATGTTGACGATGTCTTTGACTTCGTCGCCACGCTGGAGGACGTGGACCGGCTTGTCCATGCCGACCAGCATCGGGCCGATCGCCTCTGCACCGCCGAGGCGCTGGAGGAGCTTGTAGCCGATGTTGCCCGCTTCGAGGCTCGGGAACACGAGGACGTTCGCCGGATCGTCCAGCTCGGAGAACTCGTAGGTCCCCTGGAGGATGTCCTCGACGACGGCCGTGTCGGCCTGCATCTCGCCGTCGACGGGGAAGTCGGTCGCCGGGTCCTCTCGGAGGCGCTCGGCGGCGCGACGCGGTGCCCGCGTGCCCGGGGAGTCGAC
>Ga0207754_100251_pt1 | contig 24476 bp, 19 predicted proteins | sample A23E1SouthBayCA_FD_187728 | JGI IMG/M metagenome (GOLD analysis project Ga0207754, IMG submission 187728) | Aerobic enrichment media microbial communities from Eden Landing Ponds, California, USA - A23 E1 (SPAdes) | ecosystem: Environmental > Aquatic > Marine > Unclassified | place: Emeryville... | reverse complement strand
AGCCGAGCCACTCGATGAACTCCGCGAAGACTCGACTCGAGAGTTCGATCTGGGTCGTCGTTTCCTGATCGTCGGTTCGGTGTCGGATACCCAATCGCTCGTAGTAAGACTCCACGTCATCGACGTAGGACTGTTCCTCGGAAGGGTGGAAGCTCAGGCAGACCCGTCGACGGGTCGTCGAGCCGTGTCCGGACGTATCGTCGTTGATGTGTCCTTCACTGAGATAGTAGCCGACGAAGCGCCAGAAATCCTCGTCAGCGGGGAGGACAGCCGGAACGTACGTCTGGCCCCCACCTCTCGTCGTGAACAAACTCAGTTCGGTTCTGTCGACCGGGAGCTCATCTTCGTGTTCGAGGAACGCGTCGAGGGGCAGATAGTTGCTGCCCACGAAGTCACTGACCTTGTGGTAGCTGAACTGCCGGTTGTACTCCTGGAGCACATCGTAGAGCTCGTGTTTGACTGTTGCCAACTCGATCTCGGGCTTTAGATACACCCGGTCGTTCTCGAACGACGACGATGAATCGACGATATCGATGAGGTCGAACGACTCCACGGGGTCGCTCGGGAGATCGACCATTACTGGGATTCGGTCGTCTTCATCGAGAGTTTCCGCTTCACGGACCGTCGTTTCGCGTCCTTCGAGAGTAACCATCGGATGGTCGTGGGTGACGGTCACCGTCTTGTTCATCTTCGTCCGGATGGTGTGTAGCTCCCCGTCGTACGGACGGCGCGTCGCTGCATGCACAGGCTTGAACTCGAACTCACCGTTCTCGGACCGACTGAGGACTGACACGGGTTCGACTGTTCCGTCGGAGACGTACTGCTCGAAGAACTCGCTGAGTGTGAGGTGTTTCGTGCCGTCTCCGTCTTGCGCGAGAACACGCTGATCACCAGTAAGGCAACTCCCGCCCCAGCCCAGACCGCTCCGGAGGAACTGCTCGCCGATCCGGTCGTCGAGGCCGATCGCGTCCGCGATCTCGTAGGCGTCGACGCCGAACTCCTTGCAGACGTTCCCGAGGTCGTTGATCAGCGAGACCTTCGACGCGAGGAAGGCGTTGTTCGCGTACTTGGTCATCTCGGCCGTTCGGAGGTCGGTCTCGACGACCGGTGCGTCGTGTTCGTCGAGTAGCGGGGCGAAGACGTCGTGCATATCCTCGCGCGTGCGATCGTCCTCGGCGCCGAGGACGACCTTGTCGGGGTGGCGGAAGTCGTGGACTGCCGTTCCCTCGCGGAGGAACTCGGGGTTCATGCCGACACCGACGGCACCGGTGTCTGCCTGTTCGGAGGGATTTTGGACGAGCGGGGCGATGCGTTCCTCGGTCGTCGTCGGGACGACGGTACTCTTGACGACGACGCTGTGTCGGTCGTCCTTCGCGGCGAGGGTGTCGCCCAACTGCTCTGCGCCGGCCTGCATGATCGACAGGTCGATGCTGCCGTCCTCCGCTTGCGGGGTGGGGAGACAGAGGAACGTGATCTCGGTATCGAGGACGGCCTCGTAGTCGGTGGTCGCGCGCAGGCGGCCAGTGCCGTCGTCGCCGGCGTGTGCGTCGACGAGTTCGGGGAGACCCTCCTCGTGGATCGGGGCCTCACCGGCGTTGATCGTGTCGACGATCGACTGGTCGATGTCGACGTTGACGACCTCGTGACCGAGGTCGGCGAAACAGGCGGCGACCGTGGTTCCGACGTAGCCGCTGCCGACGATGGAGACGTTCATCTATCGGGGTGCAGGCGTGAGAGGGGTAAAGGCGTGTCGTCGTTCGCCGACGAGAAGGGGAATCGTTCCATGAGAAAGCGGGTTATTGATACCGTTCCGTTCGGAACGTATCCCCGTTGCCGAACCCGAGTGACCCTTCATGAGATACGGCCGCACCTCGATGGTGAACTTTCTGTCTCGGCTGGTGATGTCGCTCTCGGGGTTCGTCGCCACCATCGTCCTCACGAACACGCTCGGGCGAGAACGCTACGGGACGTACGTTGTCGTGCTGTCCGTACTCGCGTGGGTCGCGATCGCGGGCGATCTCGGTGTTACTGCGGCCGTGAAAAAGCGAATCAGTGAGTCGACAGATGGGAACTATCTCTCGGCGGGGATAGCTGTGCAGTTCGTGCTGTACGCTGCCGTCGCGGTCTGTCTCTGGATCGCTCGCCCGTACCTGAACGGGTACATGGAGATCCAAGCCACGTGGGTCCTGATCCTCCTCTTGGCTGCTCGGCTCGCCGCGAACTTCGTTCAGTCCGTCCTCGACGGGCAGCATCTGGTCCACGTGTCGAGTGTTCTCACGCCTGTCGAGTGGACGAGTCGGAGCATCGTGCAAGTCTTGCTCGTGCTCTCTGGTGCGGGGGTCGCGGGGGCGTTCGCCGGTTACGTCGTCGGCGCAGTCGTGGGGGCGCTTATCGGCGCGTACTTCGTCTCGGCGTCGTTGGCCCTCCCGTCGAAACGTGACCTCGCACAGCTCAAGTCCTACGCACAGTTCTCTTGGCTCGCTTCGGTCAAAGGACGGACGTTCCTCTCGATGGACACGCTCATCCTCGCCGTATTCGTCACCAACGCCGTCGTTGCAGTCTACGAGATCGCGTGGAACCTCGCTTCACTGTTCGCCATCTTCGGGTCGTCGATCCAGCGAACGCTGTTCCCGGAGATCAGCAAGCTCTCTTCGGAATCGGGAATCGGCGGAGAGATCACCGGCCTGCTCCGTGTGAGTCTGGCGTACTCGGGGCTGTTCATCATCCCCGGACTCGTCGGCGGTGCCCTAGTCGGCGACATCGTCCTGCAGGTGTATGGCCCTGGGTTCGACACGGGATACTACATCCTCCTGATCCTGACGTTCGCCAGACTGCTGTACGGCTATCAGGGACAGTTTATTACAACACTCGACGCCGTCGACCGGCCGGACTTGACGTTCCGGATCAACGCCGTGTTCGTCGCGGCGAACCTCGTGTTGAACCTCCTCCTCACGTGGCAGTACGGCTGGTACGGCGCTGCGGCGGCGACGACGGTCTCGGCGGCGATCGGGCTGGTGCTCGGCTACTACTACGCCTCGCAGGTGCTGGAGGTCGTCGTCCCCATCGCCGAGATCGGGAAACAGTGTATCGCGGCCGGCGCCATGGTTGCTGTCGTCTACCCGCTTCGGACAGTCGTCGGGGAGTCGCTTCCGCTCGTGACCGTGCTCGTGGGGATCGGTGCGGGGTTCTACTTCCTCGTGTTGCTCGTGCTCTCCCGTGAGTTCCGGACGACGGTGGAGGACAATCTGCCGTTTGCGGTGCCGGTCTTTCGGGAGTAGACCGGTCGTTTCATCACGCTCCCTGTCCTCCCCGGATTCATGCAGACGAACGCCCGCGAGTGGCTTGCGGAGATGGGCAGACGGTTCCGCAACAACCCAACTCGGGCTCCGCTCTACGTCGTGTACACGTGGTATCTCGTTCTCTGGTACGCAGTGACTTCGCGACGACCGATCGGAACGAACGTGTACGAGCGGGACTGGGACGTCCTCCTGATCCTCGACGCGTGTCGGACGGATACGCTGCGCGAGGTCGCTCCGGAGTACGACTTCGTCGAGAACGTCGACACGATGTGGTCCGTGGGCAGCCAGTCCGACGAGTGGATGGCGAACACGTTCACCGAGGAGTATCGCGAGCAAATTGGGCGGACACACTACATCAGCGGGAACGGCCACACCGGACAGCTGTTCGAACGGGGAGGACTCCCGCCGAAGAACAATACGACCCCGGTAGACTTCTCGAAGTGGCAACTCGTCGATCTGCACGCGTTCGACGACATCGAGATGGTGTGGAAGGATTTCCACGACGACACCTACAACGTCGCGCTCCCCAGCGTAGTGACTGACCACGCCATCGAAGCGGGCCGGAACGACGACCCGGAGAAACTGATCGTCCACTATATGCAGCCACACCTTCCCTACCTCGGGCAAGCGATGCGTGAGGACCGGCCACTGACCGATCTCGAACGGGAGGGCTACGAACACTTGGAGACGGGTGACGCCGATAGGGAGGAGGTCTACGAGATGTACAAAGATACACTTCGGACCGTCCTCGATGAAGTCCAGGTCCTACTGGAGAACATCGACGCGGATAGGGTGGCGATCACGTCCGACCACGGGGAGGCGTTCGGCGAGGGCGGCGCGTACGGTCACCCGGAAGGGTTCCCGCACCCGATCGTGAAGAAAGTCCCGTGGGTAGAGACATCGGCCACCGACGAGGGTACTCGTGAGCCTGATCTGGAGCGCGAGGCGGGCGAACACGTCGAACTGGAGCAGCATCTCCGGGATCTCGGGTACAAGTAGACCCGATCGAAATCGCCGGCGTCGAGGCCTTTTGTTGGCGAGCTCAGGACCATGCTAAAGCTATTTAAATATCGCAGGGCTATCCGAAACCATGCAGGCAGTAGTTCTCGCAGCTGGTGAGGGAACGCGTCTCCGCCCGCTGACCGAGGATAAACCGAAAGGAATGGTCGAGGTCGCCGGCAAACCGATCCTCACGCACTGTTTCGAGCAGCTTGTGGAACTCGGTGCCGAGAAGCTCGTGGTCATCGTCGGCTACAAGAAACAGAACATCATCAGCCACTTCGGCGACGAGTTCGAGGGTGTCCCGATCACGTACGCCCACCAGCGCGAGCAGAAAGGGCTCGCCCATGCGCTCCTGAAGGCGGAGGAACACGTCGACCAGGACTTCATGCTGATGCTCGGCGACAACATCTTCCAGGCGAACCTGGAGGACGTGGTGAGCCGTCAGCAGGAGGACCGCGCCGACGCGGCATTCTTGATGGAGGAAGTGCCGTACGACGAGGCGAGTCGCTACGGCGTCTGTGACACGAACGACTACGGCGAGATTCAGGAAGTGGTGGAGAAGCCAGACGACCCGCCGAGTAATCTGGTGATGACCGGGTTCTACACGTTCTCGCCCGCGATCTTCCACGCGTGTAAGCTGGTCCAGCCGTCCGATCGGGGCGAGTACGAACTCTCGGACGCGATCGACCTGCTGATCAAGAGTGGACGGACCATCGACGCCATCCCGATGAAGGGCTGGCGGATCGACGTTGGGTATCCCGAAGATCGGGACGAAGCGGAGGAGCGGTTGCAGGCTGGAGCGGAGGCGTAGGCGCCCTAGGCGACTGATTGTCAGTCGTTCACGTTTTCAACGGCGGGCGTAAATCACTGCTTAAGCAATGACTGTTAGCTTTCGTGAATGGGCGTCACAGAGCTTTTCAGACCTTAGGAACAGTGATAAATCCATTCAGTCCCGTCTGTTTCGGCCAATCTACTACATCTACCTCGCTGTCTTGTTGAGTATCACGAAGTACATCCCGTGGGGGACAAACATTTTCGAACGAGATTGGGACGCACTGATCCTCCTCGACGCGTGTCGGGTTGACGCCCTTCGGGAAGTCTCCGACGAATACGAGTTTCTGACTGTCGAGGATACGATCACCTCGGTCGGAAGTACCTCCTTTGAGTGGATGAATCACACCTTCGACACGGCATATCGAGATAAGATCAGAGAAACGTCCTACATCACCGGAAATGGCTATACTGACGGCGTTCTGCGAGGTGATGGTGATACTGGGAATGCAGCGATGCCATTTGGCCCATCTCAGTACGACGTTGTCGACCCAGAGGATTTTGGATACCTTGACGAACTCTGGCGGGCGGAGTTTGACGATTCGTCGGAATGGATGATTGAGGGTGAGTTCGGTTCACGAGTCCACCCCAAATACGCCACTGATCGAGCAATCAAGGCTGGCCGAGAGCAGTCGACGGATCGACTACTTGTCCACTACATGTATCCTCATGATCCGTTTCCGCTGACGGATGACGCTGACCTCTTTCGCCCGTTTGACTCACTGCGGTCTGGAGACGTTAGCAGAGACGAAACATGGGAGGAGTATCTGGATCACCTCAGGTTCGTGCTGGACGAAGTTGAACGGTTGCTGGATAATTTGGACGCAGAAGATGTCGTTATCTCTGCGGATCACGGTGAAGCGTTCGGCGAATACGGTTTCTACCGCCACGTGATTGGTTGTCCGTTGCCGTGTATGCGTGAGGTTTCTTGGGCCGAAGCGTCGGGAGCGGATACCGGAGAGTACGAACCGGACGCTCCTGCACCTGAACACTCGGATGAAACAGCGTCTGCGAAGGATCGGTTAGAAGATTTGGGCTACTTATAAACAACCACTACTGATCTTCGGAAACGAGTCCAAGGGCAGTTACGAGGTCTAACGAGTGGCAGTAGTGTTGGAGAGCGTTGTTGGATCTGGGTGGAAGGGCTCTATCTAGCCCCCCGGCTGTCTTTCTACCTATGAAATATAATCTAATACCAAATAAGTATCCAATAGGATATGTTTCAAAGTCACTAATTGAATAAAAATTTGTCAAGTGTATCTTCTGCAAGAATTGAATAGAATATGTAATTTTGTCCATTATAGGATGCTTTTAGTTCCTCCTCTGATATTATTCCAAATCTGGCATCTTTTTGATATATATCATATAGCTTGAACTTCTTCACATATTTGTGTCTGGCCTTGCTTTTTGTCCATCTGCCGTACATTCTCTTAGCAAACGGCCAAATTGGGTAATCTCGAATCAGGTCTGCTATTATTGCCTTATAATTATCATCTGATATCTGTGATGATTCTTCTTTGTCGACATTCCCGATCTCGCGGTATAATTCCTCGATATAATCTTCATAGAATGACCTATGACGTTTCTCCTCCATGGGAACCATTTTCCAGAACTCGTACAACTCCTTGTCTTCCAGTGGGATCCACCAGTTGAGTCCAACGAAATCGAAAGCTCGGTTTCCGTTCACGATCAGTTTAGTCCTCCGTTCCTTCAATCGCCACCGCTCAAACGCTTCGACCGAGGAAGTCGGGGAATTTGACGTATTTTCCTGTATCGAATCACTGACCCGGTCGGACAGTTGGTTCTCTGGTATTTGTACGTGAGTATTGTATTTGAAATGTTGACTAATTATCTGGTCAGTTAGCTCACCGAGGTTGAGTTCAGTTTGACCTTCCAACTTCGGTGGCGTTGCTTTCATCGTGTCAAGGGCGGAGTGGCCCGGAACAATGATCGCATCCTGTGAGATCTCCCCTCTATCGAGAAGCTTCTCCAAGGTTAACACATGAGTCGGTTGTGGGAGACTACCAAGATAGGAGGCCCTCTCGAAATATTCACACCACTTCTCTGAATTGTAGAACGAGTGCCAGTCAGAGTGTGTTAGTTCGACTGTTGTCCATGGGAGACCTATGTTGTCTGCCACTTCTTCAGCGAGATCTGCATCTCCTGACCCGCTTGACTTGTCGGAGTACGTCAGCACGTTTTCGTAACCTGACTTTTTCAGCATCAGTGCGATCAGGCGTGAGTCGTATCCGCCACTCAGCGGCACGACTATCTGTCGCCCTGCTGCTGCACGAGTCAATCGATCAAATGCTCGTTCCAACTTTGTTTCGAACTTCTGTTCGATATCTTCCCCGTCGTACTCTTCGGAGGATGTAGTGTGAACGTGATGTTGGTGGTGACTCACTTCGCCTGTTGATTTATTGATTACTACTACTTCCCCCGACTGAAGTTGGCTAATCCCTTCGTAGAGAGTGTTCGAACCTGTCACCAATCGACATCTTTCGTACTCGACCTCAGAAAGGGCAGATCGGTTTTGCTTACCGATCTCACTGAGAATCCATCCACAATCATCAGTTATCAACAACTGTTCATCGGTCGTGGAGTATAATACGGGCCCAGTACGCATTCGATCCGACGCGACCATCGTCTTGTCGTCATGATCGATAACGACTGAATAGAACCCATTAAACTCCTCTAGAAGAGAGGACAATTCTTCAGCACTCTCGACATCTTGAATATATTTGATTATCCCAGCAGAATCCACGTACTCCTGTTCATAGTATGTGTGACCGCGCACGAACACACTCCCAGACTCAGACCAAACTCCCTCGGACAATTTGATTTTAGATTCTATCTTCATTTGGGGGACTCACACCACATGTTCTGTTCGATGAGTAAAAAACCAATCAGTTTAATAACTCGCTTTGCGTTCCGGCAAATAATGGAACAGGACAATCAACTTGACGACATCGATCAGGCTGGTGGATGTATAATCACTGCGGAGGCAATGCAGGAACACCGAGATAAGAAACGACGGAAACAGAGTATGCCACCATACAATCTTGAGGATCCAATCCTCTCACGAATCGGAGATACACCGTTAGTCGAATATCCAGAGCCGCTAGCCGGCGATCTTCGAATCAAGCTTGAAAAGGAGAATCCGACAGGCTCGATGAAAGACCGAATCGCTCTCGGGATGATTCTAGAGATGATGAAGTCCGGCGAGCTATCGGACGAGGATCTCGTCGTCGAAGCGTCATCCGGTAATACCGCTGGTGGTGTCGCTCTTGCCGCCAACAGGCTCGGCTTCGACAGCATTATTACAACACCTGAGTCAACGAGCAGTCAGAAGATTGGATACGTGGAGTCTTTCGGTGCCGAGCTCGTCACCTGCCCTGATGTCGATTCAGACGATGAGGACCACTATCGGAACCGAGCCCGAACGATTGCCGACGAACGTGATGGCGTCTTCTTGAACCAGTATCAAAATCAATTGAACCCGGAAGTCCACGAAAAGTGGACTGGTCCGGAAATCTGGGAGCAGACCGACGAACTAACTCATATTGTCTGCCCGATGGGGACCGGAGGAACGCTTTCGGGTATCGGTAAATACATCAAAAAACAGGATTCGTCTGTCGAAATTGTCGGTGTCGACGCTGAGAAGTCGAACATCAGTTCTGCCTTCTATGGCGATGTCCCTGTTGAGTACAGCACCCAGATTGAGGGGCTCGGCAAAAACGGTGAGACGCCGACGATGTGGTTCGACTATATTGATCGTGTTGAGTCCGTTGACGACGAAACCGCGATTACGCATGCTCGAACTGCTGCCACTGAGTATGGGGTACTGATTGGAACTTCCAGTAGCGCCGCCTTGAAAGTTGCTCGGGACATCGCAAGGAAAAGTGAAGAATCATCCGTCGTATTGGTTGCTTGTGATGGTGGAGAGCAGTATTTTGATATATTATCAGACTAGTAATTTAGCAATTCAATACCCTCTATAATACGTTTATATTCTTTGAACGATTGACTCCGATACGACTTTGAGCCTACTATTCTACTGTGTATGTTCTCATTTTTGACCTATAATTGATGTTCTGTCTATTGTGTCGGGATTATAATCTAACCCCGAACTTCCTTGTGCGAGCGCGGGGTTCGTAGGCACAGTGGACCTATCCAAATCTCACCCCATTTACCAGAAAGCAGCTGGAGTAAAAGACATATTTGTCCAAGTAGCATGTTCCATTGGCCTCGTTGCTGATCCTCAAACTCTTGAATTGGATGGTTATCAGGCGAAGTTTCGAGTAACGACTCCGGCGGAACGTTGGCGGGTACAGCAGCAGATGCGTGAAACGGAAGTCCTCAGACACCTACTCAGAAAGATTGAGAAAGACGACCATTTTTGGGATGTCGGCGCAGCGGTTGGGACTTATTCCTGCCTCGCTGCTAGCGCTGGCGCCCATCCTGTCGCATTCGAGCCACACCCGCAGAACTATGCTCGGTGTAAGGAGAACTTCGAACTCAACGATCTGGATTCCCCGGTGGTCGAAAAAGCTCTCAGTGACCAACGGGGAACTCTCCGACTGCCTGCGGACGATGGAGTCGGAACTGGAACGTACGAACTCTCCGAGTCCGGTGATATCGAAGTCGATACTGTCAGAGGCGACGAGGCAGATGTAGCCTGTCCAGACATCGTGAAAATCGACGTTGAAGGGCACGAGATACACGTACTCAAAGGGATGGAGGGTGTGTTAGATGATGTTCGATCTGTTTATGTTGAATGCCACCCAGATCACGGGGTAGAGTCCGACCAAGTGAATGACTACCTTGAAAAGCATGGGTTCCAGACGGACCTAATCGAGCTCGAGCGTAACGAGCCATACCTCGTAGCAAGTCGAACTGACGAGTGATGAACGTCGATATCGTCGTCCCGGTCTACAAGGATCCACAGGGAGTCCGAGACACGTTGGAGTCGCTGCTACCACTACTCGACACCCTCGCTAGATCCGTCCTCGTCGTCGACAACGGCTCCACCGACGACACTCGCGACGTGATCCGGAACTACACCGACGAACACGAGAACGTCCACCTACTCACTGAAAACGACGTCCAGGGTTCCTACGCCGCCCGCAACAAAGGCATCCAGCACGCCGACGGCGACGTACTCGCCTTCATCGACGCCGACGAGACCGTCGACGACGACTGGCTCGAAACCGCCCTCCAAGCAATGGACGAACAGGGCGCCGACTACCTCGGCTGCAACGTCGAGCTCACGCTGCCCGAGGACACGATCGTCGGCCGGTACAACGCCCGGACCGGCTTCCCCGTGAAACAGTACCTCGAAACGGAGCACTACGCGCCCACGTGTGCGCTGCTCGTGCGCCGCGAGGTGTTCGAGGACGTGGGCCGCTTCGACAGCCGGCTGATCTCCGGCGGTGACCGAGAGTTCGGCGAGCGAGTCCACGCCGCCGGCTACGAGCAGGGGTACGCCGCCGAGGCGACCGTCTACCACCCCGCGCGCACCGACTTCACGTCCCTCGCGAAGAAGAACTTCCGCGTCGGGCGGGGGTTCTGTCAGAAACAGCGCTACTACCCCGAGCGGTTCGGCAAACCGGGTATCCCGCCGACGCCCGGCGGCGGCGACGGCGGCGGCGACACTGAGCCCGAACCCGACTCCGTCCTCACATGGCTCACGTTTGCCTTCCTCTCGATCGCGATGCTCGCCTGCCGCGGGCTGGGCTACTACTACGAGTTCCTCTTCGGCGAGAAACGCGACGACGTTCCTGCACCTACGAGTTAGCCTTCTCAACCACGTCAGGCGTCAGGATCGCGTACAGGTACCCCAAGCCCACTGCCCCCGTGAACACGAAGATCGCCAGCAACTGCTTCACCGCCGCCATCGACGGCTTCCGAACCAGCCCCTTCAGCCGCCCCGGAACACGCTCGGTCAGTAATCGTTCCAGGTACGCGCTCTTGTCGTCCGGCGCGTCCGGATACAGCAGGTCCATCACGCGCTTGGAGTACCCCTGCCAGAACGACCGCGAGACGAGCCAGTCGAACTCCCCGCGGTAGTCGAACAGTTTGTGGTGGACAACCGCGTCCTCGGTGAACACCATTCCCTGCCCGTACTCCTCTAATAGCCGAATCCCGACTGGCGCCTCGTGAGCCTGCAGATGCCGATCCCCTTTCCGGCCCGTGTTGGGGTCGTACCCGCCGACTTCGAGGAACTCCTCGCGGCGGTAGGAGATGTTCGAGCCGTAGGTGTTCCGGACCTCTTCGCCGTCCTCCGCGAACCCGGGCTCGACGACGCCGACGAGCCAGTAGAACTCCTCGGGGAAGAAGTCGGGCTTCCGGCTCTGCCAGTTGGGTTTCACGTCGCCGCCGACCGCGATCGCGTCGGTCTCCTCGTACACCTCGACCAACTGCGCCACCCAGTCCGACTCCGCCGCGGCGTCGTCGTCGATGAACGCGACGATCTCCCCCGACGCTAACTCCGCGCCCTTCGTCCGGCTGTAGGAGATCCCACGGTTCTCGTCGTTGTTGTGGAGGACGACGTTCTCCACGTCCCCGTACTCATCACGCACACGCTCGTGAACCGTCTCGTTGCCGTCCACGACTAGCACGACCTCGACCGGCTCGTAGGTTTGTTCGAGAACGCTGTCGACCGCGTCGCAGAACACCTCGTACCGATCCATCGAGTACGTACAGACGACTACGGAGACCTTCATCGGCGGCGGCTACTCGGGACGCGCGCAAAAAGCGTTCGACTCCCAGGTCGACGCGGTATCAGCGTCCTCCCGCCGGGCTGACACCCTCGTACCGGTCGATTCGCTAGCGGTAACGGCGGTACTCAGAGCGATACACAAACCTTATCCCCGTTTTGCCACGATTCACGCCAATGAGTTCGCGAAGCGAAAATAACGACATACGCCAGTCGCTCCGGGGGAGCCTGGAGGACTGGTACCACGTCCCCGCGCTCCTCCTCGCGATGGCGTGGATGTTCTGGGTTCGGATGCAGAGCTACTCCGACTTCATCCAGAACGGCCAGGTGTACTTCTCCGGGAACGACGCGTGGTATCACCTGCGACAGAGTACGTACAGTACACTACAGTTCCCGGGCGTCATGCCGTTCGACCCGTGGACTGGGTTCCCCGTCGGACGGTTCGCCGGGCAGTTCGGGACGCTGTTCGACCAACTGGTCGCCCTCGTGGCCCTGATCGTCGGTCTTGGATCGCCGAGTGAGGCCCTGATTGCCAAGGTCCTCCTCGTCGCGCCGCCGGTGTTCGGCGCGGCCGCGGTCGTCCCCGTCTACTTCATCGGCAAACGGTTCAGTAACCGCCTCGGGGGGCTGTTCGGCGTGTTCCTTCTCGCGCTTCTGCCGGGGCTGTTCCTCCAACGGACTCTCGTCGGCGCCGCGGACCACAACGCCGCCGAACCGTTCTTCATGGGGCTCGCGATGGTCGGCCTGTTTGCCGCCGTCGCCGCCTCGGAGCGATCGATGCCAGTCTGGGAGGTGGTTCGCGAGGAACTGATCGAGTCCCGCGAACTCGACACGATCAGAGAGCCGTTCATCTGGTCGGTGGCTGCAGGCCTCCTGATGGGACTGTTCATCTGGGCGTGGCCGCCCGCCGTGTTCCTCGTCGGTGTCGTCGGCCTGTTCCTCACGGTGAACGTGATCGCCGATGTCGTCCACGGTGACACGCCCGAGCCGGTCGCGTTCGCGGTCGCGGTCTCGATGGGTGTCACCGGCGTCTTCAGCACCCTGATCATCGACACGATCGGGATCGGAACGACGGCCCACTCGCTCCTCCAGCCAATTGCCGCCTTCGCAGTCGCCGGCGCAGCGGTGTTCTTTGCTGCACTCGCCCGCTACTGGGAGCGCGAGAACCTCGATGCGTCCTACTACCCCGCCGCGATCGCTGGGGTCGGCGTCGTCGGCGTCGCCGTTGTCGCCGTCGTCGCGGAGGGGCTGTTCAGCAGCATCACGAGTAACCTCCTGAGTATTGTCGGCTTCAGTGCCGACGCTGCCACCCGCACCATCTCGGAGGCCCAGCCGTTCATCAGCCAGAACTCCATCCAGCAGTACGGGCTCAACTCCCCCTCCGAGCGCGTCGTCCTGGAGTACGGGATCACCCTCTTCACCGCCGTTCTCGGTGTCGTGCTCATGCACGCACGGCCCCTGATCCGCAAGGGAACCCAGCGGGCCTACAGCTACCTCGGCGGGAGTCTCGTCATCACCGCGCTGATCTTCCTGACGCCGCTGCCGAGCATCGTCGGCGACATCGTCGGCGTCGATCAGCAGGTGCTCGGCCTGCTCGTCGTCGCAGCCCTCCTCGCCGGCGCGCCGCTGGTCGCGGAGTACGAGGCGACTGACCTGCTGTTCGTCGTTTGGGCGGCGTTCATCACCTCGATGGCGTTCACCCAGATTCGGTTCAACTACTACCTCGCCATTGTCGTCGTCGTCGCGAACGCGTACCTGTTTGCGCGCGTGCTGGCGTTCATCGACGTCGACGCCGCCCTCGCGGCGGCCGACCTCGAGGTCCGCACGATCGGCTTCGCCACGGTCCCGGTCGTGTTCGGCCTGTTGCTGCTCGACCAGACGCTCGCGGCGATCGTCGTCGCGGCCGCGGTGCTCGTCTCGGCGATCATGTTCGTCGACGAGCTTGAGGGCCACCAGGTGCTCACCATCGCCGCGGTGCTCCTGCTCGTCGCCGCGCCGGTGCTCGCGGTGCCGGTCACGCTCGGGGCGTCAGCCCAGAGTGGCGGCACCCAGACGGCGACCGCCGTCCAGACCGGCAACAGCACCGGCCCGGGCGCGGTACTCGCGTGGGAAGGGACGTTCGACTGGATGCAGAACAACACGCCCGAGGAGGGGAACCTCGGCGGCGCCGGCAACGCCGAGCAGATGGAGTACTACGGCGCCTACGAGCGGACTGACGACTTCGAGTACCCCGAAGGTGCCTACGGCGTGATGTCCTGGTGGGACTACGGCCACTGGATCACCACCCAAAGTGAGCGGATCCCGAACGCGAACCCGTTCCAGCAGGGCGCGACCAACGCCGCGAACTACCTGCTCGCGCCCAACGAGAGCCAGGCTCAGGCGGTGCTCGACCGCCGAGCGGACGCAGGTGAGGAGACCCGCTACGTGATGGTCGACTACCAGATGGCCTCGGTCACCTCGAAGTTCAGTGCGCCGGTGACGTTCTACGACGACGAGAACGTCTCCTACAGCGACTTCGCGGCACAGGTGTACAGCCTCCAGGAGACCGAACGCGGCACGTTCGTCGACCGGAGCTCGCAGGTGTACGACCAGCGCTACTACGACAGCCTGATGGTGCGGCTCTACCGCTACCACGGCTCCGCCCAGCAGGCCCAGCCGATCGTCGTCGACTGGGAGACCCGTGAACTGACCGCCGGTGACGGCAGCACCGTCGACGTCCGCACCGTCGGCGACAACGAATCGATGGTCAAGCGGTTCCCCAACATGAGCGCCGCCGAGGCGTACGTCGAGGAGGACGGCAGCGCCCAGATCGGCGGCGTCGGGCCGTTCCCGAGCGAGGACGTGCCCGCGCTGGAGCACTACCGTCTGGTGAAAGCCAGCGAGGCACAGAACCGGAACTTCCAGCTGAACGACCGCCGGCAGGCCGCGATGGCCGGCGACCAGCTGTACGGGCTGATCTACCAGTCCTCGGCCACGTCGCCCAACTGGGTGAAGACGTTCGAGAAGGTGCCCGGTGCGACCGTCGAGGGCTCCGGGGCGCCCGCGAACACCGAGGTGACCGCCTCCGTGGAGATGCGGATGCCGAGCTCGAACGAGACGTTCGTCTACACGCAGCACGCTCAGACGAACGAGGACGGCGAGTTCACGCTGACGCTGCCGTACTCGACGACGGGCTACGACGAGTTCGGCCCGGAGAACGGCTACACGAACGTGAGCGTCCGTGCGAACACCAGCTACACCGTGACGACGCCCTCGATGACCAACGAGAGCGGCTACACGATCCAGTACGGCCAGCAGTTCAACGTCTCCGAGGAGCAGGTGCTGGGCGTCGACGAGGAGCCCACGCAGATCACCCTCGAGAAGCGCACGCAGGCGCCCGAGGGCGCCCAGAACGACTCCGACACCGGCGGTAACAACACCAACACCAGCAGTCTCACCGCCCCTGACTCGTTCAGCATGGACTCGACGGATACCGGGAGCGTCGACGCGCCGAGCACCCTCTCGGCCGACGCGCTCGGGCCGGCGGCTCGCGTGACGAACTGATGCGCGGACGGGACTCCCTGGGCGTCTACCTTCGCGGGATCGCGATGGGCGCCGCGGACGCAGTGCCCGGCGTCTCGGGGGGGACCATCGCGCTGCTGACCGGCATCTACCCGCGACTGATCGCGGCGATTACCGCCGTCGAGCCCGACCGCCTGCTCGACATCGTGGCGGCGCCGCTGCCCGACCGCCGAGCCGACGCCGTCGACGCGTTCCGGGAGATCGACGGGCTGTTTCTCGCCGCGCTGGGGCTGGGGATCGCAACCGCGATCGTGACTGTCTCGCGCGTACTCGAGCACGCGATGGCGGCGTACCCGGCGGCGACGTTCGGCGGCTTTTTCGGCCTCATCGGCGCCTCGGCGTGGCTGCTGCGTCACGAGATGCAGTTCGACACGCGCGGCCAGCAGGCCGCCGCAGTCGCCGGGTTCGCGGTTGCCTTCCTGCTCTCCGGGCAGGCGGAGGGTACCCTCGGTCACGGGCTCCCCGTGACGTTCCTCGCGGGGTCGATCGCCGTGACCGCGATGATCCTCCCCGGGGTGTCCGGGTCGTTGCTGTTGCTCCTGCTCGGGCAGTACGAGTACATGATCGGCCACCTGAGCGATTTCGTCGACGCCCTGCTCGCGATCGCGACCGGGGAGCCGGCGTCGATCCCCGGCGAGACGCCGACCATCCTCACGTTCCTCGCCGGGGGCGTCGTCGGCCTGTTCACGGTCGCGCACGCGGTCCGCTGGGCGCTCGAACACCGACAGGCGGCGACGATGACGTTCCTCGTCGCGCTGGTCGTCGGCGCGCTTCGGGCCCCGGTCGTGCAGACGGCGACGCGGCTCGAGGCCGGCTGGACGCCGACCGCACTCGGGCTGTTCGCCGCGGCGGCGGTCCTCGGCGCCGCTGCGGTCGTCGGCGTCGATCGGGCTGCTGGCGGCGACGCGATCGACATCTGAGTTGAAACCCTTTCGGGCGTCCGCCAACGCGTCTCAACAAGGCTTAATCCCCGCGGGCAGTTGCGTGGCGTATGAGCCAGATTACGGTCGTGCTGCCGGACGGGTCGGAGCTCTCCGTTCCGGCGGACGCCACGGTGGAGGACGCTGCCTACGAGATCGGCCCGGGACTCGGGGACGACACCGTCGCGGGTGTCGTCGACGGCGAACTCGTCGCCAAGGAGGAGCGACTGCACGACGACGCACACCTCGAGATCGTCACCGACCAGTCCGACGAGTACCTCGACGTGCTGCGTCACTCGGCGGCCCACGTGTTCGCACAGGCGCTCCAGCGGCTCCACCCCGAGGCGAAGCTCACTATCGGCCCGCCGACTGAGGACGGCTTCTACTACGACGTGACGAACGTCGACCTCGACGAGGACGACTTCCCCGCGATCGAGGAGGAGATGGAGTCGATCGTCGAGGCCGACTACGAGATCGAGCGACTCGAGCGCTCCCGAGAGGAGGCCCTGGACCAGTTCGCGGACAACCGCTTCAAGCGGGAGATCCTCGAGGAGGAGGCCGCCGGCGAGGAGACGGTCAGCTTCTACCGACAGGACGACTGGGAGGACCTCTGTCAGGGCCCCCACGTCGAGTCGACCGGGCAGATCGGCGCGTTCGAGCTGCTCAACATCTCCTCGGCGTACTGGCGCGGCGACGAGGGGAACGAGGCGCTGACCCGAGTGTACGGGACGGCGTTCGAGTCCGAGAAAGACCTCGAGGAGTTCCTCCAGATGCGCGAGGAGGCCAAGGAGCGGGACCACCGAAAGATCGGCCAGGAGATGGATCTGTTCTCGGTGCCGGACGTGACGGGGCCGGGGCTGCCGCTGTACCACCCGCCGGGGAAGACGATCCTCCAGGAACTCGAGGACTACGTCAACGAACTCAACCGCGACGCCGGCTACGAGCAGGTCGAGACCCCCCACCTGTTCCGCACCGAGCTCTGGAAGCAATCGGGCCACTACGACAACTACCGCGACGACATGTTCCTCCTCGACGTGAACGACGAGGAGTACGGCCTGAAGCCGATGAACTGCCCGGGCCACGCCGCCATCTTCGACCAGTCCTCCTGGTCCTACCGTGATCTCCCCAAGCGCTACTTCGAGAACGGCAAGGTGTACCGGAAGGAGCAGCGTGGGGAGCTCTCCGGGCTCTCCCGGACGTGGGCGTTCACCATCGACGACGGGCACCTGTTCGTCAAGCCCGAGGACATCGAGCGGGAGGTCCGGGAGATCATGGACCTCATCTTCACGCTCATCGGTCACTTCGACCTCGAGGTCGACGTCGACCTCGCCACCCGACCCGAGAAGTCCGTCGGGAGCGACGAGATCTGGGAGACCGCCGAGGAGCAGCTCCGGGACGTGCTCGACTCCGGCGGCTACGACTACGGGATCGAGCCCGGCGACGGCGCGTTCTACGGCCCGAAGATCGACTTCTCGTTCCGCGACGCGCTCGGGCGCTCGTGGGACGGCCCGACGGTCCAGCTCGACTTCAACATGCCCGAGCGGTTCGACCTCACGTACACGGGCGAGGACAACGAGGACCACCGGCCCGTGATCATCCACCGCGCGCTCTATGGCTCCTACGAGCGCATCTTCATGGTGCTCATCGAGCACTTCGACGGGCAGTTCCCGTTCTGGCTCGCGCCCGAGCAGGTCCGCATCCTGCCTGTCTCCGACGAGGCGCTGGGCTACGCCCACCGCATCAAGAACGAACTCGGCGAGTTCCGCGTCGAGGTCGAGGATCGGGACTGGACGGTCGGCCGGAAGATCCGGCAGGCCCACGACGACCGCCTGCCGTACATGATCATCGTCGGCTCCGACGAGCAGGAGGCCGGCACCATCTCGGTCCGGGACCGCTTCGAGCGCGAGGCCGACGGCGTCGATCCCGCGGCGTTCCGCGAGCACCTCGAGGCCGAGTACGACGAGAAGCGGATCGAGCCGGACTTCCTCGACGAGTAGGTCAGGCCGGCAGGAACGCCATCACGAACCCCACGAGCGAGCCGACGAGCAGCAGGCCGGCGAGGAAGATCGCGATCCACTTCCGGCCGCTCCCCCGGAGTGCCGGCGTCTCCGAGGGGTAGAACGGGCTCAGCGCTCCCTTGTCGTCGCTCATACGCTAGCTTCCCGCTGATGCCACATCAATCCACGCCGCGGTCCGACGGCCCGTTTCCCCGACCCTCGCCTTTTAGCCGCCTCACGCAAAACCCCCGGCTATGTCCGACGCACCCGACGTGGGAGAGCTCTCACCGCCGAACCGCACGCTGATGGGGCCCGGCCCCAGCGACGTGCATCCGCGCGTGCTCCGGGCGATGTCGACGCCGCTGGTCGGCCACCTCGACCCCTCGTTCGTCGAACTGATGGACGAGGTGCAGGAGCTCCTGCGCTACACGTTCCGCACCGACAACGAGTGGACGATCCCCGTCTCCGGCACCGGTTCGGCGGCGATGGAGGCCGCGATCGGTAACCTCGTCGAACCGGGCGACCGGATGCTCGTCCCCACGAACGGCTACTTCGGCGGCCGGATGGCCGAGATGGCCGAGCGCGCGGGGGGTGAGGTCGTCGAGGTCGACGCGCCGTGGGGTGAACCGCTCGCCCCCGACGACGTGGCCGCGGCGTTCGACGAACACGGCGGAATCGACGTATTCGGCTTCGTCCACGCCGAGACCTCGACGGGTGTACTTCAGCCGAACGTGCCCGAACTCACCGACATCGCCCACGAGCACGACGCGCTGGTCATCGCCGACACCGTCACCTCCATCGGCGGCGTCGAACTCCGCGTCGACGAGTGGGACATCGACGTGGCCTACGCCGGCCCGCAGAAGTGTCTCTCCTGTCCGCCGGGGGCGTCGCCGCTCACACTGAACGACGCGGCGATGGAGAAGGTGCTGAACCGGGAGACGGACGCCCGTTCGTGGTACCTCGATCTCTCGCTGCTCGAGGGGTACTGGGGCGAGGAGCGGGCGTACCACCACACAGCACCGATCACCAACGTCTACGCGATCCGCGAGGCGCTGCGGCTCGTCGCCGAGGAGGGGATCGAGGAGCGCTGGGCACGCCACCGCCGCGTCGCGGGCGCGCTGAAAGCCGGTGTCGAGGCGATGGGGCTGAAGATGAACGCGCCCGAGGAGTACTGGCTGCCCAGTCTGAACGCCGTCCGCGTGCCCGACGGCGTCGACGACGGCGAAGTGATCGACTACCTCCTGGAGGCGTACGACCTGGAGATCGCATCCGGCCTGGGCGATCTGGAGGGCGACATCTGGCGGATCGGCTGCATGGGCTTCTCCGCGAACCCGAAGAACGTCTCGCTGCTCGTGACCGCACTCGGCGACGCGCTGGCCCGACAGGGCGTCGACGTCGACGTGGGTGCGGCCGTCGAGGCGACGACCCGGGAACTGGACCAGTAGCGAGTTCGACACCGCGTCGATCCGCTCGCTGTGTGACTTCGTGGAGCTGTTCCCGCCGGTCGACTCCACGGCGGCGCTCGAGCGCTGGCAGACCACCCGCGCGGACTGCGAGAGCCGGAACGCTCGTGTCGCCGACGCGTTCGGCGAGGCGTACGCCGAGATCGCGCGTGGCTGTCACCTGCAGGGCAACGAGTTCAGCGTCACGCTCAAACCCAACCACGAGACCGGTACCGACGACGCCCGGGCGGTGATCGACGAGGGGCTGCGCCACCAGATCGACTCTCTGGAGCGTGCAGTCGCCGACGAGACGAGGATCGAGTGACCGGCCGCGGGCTGGGCCCGGGCGTACTACGCCGCCGCCGACGCCGAGATCGCCACCGTGCTCGACCGCGTCGACGCCGCGGTGCCCCGGACGACGGGGCCGGAGCCGGTTCGGGAACTGTTCGAACGCATCGACGTGGGGTACTACGAGGCCGACGCCGCGGAGATCACCTCGCTCGAACTCGACAAAGTCGCGGGCGTGGAGGCAGCGTTCGACGTGCTCGGTATCACGACCCGTTCGCACTGGTGCTCGGCGACTCCAAGTCGGATCTACGCGTGATGGAGTGGGTCGACCAGTTGGACGCCGGGATCGCGGGCGCGTCCGAGCACGCCTCCGACGTGGTGCTGACACACGTCCGGGAGACCGACGGCCTGCTGTTCGACCGGGGCGACGCCGGGACGCCGCTCCGGACGGTGCTGGCGCTGAATCAGCTCGCCGGGATCGAGGCGACGGCCCGCGCCTGAGCGCTCACCACTCCGTCAGCGCGTCCCGGCCGTGGAAATGTGTGAGCACGACCGCGAACGTGATGGCGCCCGTGACCGCAAACGCGCCGCCGACGAAGAACACCGTCCCAATGCCGTACTGGCTCCAGAGCCAGCCGGCCAGCACTGGTCCGAGCACGCTGCCGGGGCGCCAGACGAGTTCGCGGATGCCGAAGCTGGCGGCGATGCCGCCTTCGTCGGCGCCCTCGTCGGCGAACAGCGCCATGCTCGCCGGCTCGCGGAACGCGTCGACGACACCGAGCAGCCCGTTGACCACGAGCAGCGGGACGAACGCCGGCCCGAGCGTGCCGAGCACCGAGTAGCCCGCGCCAACCCCCAATACGTCGCTGAGCAGGGAGGGAACGATCAGCTCGTACGTCTCCGGGAGCCCAACTGCCGTGCCGATGGCCGGCGTGAACGGCACCGCCAGTGCGACGAGTCCGTAGGCACCCCCGCCGGCGAACACGAACAGTGAGCGGCCGTAGCTGTCCGAGAGTCGCCCGGTGAACGGTTGGCAGAGCATGTTCGTCAGTTTCTCCGCGACGAGAACCAACGCGACCGCGAGCCCAGCGAACGCCAACCCGCCGCGAGCGGCAGAGACGCCGGCGTAGATGGATACCCACGAGCGGACAACGGTGACGGCGACGGCGTACTGCGCACGGAAGGAGGTGAGGGTGATGATGCGCTTGTTGAGCGCCAGTCCCGCGAACGGGTTGCCGTACGAGCGTGTCTCGTCGGCCGGAAGGTAGAGCCAGACGCCGGCAAGGCCGAGCGCGAAGGCGGCGACGATCACCGTGTAGATCGGCGTGAACCCGACGATCTGGTAGAGGCCGCCGGCGATGATCATCCCGAGAATCGAGGCGAAAAACCGCACCGAGTTTGCCTTCCCGATGGCGTTGGCCCGCTCGCCGTGGTTGGCGAGTTCACCGACCAGCGAGAGCGTCATCAGCCCGGAGCCGGTGACGACGACTCCCTGCAGCGCACGGACGCCGATGAACGCGCTGCTGTGGGCGAAACTGGTCGACAGTTCCACGCCGAACAGCGACGCCGCGGCCGCGGCCACCACGTCGCCGATGGGTTGGACGTTCGCGAACGCGACGTAGGCCAGTACGCTCACGCTCAGTACGCCGAGCAGGACGTTCTTCTTGTCGTACCGGTCGCCCGCCCACGCAAGCGGGATCACGACGATCGTCTGAGCCAGGGTAAAGCCCGTGATGAACAGCCCACCCATGAACTCCGAGGCGTTCAGCACCTCGATGTAGAACGGGATCAGCAGCGCCAGCGTCGAGTAGCCAAAGCCCGTCGCGAACCGCGAGAGGTAGAGCGACCAGAACTGCAGGCGTTCCTCGTTCACAGACCGACTGCGAGGGAGCTTCGAAAAGACGTTTCGATTCGATATGCGCGGCTTCTCGGGATCCTATCGGCAGTAAAACGGGTGGTGTTGGGGGCGTTACTCGCGGCGGGCGACGAAGCCGGCGCCGACCAGCGCGAGCAGCGCGGCGACGACACCGAAGCCGGGCGCCGACGTGCTCGTCTGGGTCGACGTGTCAGTCGGCTCTTCGGTTTGGGTGCCCGTCGCCTGGGCCGTGCCCGTCCACGTCTTGTTCAGCCCCGCCTCCTCCGAGGTGATGCTGATCGTGTACTCCTCGTTCGCCTCGAAGGTGAAGAAGGAGAACTGACCGGTCGCACGGCCGTTGTCGTTGACCGTGACCTGGGTCGTCGTCTCGGCACTGCTCTCGCCGCCGGCGTTGGAGACCAGCGAGAACGTCAGCGAGGTGCCGGGTGCGAGCGTGGTCGCTACCTCGTAGTTCACGACTTCGCCCGCGGGCGCCTCGGTCACGCCGTCGAGGAAGTTGACTTTGGGCTCGACGACGCCGAACGTCGCGGTGCGAGTGTAGTTCTCGCCGTCGGTGACGGCGTCGGTCAGCGTCGCCGACGCGGTGAAGCTGTCGCCGACCGCGGCGACCGAGCTGCCGTTGCCCTGCTGGAACGTCGTCTTCTCGAGGTCGAGCGCGACGTAGACGGCGCTCTCGGTGGCGTTGGCGGCGACGCCCTCGGTGTCGGCGGTCGCGTCGAGCGTCTTCGCGGACTCGTTGGTGTCGACGCTGCTCTCGGTCTGCTGGAGCGAGAGTTCGAGCTCGTCGCCGAGCAGCGTGCCGTCGTCGTCGGCCTCGGCGGGCACGCCGGCGGCGTCGAGTCGGAGGACGACGACGTCGTTGGCCGAGACGATGCTGTTGGTCGGATCGGACTGACTGCTAGTCTCGGCTGCGGCGGTGGCCGAGGTGGTCGCGGGCGCCGTCGTCACCGTGAGGTCACCGACGGCGTCGGATTCGACGGGTGCGGTCGCGGCCGCCGCGGGAGCGAGGGCTGCGAGGAGCAGTACGAGCGCAAGCGAGAGAGCGGTGTTCCGTGTGTTCATAGTTGGTAGTGGTGGCCCACGCCGCCCGCCGTCACTGGCGTCTGGGGTGCATCAGCAGTCGCTGTGGGTGTGACGCCGCACGGAGGGCGGGCGGAGCGGTCCGGACCGACTGAATCGGTCGCTGTCACTTGATTCGTGAGGACGAACTAAACGGTTCCCTTCCGACCGCCGTCTGGCAGTCGTTAACTGGACTGTAGCGGAAGGTTTTGCCAAGCCAGTAGTTTCACGGCGTCGCCGGCCGACTCGCCGCCATGACGGTTTTCTGGCATCGACGCGATCTGCGGGCGGCCGACAACCGGGGGCTGGCGGCGGCCGTCGACGACGCCGGCGACACGGTTCCCGTGTTCGTCTTCGACGACGCCGTTCTGGCGCACGCGAGCGACGCACGGCTCCGGTTCATGCTCGACTCGCTCGCGGAGCTCCGCGAGACGTACCGCGAGCACGGAAGTGACCTGGTCGTCGCCCGCGGCGACCCCGCCGCGGTGCTGCCCGCGCTGGCGGCGGCCGTCGACGCAGAGACGGTCCACTGGAACGCTGACTACTCGGGGCTGGCACAGGACCGCGACGCGCGCGTCGCGGACGCACTCGACGCCGCGGGCTTCGACACTGACACCCACCACGACGCCGTACTACACGAACCCGGGACGATCCGGACCAACGCGGGCGATCCGTACTCCGTCTACACGTACTTCTGGAAGAAGTGGCGCGACCGCGAGAAGCCCGATCCCGTCCCCTCGCCCGCGGGCAGCGACCTCGCGGACGCTGACGCGCTCGCGGCGGCAGCACTCACCGACGGCGGCGCCGGCGATTTCGACCTCGACGATGCGCTCCACCCGAGCCTACCGTCGATCGAGGAGCTCGGGTTCGCGGATCCGGCCGCCGACGTACAGGCCGGGGGGACCGCGACCGCCCGCGCCCGCCTCGCGGCGTTTTGCGACGAAGCGATCTTCAGCTACGAGTCCGATCGGGAGTACCCGGCTCGAGCCGGGAGTTCCCGGCTCTCACCTCACCTCAAGTTCGGGACGATCGGGCTCCGGGAGGTGTACCAGGCGACCGAGGCGGCGATGGCGGACGCGAAAGCGCGGGACGACGCCGAGCCCGAAGGGGACGCCAACGCCGAGGCGGACGCCGAAGCGGACGACGACGAACTCGGCCCCGCCCAGGAGAGCGTCCGGACGTTCCAGTCCCAACTGGCGTGGCGGGAGTTCTACGCCCAGGTGCTCTACTTCAACCCGGGGATCGTCTCGCAGAACTACAAGGCGTACGAGGAGCCGATCGAGTGGCGCAACGACGCCGACGAACTCGCGGCGTGGAAACGCGGCGAGACGGGCTACCCGATCGTCGACGCCGGGATGCGCCAGCTCCGGGCGGAGGCGTGGATGCACAACCGCGTGCGGATGATCGTCGCCTCCTTCCTCACGAAGGATCTGCTGATCGACTGGCGGGCGGGCTACGACCACTTCCGGACACATCTCGCGGA
>Ga0207754_100250_pt1 | contig 24516 bp, 21 predicted proteins | sample A23E1SouthBayCA_FD_187728 | JGI IMG/M metagenome (GOLD analysis project Ga0207754, IMG submission 187728) | Aerobic enrichment media microbial communities from Eden Landing Ponds, California, USA - A23 E1 (SPAdes) | ecosystem: Environmental > Aquatic > Marine > Unclassified | place: Emeryville... | reverse complement strand
GAATCGCGCGACTACCGGGCTCTCCGAGCCACTCGTCGCGCGAACGCTAGCTATGTGGGTCGCGTTAACTTTGGCGTGAGTTGTGCCGGACGGCGAGGGCTTCAAGCCACGTTTCTGCTGTCTGCGGCTCGACATGGTTGAAACTCGTTGAAAACGAAGAAGTTCGACGTTCTATATCCCAGAAGACACGTTCGATGGCATTCCGATTCCCATGTGAAATCATCTGGAATCGGTAGCCATCGTCGTCGAGGACGTTCACTAAGTAGTCGGCGTCATCGACGAGAAACTCGACGCCATCGAGCTGGTATCGCTGATGAAGCTCGGCTAGAAACCATCGAGTCGTCTGTTTCGTCGTTGCTGGAAACAGCTTGAGATGCAAGATTTCGTTAGTTTTGGGATCGACAGCACCGTACAGCCAGTAGTCGTCGCCGTTGATGCGGATCACTTTCTCGTCAACCGCAAGCTGATCCGCAGTCACCGTCGAGGCGGGCTGTAGGTCGGCCTTCTGAACCCAGTCGTGAATAGCGACGTGACTGCGATGGACTCCCAACTCATCGAGAAATTGACTGGCATCCCTCAGTGACATACCGCCCAGATGACACCGGATGCCCACTTGAATCGCCCACTCGGGAGTCCGATCTCGCTCCACAAACGACAAGTCGATCCACTCGATACATCCGTCGAGGCGGTCGAATTCGGGCATAAGCACTCAGAATTCGTCCGCCTCATCCTCTAACTTAACGCGTCCACCTCAAAGGGCTCCACCTTTTTCAACGTCGAACACGCTCATCGCAGTAATTCTGTTGTAGTCCCGTATTTAATCTGGCTCCTCTTCTGAGTGTAAGCTAGCTCAGTAAGCGTGAAGACTGAATGAACTACGGAGAGATCATCCGGCGACCGAACGGTCCGAAGGACCTGGTAGGTCGCCGGTTCACTCGCCCGAAGGGCGAGGCCGACGAGCGACCCGAGGGAGCGAGGAGTGCTTTTGGCCGAGCTTTTACCGAGCGAGCCGAAGGTGAGCGCAGAGTAAAAGGTCGTTAGACGAGCCCGTCCTCCTCGAAGACGCGCTTGAGGCGCGGCATCGTGGCGACGACGACGTCGCAGTGCGGGCGGACGGCGGGCTTGGGGACGAAGCCGATGGCGGTGCCGGCGACCTTGAGCATGGGGAGGTCGTTGGCGCCGTCGCCCACCGCGACGGTGTCGTCCATGTCCGTGTTCGTCTCCATGCAGAGCGCTTCGAGGGCGTCGTCCTTCGTCCCCTCGATGAGCGGCCCCTCGGCCCCTCCGGTGAGGTGGCCATCCTCGACGGGGAGTTCGTTGGCGACGACGTGATCAACGTCCGCGCCGTCGCGCTCCAAGGCGGCCTCGACGCCCGGCGTGAAGCCGCCCGTGAGGATCGCGGTGGTGTGGCCGGCGTCGTTCAGCGCCTCGATGACGTCCGCGGCGCCGGGGCGGAGATACACCTGCTCGTAGGCGGCTTGCGCCTCCGCCTCGGGGAGCCCCTCTAAGAGTTCGGCGCGCTCGTAGAGCGATTCGGCGTACGAGAGTTCGCCGCGCATCGCGCGCGTCGTTATCTCCTCGATCTCCTCGGCGACGCCGTACTGCTCGCCGAGCAGCACCATCATCTCCGAGTCCGAGAGCGTGCCGTCGAAGTCGAACGCGACCAGCGTCATGGCTCCCCGTTCGCACGCCGCCCGCCAAGTGCGTTCCGTTCGCACACGGGGTTCCACCCGAAACGAAGGGGTCATGATTGATCGGCGCAGCCGTGGATATCACGAGCAGTATATACCACACACTACTCACGTCCGTGTACACCTTTCCACCGTCGACAGCGTCAGGCTCCGCCTATGAGAAAAGCGTTAATGTGCCGCGCGGGTTTCTCCCGAACGTGAAGGTACTCGTCACGGACCCCATTGCGGACGCCGGCCTCGACACCCTCCGCGAGGCGGGTCACGAGGTCGAAACTGCCTACGACGTCGAGGGTGACGCCCTCCTCGACGCCGTCTCGGACGCGAACGCCCTCATCGTTCGCTCCGGAACCGACGTGAACGAGGCGGTCTTCGAGGCCGCACCCGACCTCGTCATCGTCGGGCGCGCCGGTATCGGCGTCGACAACATCGACATCGACGCCGCGACCGAACACGGCGTTATCGTCGCCAACGCCCCCGAGGGGAACGTTCGCGCCGCCGCCGAACACACCGTCGCCATGGCGTTCGCCGCCGCGCGTTCCATCCCGCAGGCTCACGTTCGCCTGAAAGAGGGCGAGTGGGCCAAGAGCGACTATCTCGGCACGGAAGTCAACGGTAAGACCCTCGGCGTCGTCGGTCTCGGTCGCGTCGGCCAAGAGGTGGCGAAAAAGCTCGCCTCCCTCGGCATGGACCTCGTCGCCTACGACCCCTACATCAGCGAGGAGCGCGCCGACCAGCTCGGCGCCGATCTCGTCGATCTCGAGGAGTGTCTCGCCGTCGCGGACTTCCTCACCGTCCACGTTCCGCTCACGCCCGAGACGGAGGGCCTCATCGACGAGGACGCCCTCGCCAACCTCGAAGGTGGCTACCTCGTCAACTGCGCGCGCGGCGGCGTCGTCGACGAAGACGCCCTCGCAGAGGCCGTCGCCGACGGCGTCATGAAGGGCGCCGCGGTCGACGTCTTCGCCGAGGAACCTCTCTCCGAGGACTCGCCGCTGCTCGACGTCGACGACATCGTCGTCACGCCCCACCTCGGCGCCTCCACGGAGGCCGCCCAGGAGCACGTCGCCGTCTCCACGGCCGAGCAGGTCGTCGCCGCACTCAACGATGAGCCGGTCCTCAACGCGCTGAACGCGCCGTCCGTCGACGAATCCGCGTTCCCCCGCATCGAGCCGTACATCGGCCTCGCGGAGACCGCAGGGAAGGTCGCCGCGCAGCTCTTCGGCGAGCGCATCGAGCGCATCGAAGTCTCCTACGCCGGCGACATCGCCGCCGAGGACGTCGACCTCGTTACCGCGAGCGCGCAGAAGGGGGTCTTCGAGCCCCTCGAATGGAACGTCAACGCCGTCAACGCCCCGCGCGTCGCTGAGGAGCGCGGCATCGACGTCACGGAGACGAAGACACGCTCCTCCGCGGACTTCCAGAGCCTCGTCACCGTGACGGTCGGCGACGACGAGGACGAACTCTCGGTGTCCGGCACGCTGTTCGCCGGCGACGACCCACGTCTCGTCTCCATCGACGGCTACCGCGTCGACGCCATCCCGCACGGCCAGATGCTGATCGCGCGCAACCGCGACGAGCCCGGCGTCATCGGCTTCATCGGGACGGTGCTCGGCCAGCACGACGTCAACATCGCCGGTATGTTCAACGCCCGCGAGACGGACGGCGGCGAGGCACTCACCGTCTACAACCTCGATGAGGGCCTCCCCAAGGCCGCCCGCGAGGAACTTGAGGCCGACACGCGCATCACCGAGATCAAAGAGATCGAACTGAACGGGGCGTAGACCGCGGCCGCCCGATCGAGCGGCCGATCGACGTTCGCCGTTCAACGCTTAACTCTATCGCGTCACGCTTTTCGGCTGCTCTCCACCTTACAGGGCGTCCAGCACGCCGTCCGCGTCCGCGGGGACGGACGTCGTGTCGCCGCCGGCCGCGGCCGCCGCGTCCGGATCCTTCAGCAGGTGACCGGTCGTGAGACAGACGACCTGCTCGTCCGCGCCGATCTCGCCCTGCTCGCTGAGCTTCCGTAACCCCGCGACGGACGCCGCGGACGCGGGTTCGACGCCGACGCCGTCGCGCGCGAGCGAGCGCTGGGCGTCAGTGATCTCGTCGTCCGAGACTGCGACTGCGGTGCCACCCGTCGCCCGGATCCCCGGTAGGGCCTTCGGCGCGTTGACCGGGTTGCCGATCCGGATCGCCGTCGCGCGCGTCTCGACGTCCTCCCACCGCCGCACCTCGTCGTTTCCTTCGCGCACGGCCTCGACCATCGGTGCCGCGCCCTCGGCTTGAACGCCCGTGAGCGCCGGCATCTCCGCTTCCTCCATCGCGCCGGCCGCGACGAGCTCGCGGAAACACTTGTAGAGCGCCGCGGTGTTGCCCGCGTTCCCGACCGGGAGAACGATCCGATCCGGCCACTCGCCCGTCGCCTCGCGCGACTGTTCGAGGATCTCGAGGCCGATCGTCTTCTGCCCCTCCAGGCGGAAGGGGTTGATCGAGTTGAGGAGGTAAGCTTCGCCACGGTCGGCGAGTTCCGCGACGACGTCCAGACACGCGTCGAAGTTGCCCTCGACTTCGAGGATGCGCGCCCCGTGGAGTGCCGCCTGCGCGATCTTGCCCGCCGCGACCTTCCCCGCGGGCAGGAGGACGAGAACCTCGGTGTCCGCACGCGCGCCGTAACACGCGAGCGCCGCCGAGGTGTTCCCCGTTGAGGCGCACGCCAGGCGATCAACGCCGAGACGCTCCGCGACCTTCACGCCGACCGTCATCCCGCGGTCCTTGAACGCGCCCGTCGGGTTCATTCCTTCGTGTTTCACGCGAACGTCCGCGACGTCGACGCCCGCCTCGATCTCCGGGACCGTGTACAGCGGCGTGTTCCCCTCCTGAATCGAGACGCCTTCCGGAAGCGGGAGCGCGTCTGCGTAGCGCCAGACGCCCGTCCCCTCGAAGTCGTCGAACGTCGGATACTCCGCGTATCGTACTTCCAGGAGGCCGTCGCAGTCCGGACACCGGTAGACGACGTCGTCGTAGGGTGCGACCGTCTTGCTACACTCCACGCACGCCAGCCAGACGCCGTCCGTCGCTGCCGCCGGCGTCTCGCCGCCGAGTTCCAGATCGACCATATCGGGTGTCACACCCGAACGACCATATAGGGGACGGAGACGCGCCGTCCGAACCCTTAGGTGTCCCCCCGACCCACCGTACGCCGTGCAGACAGCCACGCGCGTTCGCGTCGCCGCCGCACTCTGTATCGCTCTCGGTGCGTTCGGCGCGGGCGCGCTCCTCCTCCGCGACGGACTCGCTCGCCCGCCCCTTCTCGCCACCTGCGGGTTGGTCCTCGTCGTCGGCGTCGTCCTCTATCGGCGCGCCGACGGCGCCGAATCGCGGAAGCCGGGGTGGTGACCGAACGCGTAGCCCGCGTCTCCCGCGGCCCCTTACTCCGCTCGGTTCCGCGTTACTCGACGTACCTGGCGAGCAACTTCCGCTCGGCCTCCCGGAGATGTTGGTGGAACGTCGGGGCGGTGACGCCCATGGCCTCGGCGAGCTCCTCCGCGGTGCTGTCCCGCGGCCACTCGAAGTAGCCGCCGTAGTACGCGGCCTCGAACGCCGCGCGCTGGCGCTCCGTCAACCGCCCGAGGACGTCGGCACGCGGTGTTTCGGTGTCGTCGCGCGACATCGAGCGCTGTGCGACGAGCTCCGCGTCCGGCAACACCCCGTGGATCGACTCCATCGCCGCACGGAGGTCGACGCCCTGGGGGAACTCGGCGGTGAGCCGGACCCCGTCCGTCCCGAAGCGGACCGTGCGGAGTCGCCCACCGTGACCCGTCACCGCCGCCGTGATCGGTGCATCCGCCGTGCGCGCCTCGATCAAGACGCCGTCGTCGACCTCGACGACCCGCGCGGCCTCGTACTCCGACGCGTCCGCGAACGCCGCGAGCGCGTCGTCCCGCTCCAGTTCGTGCACCCGGACGTAGTGGACGTACTCCCCGTCGCCCGTCGTCACCGTTCGCTCGAAGCGAAAGCGCCCCGCGCCGTTTCGCACGCCGAGGCCAGCCGAGTCGCCCGCGCGGAACTCGACCTGGACGACCTGATCGCTCACGAGCGCCGCGCGCCGATCGAGCGCCGCGAACGCGTGTCCGACCGTCTGTCCGAGCCGTTCGAGCACCGTTCGCTCCGCCGTGCCGAAGGCGTCCGGGCGATCCGCGCGCACCACGAGCACGCCGTACGTTCCGCCCTCGTAGCTGATGGGCACCGCGCCGGCGCTCGTTCCCTCACCGCCGTCCCCGCGTGCGCTCGCCCGTCCCCGGCCGTCCGCGTCCGGCTCGGTCGTCGTGACGACGCGTCCCTCGTTGAGCGCCGTCCGGACGATCGCGTCGTCCGGATCCGGCGCGTCTCCCGTTCCCGCCTCCGCGACCCGCGTTACGTCCGTCCCGGCCGAGCGCCCGACCCACGCGCTCGTGTACGGTCCCTCGCAGAGTCCCGCTGCCACGCGCTCCTCGATCGCCGACCGCGTCGTCTGTTCCACGGCTGCGCTCGAGACGTCGCTCGCCACGTCGTAGAGTTCGACGAGCCCGCGGAAGCGTTCGCGCTGTCGGCGGAGCTGTCGGCGACGTCGTCGGCGTTCGGTGACGTCCCGGAGGACGCCGACGCGCCCGCCGTCGACGAACGGCCCGAACCGGGCCTCGACCTGCCGCGTCTGGCCGTCGTCGCGCTCTAGGGCGAACGAGATCGTCGCCTCCTTGCGTTCGCCCGCGCGCATCTCCTCGGTGAAGCGTCGTGCTGCCCTGGCGATCCCGTCACCGACGACGTCCGCCACCGACTGGCCGATGACATCGTCGCGCGCGACGCCGAGGAGGTCGCAGTACGCCTCGTTCACGAGCGTGAACCGATCGTCCTCGTCGACCGCGTAGACGCCGTCCCACACCGTCTCAACGATCGTCTCGTGATGCTCTAGTCGGCTCTCGCGTTCGATGCGCTCGGTCACGTCGCGGAAGTAGACGGAGAGGCCGGTCTCGGAGGGATACGCGCTCACCTCGAAGTGCGCGTCCAGGGGGTCGTAGCGCGCCGTGAACCGCACGCGCTCCTGCGTCGCCATCGCGCGTTCGTACTCGCGGCGGAACGTCTCGGCGTCCGTGAACTCCGTCCACACGTCCGCACCGTGGAGCTCGTCGGCGTCACGGCCGAGGAGCGTCGCCGCCCGCTCGTTGACGTACGTGAAGTGCCACTCGTCGTCGAGCGCGAAGAAGGCGTCCGAGACGCGCTCGAAGGTCTCGTCGAGCTCGGTCGCCAACTGGACCTCTCGCTCTTTCAGCCGCGTCACGTCCTCGACGTATCCCGAGAGTGTCCCGTCGTCGAGTCCCTTCCCCCGATCCCGGACCCACCGCGTCTTCTCCGTCGCGGTGATGATCCGATACGTCACGTCGTACGACTCCCCCGCGTCGACGGCCCGCTCGATGGCGGCCCACGCCGTCTCACGGTCGGCGGGATGGACGACGTCCCCAGCCCACTCGATCACACCGTCCTCGAACGCTGCACGGTCGTGGCCGCAGACGCGTGGCGCGCCGCTACTCGCGGCCGTCAGCGGCCGATCGGGCTCCACTGGGCCGCGATACAGCAGTTCGGGCAAGCGTTCGACGGCCGGAACGAGCGCGTCCCGGACACGTCCCCCTTCGGTCGGCATCCCGCGGCGCTACGTACTCGAACGCTATAAGCTTCTCACCTCGTTTACAGGATCTCGACGAGGATGCCCTTCTGTCCGTGGAGGCGGTTCTCCGCCTGCGCCCAGATGAGTTCCCGATCGGACTCCATCATCTCGTCCGTGATCTCCTCCCCGCGGTGGGCGGGTAGACAGTGCATCACGGCGGCGTCATCCGTCTTCGCCAGCAACTCCTCGTTCAGCTGGAACCCCGCGAAGTCCGCAACCTTCTCCGCTCGCTGCGATTCCTCACCCATGCTCACCCAGACGTCCGTGTAGACGACGTCCGCGTCCGCAACGGCTGCGTCGGGGTCGTGTCCGATCGTCACGTCGCCGTCGTACGACTCGGCGCGCTCGACGGCGTCCGGGTTGAACTCGTATCCCTCCGGCGTCGCCGCGGAGACGTCGAGGCCGACCATCGCCGCGCCGACGAGGAACGACGCGCCGACGTTGTTGCCGTCGCCCACCCAGGCGACGGTCGTGTCCTCGAACCCGCAGTGCTCGCGGATGGTGAGGAGGTCCGCCACCGTCTGTGCGGGGTGGGCCTCACTCGACAGGCCGTTGATCACGGGGACGTCCGCGTACTCTGCGAGTTCGAGCATGTCCTCGTGGGTCTTCACGCGCGCCATCACGCCGTCGACGTAGCCCGAGAGCGCACGCGCCGTGTCCTTGATCGGTTCGCCCCGACCGAGCTGGATGTCGTCCTTCCCGAGGAAGACCGCGTGGCCGCCGAGTTCGGTCATCCCCACCTCGAAGGAGACGCGGGTGCGGGTGCTCGGACGCTCGAAGAGCATCCCGAGGCTCGCCCCGTCGAGGTGCGCCGGTGGCTCCTCCTCGCCCGCCTTCAGCGCCGCGGCGGTGTCGAGGACGCGATGCAACTGCGGGACGTCGAGGTCGTCGATGTCGATGAGGTTCATGCTGTCAGCCGCTCCGCGGCCGCCGTCAGGACGGCGACGCCGCGGTCGTACTCGTCGAGGTCGATGCGCTCGTCCGGCGCGTGGTCGAGCGACGAGTCGCCCGGCCCGTAGGTCGCCATCGGGCAGTCCCACGCCCCGTGGTAGATGTTCATGTCGCTCGTGCCGGTCTTGCGGAGGTGCGTCGTCTCGCCGCCCGTGGCGCGGACGCCCGCGCGCAGCGCCGCCGCCACCGCGTTGCGGGGCGAGGCCATCACGGGCGGGATGGAGTCCGTCCACTCCACGCCCACTGACGCCTCCTCGCCGACGTACGTCGGGAGACACGACTCCGCCGTCTCCGCCACCTCGTCGATGGTCCACGACGGCGGGACGCGGAACTGCGCGTCGACGGACGACTCGAACGCGAGGCCGTCGGCCGTGACGCCACCGTCCATCCCGACGGGCTTCGTCGTCACCTGCTCGAAGACCGCCGATTCGCCCTCCACCTCGAAGGCCTCCTCGACGTCGTGCCACCAGTCCATCGCGTACTCGAGGGCGTTCGGCCCCGGGCGCGACGTGTGCGCCGACGGCGTCTCCGCCGTGAACGCGCCCGTCACGAACCCCCGGTAGCCGAGCGTCACGGCGTCCCAGCCGGAGGGCTCGCCGTTGATGACGGCGTCGGGCGCCTCGCGGGTTTCCACGAGGTGGCGCGCGCCGAGCGACGTCGTCTCCTCACCGACGACGCCGACGTAACTCGCGCCCGTCCGCGCCGCCGCGACCGCCATCGACGCGAGGGGCCCCTTCGCGTCACAGGCCCCGCGCCCCCACAGTTCGCCGTCCGCCTCGCGGACCTCGATGTCGCCGGGGACGGTGTCCATGTGGCTCGTGAGAAGGACGCCGTCGTCGCCCGGCGCGCGGACGTTGCCGACGTCGTCGCGATACGCCTCGCGGCCGTACGCCGCGAAGAAGTCGAGGAGGCGCTCGGCGACCGCGTCCTCGTCGCCCGAGACGGAGGGCGTCGCCACGAGGTCGTAGAGTAGGTCGCGCGCCGCCTGCGGGCGTGCCGTCTCGCTCATAGGACGTCGCGGAGGGCCTCGACGACCCGGTCGGTGTGCGCCTCGGTCACCGTCAGCGGCGGGAGGAAGCGTACGACCGTGCGGCCCGCGGGAAGCGCGAGGATCCCGTGGTTCATCGCCAACTGCCCGATGACGGGGTTCGCGCCCGTCTTCACCTCGAGCCCGACCATGAGGCCGCGCCCGCGGACGTCGCGGATCGCGTCCGTCTCCGTGGCGAGGCCCTCGAGCCCCGCGCGGAACGACTCGCCGACCTCGCGGGCGTTCCCGGGGACGTCCTCCGCGACGAGCGTCTCGAGCGTGGCGTTCGCCGCCGCGCACGGGACGGGCCCGCCGGAGAACGTCGAACCATGGTTGCCGGCGTCCTCCGCGATCCACGGCTGTACCATCGTCGCACCCATCGGCAGACCGTTCGCGATGCCCTTCGCGGCCGTGACGACGTCGGGCGTGACGCCGGCGCACTCGACCGCCCAGAGGTCGCCGGTGCGCCCGACGCCCGTCTGGATCTCGTCGGCGATCATCGCTGCGCCCGCGTCCGCGGTGACGTCGCGGACGTGTTCGAGGTAGCCCTCGGGCGCGGGGTTGACGCCGCCCTCGCCCTGAATGGGCTCGACGATGACCGCCGCCGTCTCCTCGTCCACGGCCTCGCTCATCGCCTCGTCGTCACCGTAGGGGACGAACTCCACATCGCCCGCGAGGGGGCCGAACCCTTCCTTGTACTCGTCCTTCCACGTGCAGGCGAGCGCGCCCATCGTCCGGCCGTGGAAGGCCTGCATCGTCGCGACGATCTTCGAGCGATCCGTGGCGTGGCGGGCGAATTTCAGTGCCGCCTCGTTCGCCTCCGTCCCCGAGTTCGAGAGCCACACCTTCGAGCAGTCGTCCGGGGCGAGTGCCGCGAGCCGGTCGTAGAGCCCGGTCCGCACGTCGACGGGGTACGACCCCTGTACGTACGTCAGCTCCGCGGCCTGCTCGGCGACCGCGTCCGTGACGTCCGGGTGACAGTGGCCCAGCGGCGCGCAGGCGTAGGAGGCGCCGAAGTCGAGGTATTCGTTACCGTCCGTGTCCGTGAGCGTCACGCCCTCGCCCGACGCGATGTCGATCGGCTTCGAGCCGAAGACGAACTCCGCGTCGGACATCTACGGACTCCCCACGGGGTGGAGGCCCGAGAAGTCGAGCCCCGCGGTCTCCTCGAAGCCGAGCGCGACGTTCGCCGCGTGGAGCGCCTGCCCGGCCGATCCCTTCATCATGTTGTCGATGGCGCTGAACGCGACGATACGGTCGTTGCGCTCGTCGCGTTCGAAGCCGACCTCGGCGTAGTTCGAGCCCGCCACGGCCTTCGGCTCGGGATAGCGATAGACGCCGCCACCGCCAGCCACGAGGCGGACGAACGGCTCGTCGTCGTACGTTTCTCTATATGCGCCCCAGAGGTCCTTCGTCTCGGGCATCGTCTCGGGGTAGACGTGACAGGTCGCCGCCGACCCGCGCACCATGTCGACCGCGTGGACAGTGAAGGAGACCTGAAGACCCAGATACGCCTCGATCTCCGCCTCGTGGCGGTGGCTCGTCGGCGCGTACGGGCGCACCACGCCCGAGCGCTCGGGATGGCTGGACGCCGCCCCGCCGCCCGCGCCGCCCTCCGAGGAGCCGACCTTCACGTCTACGACGACTTGGTCGTCGGGCGTGAGGATGCCCGCGTCGACCAGCGGCTTCAGGCCGAGGATCGTCGAGGTGGCGTTACAGCCACCGGAGGCGATGAGGTCCGCCCCGGCGAGGTTCTCGCGGTTCAACTCGGGGAGCGCGTACTCCGCGTCCGCGAGGTGTTCGGGGGCGACGTGGCCGTCGTACCAAGTATCATAAAGGTCGGCGTCCGGCAGCCGGAAGTCCGCCGAGAGGTCCACCACCGTCTCTGCAAGGTCGCGGTACTCAGCGATGTGTTCCATCGTCACGCCGTGGGGCGTGCAGACGAAGAGGACGTCCACCGGCTCCAGCCCGTCCGGCGCGACGAAGCGCAGGTCGAGGCCCCGGAGGTTCGGGTGGACGGAGCCAACGGTCTTGTTCGCGTACTCGCGGCTCGTCGTCTGGGCGATTTCGAACTCGGGGTGGCCCGCGAGGAGGCGTAACATCTCGCCGCCCGTGAAGCCGCTGCCGCCGACGACGCTCGCGCTCGTCATGCCGACACCTCCGCGTTCGTCGTCGTGTCGGCCTTCGTCTCCAGCCAGTCGACGACCGCCGCGGGCACGTCCGCCTCGACGGCGTCGTTCAGCGCCTTGAACTCCACCGTGTGGTTTACCTCGGGGACCGTGTAGCCGTCTCCGGTCTCCATGACGTCGACGCCGAGGAGGCCGCCGCCGACCGCGTCGCTCGCGTCGCGCGCGAGCTCGGCGACTTCCTCGTCGAGCTCGTATTCGGTCGTCTCGGCGCCCTTGGCGGCGTTCGTCAGCCAGTGCTCGGAGGAGCGCGCCATCGCCGCGACGGGCTCGCCGTCGAGCGTGAGGACGCGCAGGTCCCGGCCCGGCTTCTCCACGAACTCCTGGACGTAGAAGACGGAGTGCTCGTAGTGGCCGAGCGTCTTCTTGTGCTCCAGGATGGCCTCGGCGGCACTCTCCGATTCGATCTTGGCGAGGAGGCGACCCCACGAGCCCACGACGGGCTTGATCACGCAGGGGTAACCGAACTCCTCGATGGCGTCCATCGCGGAGTCCACTCCGAAGGCGACGGTCGTCGCGGGCGTCGGGATCCCCGCCGCGTCGAGTTTCACGCTCGTCTTCGCCTTGTCGGCGCAGACGTCCGCCGTCGCCGCGTCGTTCACCACGGGCACGCCGTAGGACTCGCAGAACGTCGTCGCGTACGTGCTCCGCGAGGTCGCCATGCACCGGTCGAGGACGACGTCACACGCGGCGAGCGCCTCCGGCGGGTTCCCCACACCGAACTGTTGCTTTCGGACGTCGACCTTCTCGACGTCGTGCCCCCGTTCGCGGAGCTCGCCGAGGAGGAGCTTCTCGTCCTTCCGGATGCGCGAGTAGAGGAGGCCGACCTTCACGCGAACCACCCCGTGTGCGTCGTCGTCATTTCCTTATTCCCCCCAGTCCTCGGCGAGCTCGGGCGCCTCCTCGAGCGTCACCGGGTCGTCGTCAGTCACTTCGAGCTCCGCGCCACACGTGCCACAGTCGACGATTTCGCCGACTTCGAGGTCGTCGTGCAGGTCGAGGTCCGCACCGCACTGGATGCATTCGGTCATACGACTCCGATTTCAGCCTGCACTACCTTATAGCTGGCGAACTTACCAAAAATCTTACAGTAACGCGTACTTACCTCTATCGGCGCGAGAAGCGCCGAAAGCGCGAATCGGGACCACTACGTCCCAGATATCGTATGGTTCGTCGCCCCCGTCGGGGCGGTGATGCGATCGGGACCGACGCCCGCCGTCGCGTCGGTCCCTCCCGTCGGTCTCGTCGCACGCGTCGCCCGCGGCGCTCACACATGCGTCGCGACCTCCGCCGCGAGTGCGTCCTGCGCGGCCTCCAGATCGGCCGCGAGCGCGCCCACGCGATCCGTATCCGTCGCACACCCATCCAGTGCCGCCGCCAGCGTCTCTGCGACCGCCTCGGGGGCCGGACCGCCCCCCGAGTCGCGCGACGCCACGCTCGCCGTCGGGTCGAGCGCCGCCTCGACACTCTCCCGATCGGCGTACGCGTCGATCCCCTCGCCGAGGACCGCCTCGCAGGCCGAATCGAGCGCGTCGTAGTCCGCGCCGCGCTGGGCGGCCTCGGCGACGACTTCGTGGGCCGTCCGGAACGGCAGGCCGTGCATCGCCAGCAGGTCCGCGACGCCCGTCGCCGTCGAGAACCCCTCGCCTGCCGCCGCTTCCAGTTCGTCCGCCGGCCACTCAGCCGTCGCAACCGCACCCGCCGCGACGTCCGTCGCCTCCGCGACGGCGTCCGCGACGCGCCACGCGTGCGGCGAGGCGTTCTGTAAGTCCCGGTTGTACGCCCGCGGCAGGCCTTTCAGCGTCGTCAGCAGTCCTTGGAGCCCACCGTAGGCGTCGCCCGCCGTCGAGCGGACGAGTTCGAGCGTGTCCGGGTTCTTCTTCTGGGGCATGATCGACGACGTGGAGGCGTAGTCGTCGTCGAGTTCGACGAGGCCCCGATTCGCGAACACCACGAGGTCCTCCGCGAGCCCCGAGAGCGTCGTCGCCAGCCCCGCGAACGCCGCGGTGCCCTCCACGAGGAAGTCCCGCGCGGAGACGGCGTCCATCGAGTTGTCGAGCACCGAATCGAAGCCGAGCAGCTCCGCGACGCGCTCCCGGTCGATGTCGAAGGGCGTGCCGGCGAACGCCGCCCCGCCGAGCGGCGAGCGGTTCGTCCGCGCGTACGCGTCCAGCAGGCGCTCCGTGTCGCGCGCGAGCGCCGCCTCGTAGGAGAGCGCCCAGTGCGCGACCGTCGTCGGCTGGGCCGGCTGGAGGTGCGTGTACCCCGGCATCACGGTCTCGCGCTCGGCCTCCGCGACCTCACAGAGCGCCTCGCGGGCCGCGACGGTGGTCTCCACCGCCGCCAGTAGCGTCCCGCGGTACTCGTAGCGCAGGCAGGTCGCCACCTCGTCGTTGCGCGAGCGCGCCGTGTGCATCCGACCGCCCTCCGGGCCGACGCGGTCGATCACTGCCGTCTCGATGGCCTCGTGAACGTCCTCCCCGTCCGGGAGCGCCTCGAAGCCCGCGTCGGATACGTCGTCGAGCGCCCCGAGGATCGCGCTCGCGTCGTCGTCGTCCACGATTTCCTGCTCGGCGAGCATCACGACGTGCGCACGGTCGACGGCGAGGTCCGCGGCGAACAACCGGTCGTCGAACGCCATCGAGGAGAGGAACTCCCGGGCGGGACCGCCTGCGAAGCGTTCGCGGCGCACCGCCGTTCCGTCCCCTCCGTTCTCGTCCTCGCCGTCACTCATCGTTACTCGTCCTCCAGGTCGGGCTTCGCCCGCTTCTCGGCGTCGCGCGCGAGGCGCGCTTGGAAGCCGTGGTACTTCGCCACGCCCGTCGCGTCCGCCTGCTCGATGCCCATGACCGTCTCCGTGTTGAACGAGGCCGCTTGCTCCGAGTAGACCGCATACTCGCTCTCGCGGGCGACCGGGCGGGCCTGCCCGCCCTCGAACTTGATCGTCACCGTGCCGGTGACCTTGTCGTTCGACTGCATCAGGTAGGCGTCGAGCGCGTCCATCAGCGGCGCGTCGAGGAGCCCCTCGTAGGCCTGCTGGGACCACTCCTCGTCGACGGTCTGCTTGAAGTCGCGCTCGTCCTTCGTCAGGACGAGCCCTTCGAGGGCCTCGTGGGCCGCGAGCAGCGTCGTCGCCGCCGGGTGCTCGTAGTTCTCCCTGACTTTGAGCCCGAGGATGCGGTCCTCCATCAGGTCGGAGCGACCGACGCCGTAGGAGCCCGCGAGCTCGTTCAGGTGCTCGATGAGCGCCACGGGCTCCATCGCCTCGCCGTCGACGGCGACCGGGACGCCCGACTCGAACTCGATCTCCACGAGCTCGGTCTCGTCGCTCGGCTGGCTCGTCCACTCGTAGATGTCCTCCGGCGGAACGTACCCCGGATCCTCCAGCTCCCCGCCCTCGATGGAGCGACTCCAGAGGTTCGTGTCGATCGACCACGTGCCCCCGTCGCCCGCTTCCACAGGCAGGTCCTTCTCGTCGGCGTACTCGATCTCCCACTCGCGGGTGAGACCCATCTCGCGGACCGGCGCGATGACCTCCATGTCGGTGCCGCGCCAGACGGCCTCGAAGCGCAGCTGGTCGTTGCCCTTCCCCGTACAGCCGTGTGCGAGCCCCGTACAGTCGTGCTCCTCGGCGACGTCGAGGATGGCGTTTGCGATGACGGGGCGCGCGAGCGCGGTGCCGAGGGGGTACCCCTCGTAGTCAGCGTTCGCGCCGACCGCGTCCATGCAGACCTCGGCGAACTCCTCGGTCGCGTCGACGACGTAGTGTTCGAGGCCGAGCGCCTCGGCGGTCTCGTAGGCCTCCTCGAACTCCTCCTCGGGCTGGCCGACGTCGACGGTGACGCCGATGACGTCGTCGTAGCCGTACTCCTCTTTCAGCAGCGGGACGCAGACGGTCGTGTCGAGCCCGCCCGAGAAGGCGAGCGCGACGGTTTCAGTGTCGGACATGTGTTGTGTAGTGTGGTGGGTGTGTAGTCGCCAGGCGATACGCCGGGGTTCGCGGTCGAACCTCGAAAGCCGTGGAAGTAGGTGTGATGGGGTCTAAGGGGACCCCGGTCGTCGTCGCCGTCGGTCGGCCGCGCCGCTCCGGGAGAGAACGTCGACGGGAGCGGTGAGCCGCGACATCATTGCACGGTTGTTGCTCGGTGTCGGTATTAAGCGCTTTCGACTCTGCAACACTTGTTTAGTATGCCATCACACGGCATGCACGGCGCGCGGCGACGGAAAGGCCGATACGCGCGCGTCCCGAACCCGGCGGCGTGTACAGCGTCGGCGTTCCCCTCCCGCCCGCGGTCCGTGACCTCGTCCGCGACTTCCGCCCGCTCCTGACCGGCTTCGAGCGCGTTCGCGAGACGCGTGACACGACACTCGTCGCCAAGCGCCTCGACGCTGCCGACCGCCGCGAGTACCTCCGCGCCGCCCGCGAAGCGAAGGCCGCCCTCCGCGGTGCGCCCGCCTTCGAGGCCCGAATCGCGGACATCGGCGTCTTCGAGACCCCCGCACGCGGTCCCGGCCCGCTCGTCTATCTCGCCGTCGAGAGCCCCGGCCTTGAACGCGTCCACCGCCAACTCGCTGCCGACCTCGGAGCCGTCGAGGGCATCGAGGGCGACGACTACGTCCCGCACGTCACGCTCGCCCGCGACGGGGACGCCCGCGCCCTCGAGCGAGTCCGCGGACACGACTTCGAGCCCGTCACGTGGACGGTCGAGGAACTCGAGTTCTACGACGCGCGCCACGGCGAGCGCATCGACGCCGTCTCGTTGCCAGTCTAGCCACGACCTATCGGGCTCTACCGAGCCACTCGGTCGCCGGACACTAGCCACGTGGATCGTTCGACTGGTGGACATATTTCCAAGGTATTCGTATCCGGTGTGCATACGGCGTTCTTCTGCCGTAGACCGTTGGTGGCTATCTCGCCGATTGGTTTGGTTCCATGGGATGCCTCGTTTAACCCCACCATCCAGCTCTAGTGCAACGTGTCAATTCGTCTAACGGTGATAGAACCATCTGAGAGCACTCTACCAACACTCCGCTACGCAAGAACGTTCCCGCGCTTGAATGACTACGCAGTCATCTGTTTTCGAAGGATAACCGACTGCGAGGGAGTGTGAACTACCTGTACCGAGACTTCACTGCCGGGTGTGAGTTCACACTTGCTTTTCGGGATTCGGAAGAGAATAGTGCTACTAGCACTATACCGATTTTTCAGCAATGCGCCGCCGTCATTGACTCGATCAACCCCGTTATCAATAGTTTTCAGATAACTTTCGTCGAAGATGTTGTCGCCTTCTATTTGGCCGTCACTCGCTCGGATCGCATTCTCCGATCCCGCAGGAAGATTCACTATTCGCCCCCGTTTGGTTCCGCTTTTGCACTCGGCCCGTACCCCGATCTCGAGATCAGCGACTCGGACGCTATCACCACCCTTGTGCGTGAGTAAAACGATACCCCCGCCGTTACCACTTTGTGTCGTCAAATCACCGCTCGCCGCTGCAATATTTGGCGCAGGATCCCGAAGATTGCCGAGAAATCCGAACGAAGACACAGAGATAACGGCTGCAATAATTACTACAATTGCTACCATCAGGATAATTCCGACGGCGGGAGATGCACCTCGAGACTCACTCCCCATGTACATTCGATTACTCACTTCCTGCATATAGGATCTTTGAACAAAATCGCACACACCATGGATCGCTTCGCGACGAGCACGGACACGTCACTCAGTGTATCCTCTGTATCTACCCACGGTCGCGTCCCGACTGACCCCACGGTTTTTGACATCGCTTCCCGATGCACGACGTATGTCTCGAACGATCGGTTTCGTCGGTCTCGGCATTATGGGCCTCCCGATGGCGAAGAACCTCCTCGACGCCGGCTACGACGTCGTCGGGCACAACCGCTCTGACGACCCCGAAACGGCACTCGCCGACCACGGTGGCGAGATCGCGGACACGCCCCGCGAGGTGGCCGAACGCTGCGAGGTCGTCCTCACCTGTCTCCCCGACACGCCCGTCGTCGAGGAGATCGTCCGCGGTGAGGACGGCCTGATGGCGGGGTTCAGCGAGGGCGACGTTTACATCGATCACTCGACGATCAACCCCGTCGATACCGAAGAACTCGCTGCGGACCTCGCGGCGATGGGCGTCGACATGCTTGACGCGCCGATCAGCGGCGGTGAGTCGGGCGCGATCGAGGCGACGCTCTCCATCATGGTCGGCGGCGACCCCGCCGTCTTCGAGGCCTGCACGGAACTGTTCGAGGTGATGGGTGAGACGGTCACGCACTGCGGGCCGAGCGGCGCCGGCCAGACGACGAAGGCGTGCAACCAGATCGTCGTCGCCGCGCAGATGGTGAGCGTGAGCGAGGCGCTCGTCTTCGCGCAGAAGGCCGGGGCGGACCTCGAAGCCGTCGTGGACGCGATCTCGGGGGGCGCAGCGGGCTGTTGGACGCTCGACAACCGCGCGCCCGACATGATCCGCGGGAACTTCGATCCCGGCTTCTTCGCGTCCTACCAGTACAAGGACCTGCGCATCGCCACCGACGCCGGCGAGGCCTACGGCGCGCCGATGCCCGCCACCGAGATGGCCCACGAGCTCTACAAGAGCATGGAGGAGAACGGGATGGGCCGCGACGACAACTCCGCCGTCATGCAGGTGATCGAGATGCTCGCGGGCGAGGAGGCGCGCGTCGCCGAGTAAGCGCAGCTAAGTAAATCGCTAACCGCTTCGAAGTGGCCTGCACAGTTTACTTTCACACCGCTTTACGAGGGGTTATGCCCGTGGCTGTTCTGACACTCGTCTAGCGTGTTACAAGCGCGAGTCGGATGGTCCGGATCGGAAGTTCACCGTCTGGTGAGCAACGGGTCCTCCGGCGACTCTACGGTGATAACTAGATGCAGTCGCTTCTCGGCCTGTCCACGCCAAGTGCAGGCGTGTTCGCAGGCACCGCTGCGCTTCTCGCAGGACACTTCTGGTTTGCGGCAGGTCTCTGTCTTCTGTCGCTCGCCGTCTATACCTACGTTGAGCGCCACGCGAACCTTCAGCGATAACTAGATTCGCTGAACCTTCCAGCCCTACCCTGGGCCGTTTTTTGGTCGCTGCTACGTACTTGGAAAGCGGTGAGTAGATGCAGTCGCGTCCCGGTCCTCAGCGGCTTCCAGCCCGATGGGCCTTAACCGGACAGTGTGCTGCTGTCCAGCCGGTGGGTTGGGATGCGGTGTTGGTGGTGGGACATGATATGGGTCCTATGTACCAACGTGACGTGATATACGCTGGATCGCACAAAAAGATGCCGGTAGACTAACTTTACTTCCAACAGTTTCGTTTTCGACTCTACGGCGCCGGCGGCCCATCGGGCCCCCATGCGCCCATGTCGCCGTAGAAGTTCAACATCGCGAACTTCAGCTTCTCGGGGTCGATGTCGACCATCTCTGCGCGCTCCTCCGGGGGGAACGCGCTGTTTACGCTGTACTTGCGCATCCCCGTGCGCGACGCGCTCGTGTAGCGTCTGTCGACGAGCATCCGAACGCCGTAGTCGTCGGGTGAGCGGATGACGCGCCCGAGCGCCTGCCTGGTCTTGCGGACCGTCGGGATCTCGACGCCGTACGTCCACCCCGCGTCCGGCTTTGCGAACGCCTCGTCGTAGGCGTCCTGCACGGCCTCAGCGCGAGCGTCGAGGCGCGGATAGGGGACACCGACGACCGCGACGGTCCGCGCGTCGTCGCCGTCGAAGCTCACGCCCTCCGCGAGCGTCCCCCAGAGCGACGTGCAGAGCACCGCGTCGTCGTCCGCGACGAAGCGCTCGCGCAACTCCTCCGCCGGCTCGCCCGCCCGGTCGAGGTAGCACGCACCTGCCACCTCTTGCTCGACGAGCGCGTGGTAGCGCTCGGCCTCGCCGTAGCTCGGGAAGAAGAAAAGCGCGTTACCGGCGGTGAACTCGGCGGCGTCAGCGAGCACGCCCGCGACCGCCTCCTGCACGTCGGGATCGTCCCGGTTCGAGGAGAACAGCGGTTCGGTGTCGACGGCGAACGTCCGGCGGCGCTCCTCGGGGAACTCCAACCCGTAGGCCATCGTCATCGGATCGTCGAGGCCGAGGATCTCCCCCGTGACGTCGAAGGGCCGGAGTGTCGCGGACATCAACACGCTCGCGTGCACGGCGTCGAAGAGCTCTGCCGTGACGTCCCGCGGGATGCAGGTGTAGAGCTCCGCGCGGCCGTACACCTCGTTCGTCCCCGCATCCCGGCGGACCGCGGCCGTCGGGTACTGTCCGAGCGCGTCGCCGTCGGTGAGGTAGGCGTCCACGAACTCGGCGGCCTGCAGCGTCTGGCACTCCTCGCGCGTCGTCGCCTCGCCGTTCCGGTACGCGTCCTCGTAGGCCTCCTCTAAGTCCTCGCCGAGCGAGATCGCGGCGTCGAGGTCCTTCCCGATCCCCCGTCCCTCGTACGCCTGCAGGAACGCGAGCGTCAGATCGTCGCGCTTCTCCTCGTTCGCTACTGGTACGTCTTCCCAGTTCTCGCCGATCGCGTCGAACGAGCGCGGCCCGTCGCCGGGGGGACCGATCCCCTCCTCGTACGTCTCGACGAGCGCGTCGCGGAACGCCCGGAGGACGTTTTCGGCGTACTCGGTTCGGGCGTCCGTCTCCGTCTCGCCCGCGAGCTCGTTTAGCGCCCCGTCGAGCGTGTTCTCCGTGAGCGCCTTTGAGGCGTGGTCCCGCGCGGCGTCCTCGACGTTGTGCGCCTCGTCGAAGACGACGACGACGTCCTCGGGGTCCCGGTCCAGCCACCGGAAGAACTGCGCGCGGATGCCCGGATCGAGGAGGTGGTGGTAGTTGCACACCGCGAGATCGACACCCTCCATCGCGTCCTTCAGCAGCTCGTACCCACACAAGCCGTTCTCCTCGGCGTAGTCGTAGACGTCGTCCGGCGTCCGGACGTCGTCGTAGAGCCACGAGACGAACTCGTCGTTCTCCGTCGTGAGGTTCTCGTAGTAGCGCTCGCAGACGTTCTGCTCGCGGAGGTCGTCGAGCTCGTCGTCGAGCGCTTCGAGCTCGTCCACGATGGCACTGCGCGCTTCCGCGGCGTCGTCGTCGCCCTCGCGCGCCGCGTCGAGGAGTTCCTCCTGCTGGCGTTCGAGCTGTCGCTTGTCGCGCTCCGTCTCCGCGAGCTCGTAGGTGTTGTCGCGCAGCACCTGACACTCCTGATAGTCGACGTCGATGTGACACATCGACCCCTTGCCGCGGAAGACGACGGCGCGGATCGGCTCGCCGGCGTGGATCTCGCGGGCATCGCGGACGAACTGGCGCATCTGCTGGTGGACGTTCGTCGTGATGACGACGGTCTTGTCCTCCTCACGGGCGTGATCGAGCGCGGGCGCGAGCGACGCGAGCGTCTTGCCCGTGCCGCAGGCCCCCTCGAAGAGCACGTCGCGCTCCTCGTCGAGCGCGTCCCGGATGCGGTCCATCGCCTCCCGCTGGTTCTCGTACGGCGACGGCTTCGGGAAGAACCGGAGGTACTCCGCGTCCGCGTCCGCGTCCCGGTCGCTGGCTGCCACGGCAGTATCTGGGTGCGTCACGCTATAAAATCCCGGGGTCGGAGACGGTCGCGCGCCGTCGACACCGCGCGCTGACCCCTCAGTGGCCGCTCACGCGACCTGTACGCCGACCCACATTGCACTCGCCGCCACGACCGGGATCGTGAGGTTGTCGTCGATCACGCGGCCCCGGACCGTCGGTGACAGCCCGTCGGCGAGCGTCGCGCCGAGCGCGCCGAGGGCAGCGGGCAGGAGCCCCACGCCCGACGTCACGCCGAGGACGACGCAGAGCGCGAACGTCGCGGCCATCACGCCCGCGGGCTTGCGACCGAGGCCGCCCGCGTGAAGCATTCCGCTGAACGGATCGGCGAGCGCGAGCAGTAACATCGCGGGCGCGGCGACGCGCGGCGGGAAACCGAGGCCGGTGACGGCCATCCCCACGATGTAGAGGAAGTAGCCGGCGAGGTTTTCCTGCTCGTACTCGCGGGTGAGCTGGTCGTACACCGCCCACTCCGTGCGCCCCGAGAGCCGCAGGTATTCGAGGACGGCGCCGAGCGCGAGCCCGCAGACGAGGATCCACTCGATCCATCGCCACGCGACGAGGCCGAAGAGCCACGCGAGCGGGATCGCCGCTCCGGACGCGTGGACGATGCGCCGCCCGAACTCGGCCATCTACAGGTCGTCGAAGGCCGTCTCGCCCGCGTGGAGGTCGGCGAGGACCGACTCGAGGTCGGCGGTCGGGACGCGGACCTGCTCGGTGCTGTCGCGCTCGCGCAGCGTCACCGTCTCCGGCTCCTCGGTGACGCTCTCGTAGTCGATGGTGACGCAGAACGGCGTCCCGATCTCGTCCTGGCGCCGATAGCGTCGCCCGATGTTCCCCGAGTCGTCGTAGGTGACGTCGAACCCCTCGCCGCGGAGGTCACTGGCGATCCCGCCGGCTCGCTCGCCCATCCCGTCCTTGTCCATCAGGGGGAAGACGGCGACGTCGGTCGGCGCGACGGCGGGATCGAGGCGGAGGACGGTGCGTTCGCCCTCGTCGACCTCGTCCTCCTCGTAGGCGTGCGCAAGCACCGTGTAGACGGTGCGGTCGATCCCGATAGAGGGTTCGACGACGTGCGGCGTGACGTGCCGGCCCGCCTCCGTCTCCTCGGCGAACTCGAAGCCCGTCTTCTCCGTCGGGACGGTGTACGTTTCGCCGTCGACGTCGACCGTGACCTCCTCGTCCTCGAAGGCCGCCCGGTCGCGCTCGGCGAGCGCCGAGAGGGCGTCCGCGATGTCGGCGGCCGCCCCGCCGAACTCCGGCCCGAGATACGACATGTCGGGGTCGACGCTCGCGCGCTCGACCGTCTTCGGCTCGTCGTACTGCTTGAACACGGTGAAGTTCTCCGTGCCGTGTTCGGCGTGCTTCGAGAGGTCGTAGTCGCCCCGGTAGGCGTAGCCCGCGATCTCGATCCACTCGGGGGCCTCGCCCGGCGCGGAGACGTCCGCCTCGGCGTCCCAACAATCGGAGGCGTAGTGGGCGCGCTCGCCCGCCTGGTGTTGGCGGTAGCGGAACCGATCGAAGTCGACGCCGATCGTCTCGTACCACTCCGTGGCGACGCCGAGATAGTACGCGACCCACGGGTCGACGATCCCTTCCGCGACGGCGTCGCCGACCGTCGTCTCGACGTAGTCGCCCTCCGGCTGGTTCGCCGCGGGGTAGAGCGTCACCTCAATGTCCGCGACCGCCGAGACGTCGGGGTCGTCTCCGTCGGGGTCGACGAAGAGTTCGAGTTCGGCCTGCGTGAACTCACGCGTGCGGACGAGGGCGTTTCGGGGGCTGATCTCGTTCCGGTACGATTTCCCGATCTGCGTGACGCCGAAGGGGAGTTGGCCGCGGGCGTACTCCTTGAGCCGCGGGAACTCGACGAAGATCCCCTGTGCGGTCTCGGGGCGGAGATAGCCGGTCTGGCTCGTGCCCGGCCCGATGTTCGTCTCGAACATGAGGTTGAACTCGTCGACGGACTGGCCGGCGAGCGCCGCGCCACAGGACGGACAGACGATGTCGTGCGCGTCGAGGAGCGCTGCGACCTCGTCGGTCGGGAGGCTCTCGGCCTCCTCAATGTCCGTGGCGTCCTCGATGAGGTGATCGGCGCGATGACTCTCGCCGCACTCCGCACACTCGACGAGCATGTCGTCGAAGCCGTCTAAGTGCCCGGAGGCCTCGAAGACGGGTTCGGGCATCACGGTCGGGGCATCGATCTGCATGTGGCCCTCCGCGAGGGCGAAGCGTTGGCGCCACGTCTCCTCGACGCGCTCCTTCAGCGACGCGCCCTGCGGGCCGTAGGTGTAGAACCCGGAGACGCCACCGTAGGCTTCGCTCGACTGGAAGAAGAACCCGCGGCGCTTGGCGAGTTCGACGAGGTCCGTCATAGCGAGCCGACGAGATCGACGTCCCGGACGATGCCGGTGAGCGCGTCGCCCTCCACGAGCGGGAGCTGTTCGATGTCGTGTTCGAGGAGCCGCTGAGCGGCCTCCTTCGCTGTCCGACGCTTCGTCACCGTCACGGGGTCCGCGGTCATGAACTCACTGACCGGCTCGCCCGGGATTTCGACGTTCCGCGTCGGGAAGTAGCGATTTCCGGTGGCCTTGATCGACTCCCACTTCCACTCGTCGTCGTCGCCGGCGACGCTCGCACCGACGTCGTCCTCGCCCTCAACGACGCGCGCGACGTCGATGATGTCGGGCTCGGTGAGGACGCCCGCCATGTCGGCCTCGCCGTCGAGCACGATGGCGTACGGGACGTCGGCGTACGCGATCTCGCGCTCCGCCACGGGGAGCGGCGTCCCAGCGTACGTCGTGTTCACGTCGCGGCGCGCGAGGTCGCCACAGACCGCGTTCCCCGCGACGTCGCCGTCCGCGATGGCCCGCACGACGTCGGTGATGGTGACGATCCCGGCGAGTCGCTCGCCGTCCACGACGGGGACGCGGCGGGCGCCTTCGGTGGCCATCAGACGCCCGACCTCGACGACAGACGTGTCGCCGGTGGTGGTGGGAACCTCACGTAGTAGGAGTGCGAGCTGGTCCTCGTCGGGGTCCTCGATCAGGTCCGCGCGGGAGATCAGCCCCCGGTAGACCTCCTCGTCGCCCTCCCCTTTCACGACGGGGACGGCCGAGAAGTGGCGCTCCTGAAGGTACTCCAGCACGTCGTCGCGGGTCCCCGGGAGCGAGACGGTTACGACGTCCGCTCGCGGCGTCATCACGTCGGCGACTTTCATGACGCCGACTAGAACGGCGGTCCATTTGTAGGCTACGCACCGTCTCTCCCCGCCTCGCCTCCCTGGTGGAGGCGAGCGAGGGGAGAGACACGCGGTGAGCGAGAGGTAGTGCGGTAGCGGTGCGGTGGTGTCCGCCTCGCCTCCCTGGTGGAGGCGAGTGAGGGGAGAGACACGCG
>Ga0207754_100249_pt1 | contig 24520 bp, 12 predicted proteins | sample A23E1SouthBayCA_FD_187728 | JGI IMG/M metagenome (GOLD analysis project Ga0207754, IMG submission 187728) | Aerobic enrichment media microbial communities from Eden Landing Ponds, California, USA - A23 E1 (SPAdes) | ecosystem: Environmental > Aquatic > Marine > Unclassified | place: Emeryville... | reverse complement strand
GACGAGAGGGCGATACGGAGACGTGTTCGAACAAGTCGTGGAAACGCAAGTACGGTCTGTGTTCAGCGGGACGCGCTTCGTCCTAACCAACGGAATCACGGAAGTCGAGGACGCCAAGCAGATGGCGGGGTTCTTCCGCGGCGTCGACGACTGGCCGCTCTCGAGCGAAGACGCCGTCACGCTCGGTGTGGATACCGACCGCGCAGAACTCGCCGACGGCTGGTGTCAGGAATTCCTCGACGAGTACGAGGACACCCAGTCGCTTCGTGCCGAGGACTTGCTTGCCCAGACTGTCCAGCGCGGAGGCACGTATCGCGGGACTCCGCAAGAATCGATTTCGGCGCTGCTGATCACACTTGCAGCAGCCAACGAAATTGCGCTACGTAGAGACGACGAGTACATTACCGAACCAGATGAGATCGGTCGAGCGGTCAGAAACAAGACGAATCTGACTGACGTACAGATTCGCTTCGAGTCACTGGACGGAATCGATCCCGACCAGATTCGGGGCACCGTCGAGACGCTAATCGGTGAGGAGCCGGACGGAACCGATCCCGATGCGTGGCTCTCGGAGTTGGCAAACTGGGTAGACGAGAACAGCGTGCTGGTGAAACGTGTCTTGCGAGGCGTCAGCAGAGAGTTCGGTGAAGGCGCTTCGCTGGACGAACTCGAAACGGCTCTCCAGCCCGCACTCGGGGGCGAATCTCTCGAAACAGACGACTTTGCGTCTGACGAGATCGCACGGCAGTCCGAGCGCTTCGCTCGGGCAAGAGGACTCTTCCGGTCGGTCGAGGATGGCGACTCTCTCTGGGAGCAGTTCAGCCAGCGGACGACGGAGATGCAGCGACTCTACCCCGGTGCGGACATCACAGGGGAGATGCAAGTGATCGTCGGCGGGGACGAAGTGCCAGATGCCGACCGGCTTCGAGCAACGATCGACGAAGCCGACGCTCACAGACGAACTGTCGTCCGCGAGCAGTACGAACGTATCACGGGAGAATCGCCGCCAGACGAAGAGCCCGAGAGCGTGGTTTCCAGTCTCGTGACGTGGCTCTACGCTCACGATGGGAGCAGCAAGGAAACTGCCGACCGCGTCGCCGTCGAATTCGGCGGTGTAACCATCGACGATCTCTATGATCTCTTCGAGACGGCGTGGAACGGTGACTCGTTCTCGGAGGAAGACCTCGTCGACTCGGCGGTCGTCCAGCAAGCCAAGCGGTACGAACGGGCACGACAGCTTCTCGAAGCATCCGATAACGAGGCCTCGCTCTGGTCGCAGCTTCGCGAGGCATCGAAACGACTTGAGGAAGAACGTCCGAACCATCCGGTCACGACCGACGTGAGCGAGATGCTCAGTCGGTCGCAGCCGCCGAGTGTTGAGGATGTAGAGCAGCTCCTCGACGAGGCGGAGAATCCCTTCGAGGTCGACGAGCGACTTGAGGAACTCGCCGACAAGCTGCAGTCGGAGTATCCCGACCACGATCTTACCCAAGAGGTCGTCGATGCAGTAGAGGAAACCAGCCCACCGAGTGAGGAACGCGTGGGCGAATTGATCGAAGATGCAGAGCAGTTACTCGATGGTGTTGACGAGCAACTGCGGCGGATTCGGGAGACTATGGATGAACTACCGGATGGCTCTGTGATGATGATCGAGCCGCTCGACTGACGCACGGGTGTTGCAAAACACCGAACTTATTTATATTCACTTCGTAAATACGCAACGTAGTGTTCACGAAGGCAGAGCTTCGGGCGCTGGAAGCTCTTCAGGGTGAGTCGACGGTTTCGGGACTCGCCGAGGAACTCGACCGAAGCCGCAGTTACGTGTCCGAACTCGTTGACCGGATGGAGTCGAAGGGGTTGGTTCACACCAGCCGCGAGGGAAAGCGGAAGCAGATCAATCGGTCAGACGCCCGAGCTATCGAACTGTTCGACAGGTTCGTCCAACAGTACACCCACATTCCGTTTCCCGAACTGCTCGGCGGCGCAACGCTACGTATTCTGTACTACCTGCAGTCGCCGGCGACTGCCACCCAACTTGCGGCGCACGTCGGCGTCCATCGGAGCACGGTACATCGGTCGTTATCCCCGCTGGAGACCCGCGGGATGATCTACAAGTCAGACGGAAAGTACACGCTCAACGACGAATTCGAGGAGCTAGCTATGGTGGCCCGTGAGTTTGCGCATTTACGGCACAGACACCGCGTCGAAGACCACGCAGAGTCGTTCACGATCCTCTGGGAATCGCTGGACGAGTTTCTCGTCCAGACCCGCGCCGAGATCGAGGAAGACGCGTTCCACCTGACGGGGCCGGAACTGTTTCAAGCGTACGATCTCCCGTTGATGGCTCGTCAGCGTCGGTACTACCTGTACTCGGAGTCGATCGATGAGGTATCGCCGGCGGAGCTGTGTTGCCATATGCTCGTGATCGATGACGGAACGCGCTCGCAGTCCTACTGCCTCCTCTTGATCAGCGGGACGGCCATCGACCGCGACGAGTTGCTCGAAGCTGCGCAAAAGTACGACGTCGCCGAGCGGGTCTCGAATCTCCTCGAGTATCTCGATACCAATGGAGAGAGTCGGTCGGGCCGTCTCCCGCGATGGGAAGAGTTCCGTGAACTCGCCGACGAATACGGGGTGGCAGTATGAGGCGGCGCTTCGACAGCGAGTACATCGAGTCTGAACTGCGACGGGTCGGCAGGCAGCTCGAAATCGAACTGACCGTCTACCTGATCGGGGGCGGTGCGATGTCGTTCCGTGGTCTCAAGGAAACGACCAAGGACATCGATCTGATCGTCACTGACGGCGACGACCTCCGAGTACTACAGGCAGTCTTGCTGGATAACGGGTACGACATCGTCAAAGAGCCCGGTGAGGAGTACGACGATCTCGGAGCGCAGCGGATCCTCGAGAACGACGACGGGTGTCGAATCGACATCTTCAACCAACAAGTGGTCGATAAGCTCGTCCTCTCGGAGGGGATGCGCCGGCGAAGTGAAGCCTATCTCGACGCCGGTGGACTGTCGATCGCGCTGGTCAGCTCCGAGGACATCTTCTTGTTCAAGTCGGTCGCTGGACGGACAGACGACATCGAGGATATGTTCTCGCTCGTGCAGACCGAACTGGATTTCGACGTTATCGAGGACGAGTTGGAGCAGCAGATCGACTTGCTGGGACAGGAGCTGTTCGTCACGCACGCGAACGAGGCACTACTGGAACTCGAAGCGCAGCACAACATCTCGACGCCGTTGGCCGAGCGGGTCTCCGAAATCACCGAACGTGTGTATCGGGAACTCGAAGTGTTGCAGGCTTTTGGGGAGTCGATTTCCCGATCAGAGTTGGAGGCCGTGGTTGACCTCTCTCCCGAGGACGTAGACGAGGCCATCGAACACCTTGCGGAGAAAGACGTTGTCGCGGTCGAAGACGACGTGATAGTTCGGAAATCGACCAACCTCTGACAGGAACACCGAAGCAGGTTCGACGAAGTAGCCCAGCTTGTGAATCATTCGAACGCTGTTTCAGTAGACTGGTCTTTCTCCTCTGGTGGGCATTCTCCACGTACGATTATTTCCGGTGGACGCTTGTATTGTACCGGGGAATCCTCATTTCCGAATGGCGGCTCCTCACCACCATCAGTAGCGACAGCTGCGCCTCCGCTGTACGGCGCACTCTGTCTACCGATATTTCCGAAAAGCAGGCCAGAGCGGATGTCGTCCCAAGAGTAGATGTATTCATTTTTTATTTTATAGTAGCCGTTCTTTGTCGTCATCAATATTCCACAGGTGGTAGCAAGACTACCGTTGAACGACGGGTCTGTGAGCTCGTAGGGCACTACTATTTGTGCAGAATCCCGACTATCCAAGAGTCTCACTTGTGATGGATCACGATATATCTCATCAGCGATTGCGTATATATCGACAAAGCGTGTTCTATCTGGCTCAGTATGTAGATAGTCGCGGCCAGTAATAGGCGGAAGCGTATAGAACGCTTCCTTGGGGCCATAGTCCCGTGCAATTCCAGCGAACTGTTCCATCTCAATTCGGAATTTCAAAAACTTCCCGGGTTTTGCCCAGATTCTCCCACTGTCAAATGGACTCTTGAATTGCATAGCGACACTTTTCCACCAATCCCAATCGACCGCCATATCATATCCATAGTCGTCTTCGGCAAGTCGATCGGGAACGATTCCTATCGTATCCGGATATATTGATTTAAGATCTGATAACATCCCGTACCCAACATTCATCGTGAGGGTATTTTCACTCGGAAATTGATTATCTGGAAGCATGGCTCGGTCATCAAGTCGGAGTGAGTTATAATTGAGCCTCAATCAACACTAAGCTCTCTCCTCTCCTCCGACAACCCTCAGGTGAAAATCTTCAAGAGACCTCCACGACTCTGCACGAAATATCACTGAGTCTCATATGGGAGGAAATTCTACCCAACCCCGCAAGGCCCAGCTCGACAAGGAGGAGCGCGAGCATCTCGAGGACGTCGTCACGGAAATGCGCGACCGCGTCGAGGCGAACGTTCGCTACCAGCTCGAAGACGAGTACGACCTCGATGAGAAACCGGACGACGGCGCGTCCCTGAGCGAAGAGCAGGAAGACCTTGTCGAGGCTATCGAACTCGAAGCCGCTGATGGCCACAACTGGGACGAAGCCCACGAGCAGTACATCACGGGCGTCGGCTACACGATCGTCAATCGGCTGGCCGCGCTTCGCTGTATGGAGGTTCGGAACTTCATCGACGACGAGGTCACGGCTTTCCGCGACGACGGCCTCACGCCGGCTGCAGACCGGCTGGTCACCGAGGAGTTCATGCTGGAAGAGGAGGCCGTCCTCGAAGCCTATCGGAACGCATGTGACGACCTCGCTGAGGAGATCGAGATTCTCTTCGACCGCTCGACCGCCTACAGTCTAATCGACCCTGACGACGACACGTTCGAAGACCTCTGCGGGATGCTCGACAAGGTCTCCGACGAGGTCTGGCGAGGAGACGACGTACTGGGGTGGGTGTACGAGTACTACAACCGTCCCGTTGTCGAGGCGCTCGACGCGAAGAACAAACTCGAACCGGAGGACGTGGGCCCGGCAAACCAGTTCTATACACCGCACTGGGTCGTCCGGATGCTCACCGACAATTCTCTGGGCAAGCTCTATCTCGAAGCCACAGGACAGGAGTCGGCGGTACCAGAGCCGGAGTCGGTAAGTCCTGAAGAGCGCAAGGAACGCCTAGTCACGCCCGAGGACAGTCCGACCGTTCCCGAACTCTGTACGTACCTTATCCCGGACGAGGAAGCCGGTGACGCCCCCGAGTTCGACCACCCCTCGGAACTGCGAGTCATCGACCCCGCTTGCGGGAGTGGGCACTTCCTCCTGTACGCGTTCGACGTGCTGGAGCGCATCTGGTGGGCCGAGACCGATCTCGACCGCGCCGAGATTCCGGCGAAGGTGCTGGAGCACAACCTCTATGGCGTCGACATCGACTTGCGCTCGTGTCAGCTCTCGGCGTTCAATCTGTATCTGAAGGCCCGGACGCGTGCCGAGGAGGAAGACGGCCAGTTCGAGATGCCCAACGTCGACATCGTCTGTGCAGACGCCCGCGTGGCAGAGGTTGAGGAAGGTGCAGAAGTGCTGGACGAGATCACTGGAGAGGGGACTGACCTGCGCGAGGCGCTGGGAGAGATCATCGATACGTTCCAGCACACCGAGGCACTTGGAAGCCTCCTCGACGTGAGCGGGACGCTCGAGGAGGTGTTCGAGAGCGGGCAGACAGGCCTCTCGGACTGGGGCGATGGAACGCACCAGTCGCTGAACTCATTCCTAAAGGCACTCCGGGAAGCGGTTGATGAACGATCGTCAGACTCGTTTGGCGAACAGAACCTCAAGAGCTTCCTGAATCTGCTAGTAGTGTTGAGCCAAGAGTACGATGTGTCGCTTATGAATCCACCTTATGGCTCAGAGGGAAGAATGCCTGATAACGTACAAAAATATGTCTCGTCCAAATATAAATATAAACCAGAGTATTATATTAATTTCTTCGAAGCATGTGACCGGTTATCGAAGCCTGCCGGCCGGATAGGGATGCTTGTTCCGAGATCATTCATGTTCTTGAAAACCTTCCAAGAGTTCCGGCAAGACTTCATTGGCGGAGAAGGTGCATTTGACTTCCTAGCCGAATATGGCATCGATATATTAGATAATGCAACGGTGAGGACGGCGGGGACAGTAGTACGGTCAGATGTAGAGGGGGATAATTCTGGCACGTTTCTTAGGCTAGATGATGTTGAGAAGGGTAAGAAGGAAACTTCGTTCCTCTATACGGCATTTATTTCGCCCAAAGAAGACGGTATCCGTCGAGTATTCAGAAAAGAATTGTCAGAGTTCGATCTTGTTCCCGGCACACCGCTCACATATTGGATTCCTCAGTCGCTACGGAGACTATACGACTCTGACACCGTTCTTGATTCAGACAACGCTGGACTCGATCGACAGGATATTGCGGAAATTAAAGTAGGATTACAAACTGGGGATGATGGAAGATTCACCCAGATGTTCTGGGAAAATGACCTACCGAATTGGTCTCCTCTTGCAAAAGGTGGCGAAGATTCATGGCTATTACCCCGCGTGAGAAAGGTAGTTCTGTGGGGGGAGAGCGGAACGGAAGTTCGACGATATTCTGGCTCTTATCCTCGTAACTCTCAGTATTATTTCCAAGAAGGAGTGACATTCAACCGCGTGAAAGAAAGCGGCAAGCGGTTCGGTCACCTACATTCTGGTTCTGTATTCGGAGACAAGGGGCCTGTTATCTTCTCGGGAGAGAGGAAATGGAAGGTACTGTCGTACTCTAATAGCCGGTTATTCACCTATCTAATGCTCGCTCAGACTACTGAGCGGATGTGGGAGGTTGGCCAAGTCTCAAAGATACCTTGGAGAGAAGAATTGGAGGGACAAGATGAACTGGTTTCTCTTGCCCGTCAAGCTGTCGCGCAGATCGTTTCAAAACGGCAGTATGACTTCGTATCTCCTCATTATAATGGGCCAGTTTTACTCGATGTGTTAGGGGCAGCGGAGTCTCTCGAGTATTATGATCATCCCCATCGTGAACTCCGAGACGATCTGAGTCTCGACACTCCGCAAAAAGTGGTTGATACTGGGTCGTCCTTATCTGATCTCGGAGTTGCTTCGGCAACCCATCTTGAACGAATCGAAGCAAATCTACAGAAATGTGCTAATCGAGTGGACGAAGCGGTGTTTGACACCTTTGATATTTCTGAGACGGAACAAGAGACGATTCTACAAGAAATAGCTCTTCGTACTAATAAGGATCCACGTAAACAGGAAGAGTACGACCCGAATGCCATCACTGACCCTTCCGACGACTACCCTGAGCAGGTTAAAGACCTCCTCCTCCACTTTACGCTCCGTGCTGTCAGCGATGCTGACGACGGGATTATTCCCATCTCCGACATCAACGGCAAGGATGGCCTCCTCACCCATATCGAATCAGAGTTCGAACGCGTCTGGGACGAACACGCAACCGACCGTCTCTCGGAGGTTGACGAAGTACTCGGGAACCGAAGCGCTGGTGACGAAGCCTACCCGAACCTCAGAGCATGGCTCGAAAATGACCTGTTCGAGTACCATGTCTCAAAATTTGACCGGACGCCGATCCTATGGCGGTTCTCGACGAAACGGCTCGTCCCCGATCATGAAGGTGAAGGTTTCGGCTGTCTCGTTGACTACCACCAGTTAGATGCGAGCATCTTCGACCGCCTGCAGAACCAGTATCTTGAACCCCGACGGACGCACCTCCGCGAACGGCGCCCAGCCGCGAACAGCCGTCGTAACGACGAGTCGCTCTCCACCTCGGAACGCGCTGACGCCGCCGAGGAGTATGAACGCTGCGAGAGCGGGCTCGAGCAGCTTAGCATCTTTGAGGAACAGCTTGGCGAACTAGCGCAGTCCGACCCGCGGGAATGGCCCGAAGCGAACCAAGAACACGCCGCAAAGGCAGCCCAGCGTGTAGCGGAATTCCGAGACCGGACTGCCTCCAGACTGGAAACCCTCGAATCGCTCGCCAATCTGGAGGGCGTAGATATGGAAGAGTTGTTCAGCCCATCGTTCTACAAGACTGTACAGAAGAATAGTGACGAGTGGATTGACGCGCTAGACGACCTACAGACCGCCTTCGAGGCCTACGCCGAGAACGGCACCGAGGCCGTCGAACCTCATCTTTACGACCTCTTTGAGTACTACGACGACCTCACCGGTTCCTCTCACTACGCGAGCAACGGGATTCTGTTCATGACGTACTACTTTGACCAGTTTGAGAATGCTGGCCAAGCCCAGATCGGGGATTCGGGCGTCTCTGAACGCCAGCGGCTCCTCTCGGAACTCGCCTCCGACGTTGACGAGTACAAGGAACTAGCCGAGAAGATCTCTGAGGGCTGCGACGAAGTTGCCGCAGCCATCACCGCCGACTGGGAGGAGCGTGCGCTCTCTGAGATCACGACTGCTGGTTACCAGCCGAACCACAAGCACGGTGTCACGATCAACATTACTCCACTTGCGAAGAAGAACATTGTCCCGGAAGTCGTTGAGGACAAGGTGCTCTGATTGTCGTCAGAAGAACTAATGATGATTAAATAAACCCCAACTCAAAGAAACCACTATCATGAACATCAGTATTTTCGCCGAAGATGCGGGAACTACGCGAGAAGAGACAGATATTCCGTTTAAAGAGCACTATCAGGGCGGATTCCTCACTATTTCCAGCCTTGTTGACCAGCTCAATGAGTATGGGGACGTTCAGTTGCACATCCTATCGGAGCGGTTCGGACTCGTCAGAGGGGAAGAGACTGTAGACAAGTGCCTTCCTCAAGACCAAGCGACGAATGTAGATGAAGAAGAAGTTCTAAATAGGGTCTTAGAGGGAGTTACTGATTCAGATGTCGTAGTGATTCTCCTCTCGTCATCTAGATTCGACTCTCTCGTGGCGAGTAACTGGGAACAAATCGTTGATCGAGCAAAGCCCGACTCTGTATGGTGCCTTGGTGCAGCTCGAAGCTCCCTCGACGCTATAGATTTTAACCCACTTCAACAGAAGAACTGTGAAATAGTCACCTACGAGCGAGTCGGTGTTGCACGAATCAGCAACGAGGCACGAGAAGAACTTCTGGAACAAGTCGAACAACGGCAGTCAGAATAATTATGCAAGCTAAACAGACCCTCCCTGACGCCGCGAAAGATACCATCCGAAGCGAGTTCGACCGGGCCGAGTCGTCAGACCCGATCGTCCTCTGGTGGGACGACGGGAACTACCTCGAGGACATCATCGAGCAGGCCTGTAACGAACTCGGCGTTCACCTGAAGGTCGCCGAGGAGACGCCGCTGGAACTCCGTGCCGAGCCAGCCGACGGCGAGCAGGTCTGGTACGTCCCACACGTCAAGGAGCCCGAAGACGTCGAAGGCGACTTCGACTGGTTCCGCGACGTCGAGCACACGGGCGGTGAGGTGGAGATGAGCATCGAAGACCTCACCGTCCACGCGTTCGAGCGTGGGCAACTCAATGCGTGGGAGCTGAAAACGGCGACGCAGGCGGACGATCCCGCAAAGCGCCGTGAGATCGCGCGGATTCTCCACGACCAGCTTACTGGCGGCCAGCTCCCGACGCTCGAACAACTCCGCACGCAGATCGTCACCGGCGGCTACACCGACCCGGTCGCATTCGTGCTGGAGAACGGCTGGGGCGACATCGACGACAGCCCCGACACTATCGAGCAGATGCAGGACTTGCTGACCAGCGAGGGCGTTGACGCGGTCGCCAGCGAGAATGAACCGAGGGGAATTGTCGCGGCGACGCGGCGGTGGGCCGTCGCCGAGTGGCTGATCCACGCTGGTGTCGACGCCGAGCGCTTCCCGAGCCAGTTCCGCCCCGAGACGGCCGGCGATCACGATCTGCCCGAACTCAAGTCGGTGTTGAACAACACCACCTCGGCCAGCCTTCTCGCCGACCGCTACCTCGGCGAGGCGACCTGGCCCGACGTAATCCAGGATGTTGACGACCCGTGGGAACTCGCGGACTGTATCGTCGACGCCGCGCTCGAACGTCGCCTCTGGGAGGAGTGGCACGAGTCCTTCGACGCCGGCGACTACGAGACGTGTCTCGAGCGCGCCGAGGAACGGTACGGCGCCCTCCTCGGCAGCGAGGACTTCCGCGGCACCTATCGCGGCGCCTACGGCCCGGACAGTCCGTGGACACGAACGTGGGAGCAGGCCACAGAGATTGCTCGCCTCGCACACCAGCTCGAAACGTGGGACGAGAACGCAACCGACGACGTCGTCTCCCTGTACGCCGATCGGGATGACGGCACGTGGCAGATCGACAACGCGGTGCTCAACCTCGTCGTCTCCGGCGAGCCCGAGACCGACCTCCCCGACGATCATCCCGCGACCGACGCGCTTGACGACCTCCGCACCCAGCTCCAGTCGGAATACGTCGAGTACCTCGAAGACCTCGGCGACCTCGTCACCGACACCGTCGAAGCTGGCGCGCCGTTCGTCGACGAAGATCACTCCTACCAGTTCTTCACGAAGGAATCAGACGGCCTCGAAAGCGGCCAGACGATCGCGCTGTTCGTCATCGACGCCCTTCGGCTTGACCTCGCCCGTCGCCTCGCGGACGAGTTGCGTGACTACGTGTCGACGCTCCCGTCCGATGCTCCCGAGTTCGCCATCGACGAAGACGTCTGGCTCGGAACGCTTCCCTCGGAGACCGAGTTCGGGAAGGCTGCACTCACGCCGGGAGAGATCCAGATGTTCGATGTCTCGCTGGTCGATGGCGAGCTACAGCCGCTGCGAAACAACCGTCGGGTGACGACCAACCGCCGCGAGTCCCTGTTGGGCAGCGACGGCTGGACGGTCACTCGCGAGGAGGAGGACGACGGCTGGCAGTCGACGCGTGTCGCCTACTTCAAGAACGACATCGACGACATCGGCGAGAAGGAACTCAGCGACCTCGAGGCGATGCTGGCGCGACGCGTCGACTCGCTCGCGGAGTTCATCGGCACGAAACTCAAACAGGGCGAGTGGGATCAGGCCTACGTGCTGACCGACCACGGGTTCGTCCTGCTCCCGGACAACGCGTCGCCGGAGAAGATCTCGCGGCCGACGGAAGCGTCCGACTCCGGGCGCCGATGGATCGCTGGGGAAGATGTGGACGGGGATTCGCCCGGCGTGCTACTTGACTCCAGCTCCCGACTGGGATACCTCGACGCCAACGTCAGCGTCCTTGCGAGTCCACTCAAGCGGTTCAGAAAGCAAGGCCTCGGTGACGCGCGGTTCTATCACGGCGGGCTACTCCCACAGGAGTTCGTGCTTGACTTCATCAGCATCACACAGGGGTGAATTCAGCTCATGACCCTCAAATCCGAAGTTCACGACGACGTCAAATCCGCTTGTAGGAGCTACATCTCATCAATAGAACAAGGTGAAGACGAAGTACCCTCTGACACAGTCTATCGGCTGACTGGGTCTGGATTGAGATTCAGAGAACCCAAAGAAGTAGATCGTCCTTCACTCGCACTAAGACGAAATCCGGGAGAGCACTACTCTTCCGAATTTGATTCTGTCTCCCAATATATTGCTGATGAGCTTGACTTTGAGATGGTTCCAGAAGTTGATATTGATGGTGAAGGTGATGCACATGTTGTCAACGCCGAGTTATCGGGAAGGATTGAGGATAGTCTGAGAGATTTCACAGGACTCGTTATGGATTATGCCGGCAGCTTTGAGTTCACTGATGCAGCTTTCGAGGCTGCTTACGACAACCAGTTTGAACCAGATTATGCCGATAGGGAGGAGTATGAGATACTCGTTCCGCTAAAATGTGTTCAAGCAGGGTCGGACATCTCCCTAGGGACAAGTTTTCGGTTCGATAGTCAATTCGATGGCCCCTACCACATCTCGGACATAGCAGTAACAGATATTTCTGATATGGAATGGAACGGGATAGCGACATTTGACGCACCCTTCGACGCGTCAAACAACGTTCAAACTCCAGAAGTCGTTCAAGACTACTCTTACTCGAAAGTATTGCGAGTAACTATTGAAAGGAGACGGCAGAATATCCGAGAGTATATTCTGGAGAATCGGGGTGAGGATCCCGATGAACTTCGTGCTGAATCCGTCTCTGTCTTAACGGTGGATAACCTCTCATATATGATCCATGACCATCTCGTGAGAAAGTTAGTAGATACAGTCGAAAGAACCTTCCACCATTACAAGCCACGGTGCGATCCCGGATTCGGAACTGGGTATATACTGTCTCCGAGTTGGATGTCATACCGCGACATTTCCGGGGACATCGTTGATGAATTGTATGTTGAGCGTGACGCGGGTCATGGTGAACTCGTACTTGAGGATGGTCAAAATGGTTTCAATACATTTTGGGACAAGTATGCGTCGTACTTTACAGATCAAGACACCCATTACGACAAGCCCCTTGTAAGGTTTGAAGAGATGTTCCACAAGAGGAGGAACGAAGATGCGATTCTCGATTGCTTGATCGCATTAGAGGGCACTCTTCTAAGAGGTACACAAGGGTCTTCCTACACATTCCGGCTGGGACTACGTGGGAGTTTCCTCCTTGATGGTTCAAACCAATTGGCGTGGAACCGTGAGAAAACCCGAGAGTTCCTTTCAGGCCTCTATGCGATTCGAGGAGAGATCGTACATCAAGATAGATCACTCGGGGATGCAATTGATGAAGTCAATAACAGTGAACTCGAGAATTATAACGCCTCATCTCTTGCTGAAGAAGCTCGTGTTGTTTTTGCGAGAATTATACTCAGATACATCGACCACGACATCAATCACGGATTGTCGATTGACGAGGTGAATCAACATATGGATCAGGCGGCACTCAACGCGTCTTATTCGCCGGGGCAATGAGATTGGAACACTGCGTTGAATATACTATTATCCCATCTATGCAAAGAGAACTTCTTGTATCGAATCTCACTCAAGAGACCATATCACAGGATAATCGAGGAGTCTCTCGATGACGGACGCTACCCAGTTCTCTCCGGGGCAACGGGTGATTCTCAACGGAGCGCCGGCTGAAGTCATCAAAACCCAAACGGTCGGAGAGATCGAGTACCTAAGAGCATACATCGACGGCGAGGGCGCTAAGACGGTCTGTCTCGACGATATCGAGATTCAGCCGCATCGATCCGGGATCGAGGAGCTGTCCAACCAGCGAATCGATGATCTTCATCCTGATCACGATGCAGTCTCGGCACAGTGGTTCGATCTCCACACGCAAGCGACGAAACTCAAGCTCGCCCACGAGCAGGGGCAGCTCCTGAGTATCTCGAACTCACTCGTTCGACTGGAACCCTACCAGCTCGACGCCGTGAACTGGGTGATGCAGAAGCTTCGGCAGCGTGCACTCATCGGCGACGACGTCGGACTCGGGAAAACGATAGAGGCCGGACTCATCCTCAAGGAACTCGCTGCCCGGAATCGCGCCGACCGTGTCTTGTTCGTTGTTCCCGCTCACCTGCAGAAGAAGTGGATCCGAGATATGGATCGCTTCTTCGACGTCGATCTCACCGTTGCAGACCGAGCGTGGGTCGAAGGTGAGCGTCGACGGCTCGGCGAGGAGGCCAACATCTGGAACCAAGACCAGCAACAGCTCGTCACCAGCATGGCCTTCCTGCGGCAAGACGAGTTCCGGCCCGCACTCCGGGACGCATTCTGGGACGTCGTCGTGGTCGACGAGGCACACAAGGCCGCAAAGCGGGGCGAGTCACCGAGCAAGACGGCAAACATGGTCGACACCGTCACGGGGAACTCCGACTCGCTGCTGCTGCTCAGCGCGACGCCCCACGACGGGAAGGGTGAGGCGTTCCGCTCCCTTGTCGAGTATATCGACCCGTTCCTCGTCGCCGAGAACCGGGAACTCTCACAGGAGACAGTCGACCGCGTCATGATCCGTCGCGGGAAGACCGACATCTACGACGAGGATGGTGAACGCGTCTTCCCAGACCGCGAGGTCAACTCGGTATCGGTCTCGATGACGCACGACGAGCGGCAGTTCTACCGCGCCGTCACCGACTACGTCAAGAACGTCTACAACCGCTCGGAGAAGCTGAACGAACCCGCGGTCGGGTTCGCGATGGCGCTCATGCAGAAACGGCTGGTGAGCAGCGTAGGTGCGATTCACGCGACGCTCCGCCGACGACTGGACGACCTCCTCGGCGAGGAGGCGGAAACGGACGGGCTCTCCGAGGAAGCGCGAGCCTACCTCGACGGCGAGGATCTAGACGAGGACGACAAGCAACACGCGGAAGACGAGATCGGCGGTCTAACGGTCACCAGCACTGACGAACAGCTCCAAGAGGAGATCGATACGCTCCGCGACCTCGTCTCGCTGGCTGAGGATTTGCCGGTCGACTCTAAGGCCCAGAAGGTCAGACGGTTCATCTCCCAACTCCTCGAGGAACAACCGGACGAGAAGCTCCTGTTGTTCACGGAATACCGCGATACGCTCGACTATCTCCTCGAGTACGTGCAGGACGAGCCGTGGGCGGACGAGATTCTCGTGATTCACGGTGACGTAGACAAGGACGAACGGGCGCGGATCGAAGACGAGTTCAACCACGGCCAGTCGCGGCTCCTGTTCGCGACCGATGCCGCGAGTGAGGGAATCGACCTCCAGCACAGCTGCCACATTATGGCCAACTACGAGCTTCCGTGGAACCCGAACCGGCTCGAGCAGCGGATCGGCCGCATCCATCGCTACGGACAGGAGGAGGAGGTTAAGGTGTGGAATTTCCTCTTCGACGACACCCGCGAGAGCGAGATCTTTGAGATGCTCCAAACCAAGGTTGAGGAGATCCGCTCCCAGCTCGGAAACACGGCGGACGTGCTCGGCATCCTCGACGACATCGACGTGGACTCGCTCATCATGGAGTCCATCGAGAACGACGAACCGCCGAGTGCGACCAAAGAGGAACTCGAGGAGATGATCGAGGAGCGTCAGCGGACGCTCGAGGAATGGTACGAGCGGAGCCTCGTCGATACGAGCACGTTCGACGCGGAGAGTCGTCGGCAGATTCAGGAGGTCGTCGACGAGTCAGAGGACGTCTACGGAAGCGAGGGGGACATTCGCGAGTTCTTCGAGCGAGCAGTCGAAGCCTTCGGAGGCGAATTCGAGAAACGCGGCACCAACCTCTATCAAGCCGAGTTGCCTGATGGGATTAATTCGCCCGGCCAAGATGCGACCTTCGGCCCGTTCACGTTCGACCGCGACTTCGCGATGGATCACGAGGACATCACCTACCTCGCTCCCGATACGGACGTCCTGCAACGGCTCATGGCACGCGTGTTGGAGGACGAGCGCGGTGAGGTCGGACTCAAACTGCTTCCGTTCGTCGACACACCGGGGATCACCTACAACTATCGCGTGGCGTTCGAGGACGGCACCGGCGACGTGATTCGCGAGGAGACTATCCCCGTTTTCGTGGATGCTGCCCAAGAGGATGCTCAGCAGGCGCTTGGTGAACGTGTCGTCGAGGGCGACTCGGTAGCAGCAAAGCCCGACGTCGACGACCTTCGGACGGTTCTCGACGCTCAATCCGACTTACGGACGGCTGCCGATCGATACGTGAGCGTGCGGGTCAACGAGATCAAGAACCATCTTCAGGAGAAGCGTCACGAGGAGACCACTCGGGAAATGGAGAACCTCGAGGAATATGCACAGGTGGAACGAGAACGGATCGAGTCCTTCATCGACGAGTACGAGCGCAAAGCCGACGCCGGCTCGGATATGGACATCGCGATTAGAGGCCAACAGGAGCGTCTTGAACAGCTCGAAGAGCGAATTGAGACACGTCGCCGTGAATTGGAGCGTCGAGAACAGATCATCTCACTGGCGCCCGAGGTTGAGAACTACTGTTTGACTCTCCCATTATGAGTCTGTATCGAGCTTTAGCTAGTACCGCTTCAAACGCGAAGGGATAGATCCCTGCAGTGCAGCGTCTCCAATTTAATTCTGCCAGCTCAGGCTTGACACGCCAATAGCGTCACTTCGGAACTCCATTTACTGACGAAACTGTCTCGCCAAGAATGAAGTGAGATGGACCTTTTGTTGAGTAGTATTCGATGAATAATACGCTTCTAACTGGTTCCCAACATTCACGTTTAGAGCAAGCTGCTTTTGAACGGGCGGATCAGGTGGCTGATGACCTTCTTGGCTCTGTTCTGTATATAACCCGGAACGACGCTCGTCGAAGTTTGGTCGAGGACCGTTGGGCCGCGTCGCATGATCCACTCTGCCTTCGCGCTGAGACGCTTGATACGGTCGTTCGTGAGTGGTACGAGGATCTCCAGGGCCCGGTTCAACCCCTTTCTGGGCAGTTGAATCGCCGGCTTGCGGAGTACGCGCTTGACAGAACGACAGCCGAGACAGATGGCGCTCTTGCTGGCGAACCGGCCTCTGCCGCCCTCGCTGATTCGTTCAGTAGTCGTTTCTCACTCTTCGATGACGCCGGCGTCGGGACTGCCGACGCGCTTGTAAAGGAGTTCGAGGGTTCAGCCCTTGATGACCGTATCGCTGCAGCTACTGTCGACGCGTACCGCCACTACCAGGACCTCCATACCGACTATGTCGACGAGTGGGTCTGTACCCGAGGAGAGATGTTCGACGCCGTGGCGACGGCGGAGCAGTCACTATCGGCGCTCTCCCCAGAACTGGATGTCGTCGTCTTCTCCGGGTATCACGAGTTCCGCCCTGTCGAACGCCGCCTCATCGAACGCCTTGTCGACGAACTTCCGATGATCGCACTGTTACCGCTCCACCAGGATGGCCGGAGCGGAGTCGACACCGTTGCGGAGGACGCCTTGGAGGTCTACGAAGCACTTGACTTTGAGGCAGTAGAACTCGAGCCCGTCGACGAGTCAGGGCGGGCCTTCGGTACGATCACCGAGTCGCTCTACCGCCCGGCTCCCGACACTGTCCCTGCTCCAGACGCGCTCCGGTGGCGTGAACTCCCGACGCCCGAGCGCGAGATTCGCTTCGTCGCTCGCGAGCTCCGGACCGAGTTGGCCAATGGTCGCGACCCCGACGACATGGCCGTCGTCGTCCCGGGGACGGAGGCCTATTCGGGGTACGTCGAGGACACGTTCGATACGTTCGACATTCCGCACGTGACGACCGCTGCCTCTCAGCTGAACCGAACGTTCACCGGGAGCGTCGTACACGATCTCCTAAACCTCGCCGAACCCGAGCCCCGTGCTGAGGACCTCACGTCCCTGTTAGCGAATCCATTGGTCAACGTCGTCGATACCGACCAGGCCAACGCCGTCACGGCAGCTGCTCGCCGGCGCGACACGGTTTCTGTGTCACCCCTGCTCGATGACGTCGACGACCAGGCGGCGGCACTGATCGAGGAGCTGCTGGCCACGCTAGAGACGCTCCGAACAGGCGACGTCGAGGACGCAACCGAAACGCTCCGACGACTGTTGGATGACCGGTTCGACCTTGAGGGGGCGACGGAGGACTACGCCAGCGGCGCCGAGCAAGCCGTCGAACAGCGAGCCTACGACCTCGTGGACGAGGTCCTCGCCTCGTTCGAGTCGCTGGCGGCGGTCAATAGCGATCTCTCCCCGTTGGCACTGTTCACCCGTGCGTTCGATGGCGTGCCGATCCGGGTTCCGCAGCGCGCTGCTGGCGGTCACGTCGAAGTGATGGGGTTGCTCGACGCCCGGATGCGCTCGTTCGAGAAAGTGTTCCTCGTGGGCCTGACGAGCGAGCACTTCCCGGTAACGCCGGAACGTCCCGCCTTCTTCGAGGAGATGACCGACGCCCATCCGCGGTTCGACACTGGCGACGAGCGCCTCCGGGGGCGCTATCTCTTCGCGACGCTGCTCGCGAATGTCGACGAACTCACGATCACCACACCAGAGACGGGCGACGATGAATCCGCCGTCGTCCGGTCGCCAGTCCTCGACGAACTCCAGCGCGTGACCGGCATCGAACCCGAAGACGGCGTCGACGACCGCGTAGGCTCCCGCGAAGACCTCCAGCGCCACGTCGCTGCAACGGCCGACCGGCGTGCGGCAGTCAGCCACGCCGGCGACCGAGGTGATCTCTCCCCCGAGCAGACCAAGCGCACGGATCGGGGACTCCACTGTGCGGACAACAGGGGAACGGCTGGCCTCTCCGAACACGACGGCATGTTAGAACCCGAGACCGTCGCTGAGGTCTATCCTCCGTCGGAACGAGAACCCTACAGCGCGAGTCGGATCGAGCGATACGTCGAGTGTGGGTTCAAGTTCTACGCCGAGAAAGTGCTCGGAATCGAGGATCCCGACGACGTTGAGGTCGTCCCTACGCCCCTCGAAACCGGGTCGTACGTTCACGACGTTCTCGAACGATTTTTCGCGGATCTACGGGACGAGACCGAGGATGGTGTCGATCTCATGGACTTCGATCGGGACGACCTGGCGACGCACCTTCGCGAGATCGCCGTCGAGGAACTCCGGGATGCCGACTTCGAGTACGACGGCCTGTTCTACGAACGGTGGAAGGCGGAGCTGTTCGCGGGCCTGGGTGACGGCGAGAGTGCTCCGTACGAGGCCGGGAGCAAACCCCACGACGCACCGGAACAGGGGTTGTTCGCTACCTTCCTCGACAACGAACTCTCGCGGGAAGGCGCCGCCCGCCCACACCTGTTCGAAGCCCCGTTCGGCGAGGGGCTTCCCGACTCGGATGCTGGACCGTTCACAGTTGAGCGACCGGACGGCTCGACTGTCTCGATTCGCGGTTACATCGACCGCGTTGACGTGAACCGGGATGGCGAACAACCGACGCTCACGCTCTACGACTACAAAACTGGGCGAGCACCGTATATGACGAAGACGACCGGTGGCACGAAGTTCCAGCTCCCCATCTATCTGCTCGCTGCGGCCAACGTCGTCGACGGTGATCTGTTCGAGCAGGGATCGCTTTCAGCGACGTACTATCAGGTTCGACCGCCAAACGACCTCAAGGTTCCACGCGGCGTCGAATCGAAGTTCGATTCAGAGGCCGAACTCCGCCGGTTCCTGAACGATGTCGTTCCGGAGTGGTTGGGCCAGATCGACGAGGCGATCGGCAACGGACGGTTCCACACGACGCTTCTGTCGGCCAGCGGAGCGAACTGCCGATACTGTGATTACCGTCGGGCGTGCGATGTCCGCCATCACCGCAAGCGGGAGTTTGTTGACGAGGTTAACGAGGACGACGCTGCGTACGTTCCGCTCCGTGTTCGCGACGACGAGGATATCGATGCGGTGATGGCCGATGACTGAGGACCGCGAGGAGATTCAGCTCACAGAGGAACAGGAGGACGCGCTCGTCCAGGGCCGGAACGTCGCGATCACTGCCGGCGCCGGGACAGGGAAGACGACAACGCTCACCGAGCGGTACGTGACGATACTGGCCGACAACCCGTCGCTCACGCCGGAGAACATCGTCACGATCACCTTCACGCGAAAGGCTGCTGCCGAACTGACCGAGCGCGTTCGGGAGGAGGTGTACGACCGGCTGGAGGCTGTCGATTCACCAGAGGCCTATCACCGCTGGCGAAACGTCCTCGACGACCTGGAGGACGGCTACGTCCACACCATTCACGCGTTCTGTACGCGGCTCTTGCGAGAACGGGCTGTCGAGGCTCCGGTCCCGCTCGGCTTCGACGTGCTCGACGAAGACGGCGCAGCGACACTCCAACGCGAAGTCGTGACGGAGTTCCTCGAACGCAACCAGGACGATGACGATGTGGTGCTCCTTGCTCAGCTTTGGGGCCGTGACCAGCTGGTCGATGTACTCGCTGGATTACTCGATGAGCGCCCTCAGAGCGAGGCCGTCCTCGAGGCGTGGCGTGACACCGAAGTCGACGACTACGTCGATATCTGCTGGGAGGTCGTTTGTGATCTCGATGTCGCCGACGCCCGACAGACGCTGTATGCGAACGGACTCCTTGAGCAGCTACGCACGGTCGCGAACCGCGTCGACCGCGAGGACACTCTCGCCGACGAGGACGGCCTTCGAGCCTACCGGACCTTCACCGAGGTCGCGACGACACTCTCGGACGACCAGGAGGAAAGCGATCCTCGCGACTGTCAGCGGGCAATCCTCGAGCTCTACGAGGCCTGTGAGAAGAAGAACGGCGGCCTCTACAGCAGTTCGGGGTACGTCGTCGGTGACCGGGACGATTGGGGTGAGTACGGTGACGTCTACGACGACCTGAAAGACGCCATCGACACGGTCATCGATGCCGTCGAACCGCACGCGGATGCGGTCGAGACGACGCCGGGGGAACTGGAAGAAAATAGCGCTCACTACGCGCTGGCTCTGATGCGGGTCTTCGACGACGTCCTCGCAACCTACACCGACGAGAAGGACCGCCGGGATACTCTCGACTTTCCCGACGTGATCGAGACGACGCTCGAGTTCTTGCGAGCTAACGATGCCGTCACGGAGCGGCTTCAAGACCAGTTTGCGGCCGTGATGGTCGACGAGTTCCAGGACACGGACCCGCGTCAGTGGGAGTTAGTCAAGCTCCTCACGGGCGTCGACGAGCAGACGGCGTCGAACGTCTTCCTGGTCGGCGACGAGAAACAGAGTATCTACGGATTCCGTGGTGCAGACGTGACGACGTTCGGGGAAGCGAGAGCGGAACTTCAGACCGTTAATGAAGCCCGTGGGGTCGACGATGTCCCCGACAGCGACGCCGAGAGTCCGACGGCACTCGAACTCTCTGGGAACTTCCGGACGTTAAACGAGCCGCTGTCGTTCCTGAACGAGCTCTTCGAGTACCTATTCCAGCCGGAGAGTGACACCCACGAGCCCTACGAAGCGCCACCGCAGGAATTGACCACGCAACGCGACCGTGTCGAGGACATCGAGGGACTGACCGGGAGTGTCGAGTATCTCGCTGTCCCCGACGACGCCGATACGGCAGCGGAGCTCTTCGGCGACGGCCATCCGGTCGCCGAAGGCGCGCTCGATCACACCATCGAGGCCGAGGCGCAAGCGCTCGCTGCTCGATTGACCCACCTGTTTGACGATCCGCCGCAAGTCCAAGACCCCGATACAGGTGTCCATCGTGACGCCACTCCCGACGACACGGCAATCCTCCTCCGCCGGCGAACCCATCTGGATCGGTATCAGCGCGCACTCGAGGAGTACGACATCCCCTATACAGTCGTCGGAGGCGTCGGGTTCTACGATACGCCTGAGGTCCAGGCGCTCACGAACCTGCTTCGAGTACTCGGTGATCCACAGGACGACGTCTCCCTCTACGGGGTGCTTCGGTCGCCGCTGTTCGGATTCGCGGATGATCGCCTCGCACCGGCTGTCGCAGAAGCTGATTCAGTATGGGATGCGCTCGCCGAGGCGGACGATCCACAACTTGCGGACGCGTTCGATCTCCTTACGACGTGGCGGACCCTCAGCGGCTGTGCGACGCCGTCCGAAGATGGCGTCCTCCCGTGGAACCGCCTGCTGTCCCGAGTGATCGACGACACGGGGTATTTGGCGAGTGTGAGTGCAGATGAACGCGGTCGACAGGCCGTCGCGAACGTCGAGAAGTTCCGCGACCAGGTCCGCACTTGGAGCGAGAACGGTGTTCACACAGCTGCTGGGTTGCTCCACCGGATCGACCGCCAAGCCGAGATCGACCCTCGTGAGGGGGAGGCAGATATTCCCGGTGACGCCGAGGGCGTCCGGATTATGACGATCCATTCCGCGAAGGGACTCGAGTTCCCGATCGTCACCGTCCCCGATCTCGGGAGTGATCTCAACTTCGGCCGCTCCGTCGACGACCATGGCTACGTTCGACTGGTGGATGGAACTGATGACGCGCCACCGGTGCCGGCGGTCGGCGGGCCGAATCCGGGCGATGCGTTCTCCATCGAGAAGACGGCCGTCCACGAGTACGCCGACCGACGGTCGCGTCCACAGGAGCGGGCGGAGTCGAAACGCCTCCTCTATGTAGCGTGTACACGAACGCGGGATCACCTCCTTCTCTGCGGCACACACGACATCGATGTCGACGAGTCTGGTACAATCGAACTGGGCGAGCCTGCAGTCTTCGACGACGCAGACCGGTGGCGCGACTGGTTACAGCCAGCTCTCCTCGACGGAGCACTCGTCGCCGAGGCGGTTCGTGACGGACAAGCCCGTGCTGAGATAGATGGAGCCAGCTATACTGTTCGCAGGCCGCCGCGCCCAGTAGACTGGGACACCGACGACGATGCTATTGATTCAGCGCCGGAGATATCGATCCCCTCACCGCCGTCGTTAGCGCCGGCGAAACGGATCGCGGCGACGACCCTCGTGAATGCGGTGGCGGATGCGTCTCCAGACGGTCACAGTTACTCTCAGCGTGAGGAGTCGGCCGGCCTGAGTCCAACGACGTTTGGGACGGTCGTCCACCGGATCAACGAACTTCGTCCACCGAGAGACGAGTGGACCACCCTGATTCGTCGTTTGAGTCAGATGGCTGGTGAGGAGCCGACAGAATCGGACCTCCGTGATGCTGTCAACCACGCTGCTGATGCAGTCGAATTTGTTGATCACATCGAGTCCGATACCCAGCTTCAGAATATTTACGACGAGTACTCTGTTGTCGCTCGAATCGACGAGTCCCGGATTGTCGGTGATATTGACCGGCTGCTGGTCACGCCGGACGCATTCCATATTATCGACTACAAGACCAACGACCTCTCAGCTACGACATCGGATGAGCTCGCGGAACACTATCGACCGCAGATGCTCGCGTACGCTCTCGCCCTCCTCCAACATGACCGGAATCGTGACGTACGAGCTTCACTCCTGTTTACTGACGAGGGGATAGAGGAGCGGTTCCATTGGGTGTCGGATCAGATGACGGAGATTGAATCTGAACTACGGTCAATGGTGGATTTGGTAGATTAAGCCTCTGCTTGCCCAATACGCTCACCTTGCGAAAGTCAGGACGAGCTCTGGGTGGCAGTCTTCGAGAAACGAATAGAACGAACGAAACGAACGCAATGAGAGTATTTCGAGTAATGAATGAATTTACTGGAACGAACCGAACCGACGCTGGAACAGAGAGTGCTCGGTGAGCGTGCCGAACAAAACGAGCAAAACGAACAATATGATGGAAATGAACGTATTCTATTCAACGAGTGGAACGAACAGTTGGTTTTAACATGGTAGTATTCCTCTCACCGAGTGAAACAACCTCACCGAACGCACCGAACTAAACGACCAAAACGAACGAAACGAACACAACGAGAGAAACGAAGATAATGACCGACACCAATACCGCACGAATCACGGTGGCGAATCAGAAAGGCGGCGCAGGGAAGACTACCGACGTCATTCATACTGGCGGCGCACTCGCCGCCCGAGGCCACGACGTCCTCCTGGTCGATATCGACTACCACGGAGGGCTCACCTGCTCGCTTGGCTACAACGATCTGTACTACGATACCGACCGTACGACGCTGTTCGACGTCCTCGACTTCGATCAGATGGAGTCGGTGAACGACATCATCGTCGAGCACGAGGAATTCGACATCCTTCCCGCCAGCGAGAAGCTCGCGAACAACAAGAACATCCAGACGCTGCTTGAGGCGCCGAAGAGTCGCGAGCGGTTGGAGATGACACTCGACGAACTCGAGAGGGACTACGACTACATCATCGTCGACACGCCGCCATCCCTGAACGTCCTCACCGACAACGCCCTGGTCGCGACCGGCAACGTCGTCATTCCCGTCATTCCCGAGAAGCTCAACGCCAACAGCCTCCAGATTTTCGCAAAGCAGCTGAGTTCCCTCGAACAGGCGTACGGAGACATCAATCGGCTCGCGATTGTCTGTAACCGCGTCGAGCAGAACGCTGAACACCGCGACACCATCGAGGAGATCAAGTCGGCGTACTCCCTCCCGGTGTTCGAGATCCCGAAGCGGACCGACCTCTCCCAGTCGATCGGCGAGGGGGTGTCCGTCTTTGGCTTCGGCAAGGAGAACCAGCGCGTCGAGGATGCACGCGACCTGTTCAACGAGATTGCCGACCTGTTCGACGAGACGTTTGAGAAGACTGCCCCTGAGGAGGTGGAAGCATGAGCGACGGCTGGGGTGATGCTTCCGGCATCGAGGGCAACTACGAAGAGGAGGACGACGAGGCTGATTCCAGCGAAACGAGTGAGGTGAGTGAAACGGTGGAAACCAGTTCATCGACCGAAACGACCGAATCGACTTCAACGAGTGAAACGAACGAAACGAGCAAAACGAAGACAAATATCAAGGACGAGTGGAACGGGCGGACGATCTACATTCCCGACGATGTCCTCGACGAGATGGAGGATACCTACCTCGAGTCCCAGCTGAAGCTCCGCAAGGCGGGCCAGGACGAGTTCAAGAAAAATCGCCACTTCTACCCGCTACTCGTCCAGTTCGGTGTTGAGGCGCTCTCTGAGGCGGAT
>Ga0207754_100248_pt1 | contig 24788 bp, 13 predicted proteins | sample A23E1SouthBayCA_FD_187728 | JGI IMG/M metagenome (GOLD analysis project Ga0207754, IMG submission 187728) | Aerobic enrichment media microbial communities from Eden Landing Ponds, California, USA - A23 E1 (SPAdes) | ecosystem: Environmental > Aquatic > Marine > Unclassified | place: Emeryville... | reverse complement strand
GGTCGAAAGCATCCGCGAGCTGTGGATCGTCCGTCTCGGCGAGTGCATCCCACACTGAATCAGCCTCGGCAACTGCCGGTGCGAGGCGGTCATCGGTGAAGCCAAACAGCGGGGACCGAAGCACCCCATAGAGAGAGACGTCGTCCTGCGGATCACCAAGTACCCGAAGTAGGTTCGTCAGCGCCTGGACCTCGGGCGTATCGTAGAATCCGACGCCACCGACGACAGTATAGGGAATGTCGTACTCCTCAAGGGCCCGCTGATACCGATCCAGATGGGTTCGCCGGCGGAGGAGGATTGCCGTGTCGTCCGGCTTAGCGTCGCGATGAACACCCGTGTCGGGGTCTTGGACTGTCGGTGGATCGTCGAACAGGTTGGTCAGTCGAGCAGCGAGCGCTTGCGCCTCGGCCTCGATGGTGTGGTCAAGCGCACCTTCAGCTACCGGATGGTCACCGCCGAAGAGTTCCGCCGCCGTGTCGGCGTCGTCGGGCACAGCGAGATACTCGACGCTGCCGGTGAGTCCCTCGATGTCTTCGACTCGGTCGCGCTGTGTGGTCAGCGTCTGTGGTGGCGCTTCGTAGAGTTTGTGGGTGTCCCCCTCCGGTTGGAACAGGTACTCGAAGAGCTCATTCAGGAACGACAGCGGCTCGTCCAGCGTCCGGAAGTTCCCAGAGAGTTCGAGCGCGGTCGGACTCTCGGCCTCGCTGTCAGGAACGTCGTCGACCCCACGGGCTTCGTTGACAGTCTGGAGTTCCGCTCTCGCCGCCCCGAACGTCGTCACGTCGGCCCCACGGAATCCGTAGATACTCTGTTTCTCGTCGCCGACCAGGAAGACGTTCGACGCCGTCTGCTCGTCGACGCCCGTGAGGAGCCTGACCAGCTCCCACTGGCGCGGGTCCGTGTCTTGGAACTCGTCGACCATCACGGCCGCAAACTGGTCTTGAAGCCGCTCCGTGACCGCATCGTTAGCTCGCAAGAACTTGAGCGTCGTCTCGATCACGTCGGGAAAGTCGAGTGTATCCCGGCGGGCCTTCTCGTCGGTGTAGGTTACGAGGACATCGTCGAAGACCCGCATCAGAGCCAGCGCGTAGTGAGCGCTGTTCGCTTCGAGCTCACCGGGTGTGGTCTCGACCGCATCCGCGTGCGGTTCGACGGCATCGATAACCGTGTCGATGGCGTCCTTCAGGTCGTCATAGACGTCACCGTACTCACCCCAATCGTCCCGGTCACCGACGACGTACCCCGAACTGCTGTACAAGCCGCCGTTCTTCTTCTCACAGGCCTCGTACAGCTCGAGAATTGCCCGCTGACAGTCGCGGGGATCGCTTTCCTCGGGGTCGTCCGAGAGTGTCGCCGCGACCTCGGTGAAGGTCCGGTAGGCCCGAAAACCGTCCTCGTCGCCGATAGCGCCCTCGCGGTCGACGCGGCCCGCGACTGTGCGTAGCCGCTCAAGGAGTCGGCCCGCAAACAGCGTCTGTCGAGCGTCGGCAACGTCGAGATCACAAACGACCTCCCAGCAGATATCGACGTAGTCGTCGACTTCGGCGTCACGCCACGCCTCGAGGACAGCCTCGCTCTGTGGGCGCTCATCGAGTAGTCCAGTGAGTACATCGACCAACTGGTCGCGACTCCAGAGCTGGGCAAGGAGCTCCACGTCGTCATCGTCCTGGTTGCGTTCGAGGAACTCCGTCACGACTTCGCGTTGGAGTGTCGCGGCGCCGTCTTCGTCGAGCACGTCGAAGCCGAGCGGGACCGGAGCCTCGACGGCCCGTTCTCGCAAGAGCCGCGTACAGAACGCGTGAATGGTGTGGACGTAGCCGTCTTCCAGGTCGTCGAGAACGTTTCGCCAGCGGTGGTAAGCCTCTGGTGAGTCAACAGCCTCGAGCCGGTCGTACACCTCCTCTCGAACGCGCTCAGTCAGTTCGGCAGCAGCCTTTCGCGTGAAGGTGATCGTGACGATGTTCTCCGGTGTGAGTGACGGGTTCTCGGCCAGTATCGTCACGTACCGCTCGGTGAGCGTTGTCGTTTTCCCCGTCCCGGCGCCGGCAGTGATCGCGACGTTCCGGCCCTGGACGAGCGCGTCCTCCTGTTCCTCCGTGAGCTGAATCTCCTCGGGGCCCTCAGTCATCGCTCATCACCGCCTCGATGTCCTCGTCGTCACGAACACGGAGCGGAACGTACGCAGCGTCGTCCTCGTGAACCTCGTCGACAAACTCCCGCTTGCGGTGATGGCGGACATCGCACGCCCGACGGTAGTCACAGTATCGGCAGTTCGCACCCCGATCGGACAGGAGGGTCGTGTGGAACCGACCGTTGCCGATCGCCTCGTCGATCTGGCCCAACCACTCCGGAACGACATCGTTCAGGAACCGGCGGAGTTCGGCCTCTGAATCGAACTTCGATTCGACGCCGCGTGGAACCTTGAGGTCGTTTGGCGGTCGAACCTGATAGTACGTCGCTGAAAGCGATCCCTGCTCGAATAGGTCACCGTCGACGACCTCGGCGGCAGCGAGCAGATAGATGGGGAGTTGGAACTTCGTGCCGCCGGTCGTCTTCGTCATATACGGTGCTCGACCAGTCTTGTAGTCGTAGAGCGTGAGCGTCGGTTGTTCTCCATCCCGGTTCACGTCCACGCGGTCGATGTAACCCCGAATCGAGACAGTCGAGCCGTCCGGCCGCTCAACCGTGAACGGTCCAGCATCCGAGTCAGGAAGCCCCTCACCGAACGGGGCTTCGAACAGGTGTGGGCGGCCGGCGCCGTCACGCAAGAGTTCGTTGTCGAGGAAGGTAGCGAACAACCCCTGTTCCGGTGCGTCGTGGGGTTTGCTCCCAGCCTCGTACAGAGCGCTCACGCCGTCACCCAGACCCGCGAACAGCTCCGCCTTCCACCGTTCGTAGAACAGGCCGTCGTACTCGAAGTCAGCATCCCGGAGTTCGTCAACGGCGATCTCGCGAAGGTGCGTCGCCAGGTCGTCCCGGTCGAAGTCTGTGAGATCGACACCATCCTCGGTCTCGTCCTGCAGATCCGCGAAAAATCGTTCGAGTACGTCGTGAACGTACGACCCGGTTTCGAGGGGCGTAGGGACGACCTCGACGTCATCCGGATCCTCGATTCCGAGCACTTTCTCGGCGTAGAACTTGAACCCACACTCGACGTATCGCTCGATCCGACTCGCGCTGTAGGGTTCCCGTTCCGACGGAGGGTAGACCTCATCGACTGTCTCGGGATCCAACACACCATCGTGTTCAGAGAGGCCAGCCGTTCCCCTGTTGTCCCCACAGTGGAGACCTCGATCCGTGCGCTTGGTCTGCTCGGGGGAGAGATCACCTCGTTCGCCGGCGCGGCTGACTGCCGTACGCCGGTCGGACGTTGCAGCGACGTGGCGCTGGAGGTCTTCGCGAGAGCCTACGCGGTCGTCGACGCCGTCTTCGGGGTCGATGCCAGTCACGCGCTGGAGTTCGTCGAGGACCGGCGACCGGACGACGGCGGATTCATCGTCGCCCGTCTCTGGTGTGGTGATCGTGAGTTCGTCGACGTTCGCGAGCAGCGTCGCGAAGAGATAGCGCCCCCGGAGGCGCTCGTCGCCAGTGTCGAACCGCGGATGGGCGTCGGTCATCTCCTCGAAGAAGGCGGGGCGTTCCGGCGTTACCGGGAAGTGCTCGCTCGTCAGGCCCACGAGGAACACTTTCTCGAACGAGCGCATACGGGCGTCAAGCAGCCCCATCACCTCAACGTGGCCGCCAGCAGCGCGCGGGGGAACCCGGATCGGCACGCCATCGAACGCACGGGTGAACAGTGCCAACGGGGAAAGGTCGCTATTGACCGCCGCCAGCGACTCGAACGAGGCGAGGACCTCGTCCACGAGGTCGTAGGCTCGCTGTTCGACGGCTTGCTCGGCACCGCTGGCGTAGTCCTCTGTCGCCGCCTCTAGGTCGAACCGGTCGTCCAACAGTCGACGGAGCGTTTCGGTTGCGTCCTCGACGTCGCCGGTTCGGAGCGTCTCTAGCGTGGCCAGCAGCTCCTCAATCAGTGCCGCCGCCTCGTCGTCGACGTCATCGAGCAGGGGTGACACAGAAACGGTGTCACGCCGACGAGCAGCTGCCGTGACGGCGTTGGCTTGGTCGGTGTCGACGACGTTGACCAATGGATTCGCTAACAGGGACGTGAGGTCCTCCGCCCGCGTATCCGGTTCAGCGAGGTTTAGGAGGTCGTGTACAACGCTCCCGGTGAACGTCCGGTTCAGCTGTGAGGCGGCAGTCGTGACGTGCGGAATGTCGAACGTATCGAACGTGTCCTCGACGTACCCCGAATAGGCCTCGGTCCCGGGGACGACGACGGCCAAGTCGTCGGGGTCGCGACCATTGGCCAACTCGGTCCGGAGCTCGCGAGCGACGAAGCGAATCTCGCGCTCGGGCGTCGGGAGTTCCCGCCACAGGAGCGCGTCTGGAGCAGGGACGGTGTCGGGATCCGGGCGGTAGAGCGACTCGGTGATCGTTCCAAAGGCCTGCCCTGACTCGTCGACGGGCTCGAGTTCTACTGTCTCAAAGTCAAGTGCTTCGTAGACCCCCAAGGCGTCCTCCGCAACGGCGTCGACTCCGCTCCGGCCATCCTGGTGGAGTGGCAGCAGTGCGATCATCGGAAGTTCGTCGGCGAGGCGTTCGATGAGGCGGCGTTCGACGGGACGGAACTCGTGATACCCGGAGAGAACGACGACATCCAGTTCCGGGGAGAGCTCCGATAGTGACTGCTCCGCCGTCGCGACGGCGTCGAACATTTCTCCCCGGGTACAGACCCACTCGTCGACGTAGTCAGCGTGGAGATTCCGGTAGTGTCGGTACGCGTCGACAGTGGCTTTCGCAATACGGTCATCGAGGGCTGAACCCTCGAACTCCGCTACGAGCGCGTCAGCGGTACCGACTCCGGCGTCGTCGAAGAGCGAGAAGCGGCTACTGAACGAATCAGCGAGAGCGGCAGAGGCAGGTTCGCCGGCGAGAGCGCCATCTGTCTCGGCTGTCGATTTGTCCAGAGCGTACTCCGCCAGCCGGCGGTTCAGCTGCCCGGCGAGGGGTTGAATCGGACCGTGGAGATGCTCGTACCACTCCCGAACGACCGCGTCAAGCGTCTCGGCACGAAGACGGAGAGGTTCGTGGGAAACGGCCCAGCTGTCCTCGACCATACTCCGGCGAGCGTCGTTCCGCGTTATGTAGAGAATACTCCCCAGCGAGTCGGTGGCAATGTCATCCGCCAGCTGAAATGCCCGTCGTTCCAATCGGGCGTATTTCGGGCCGGTGAGAAGCGTTGAATCCATCGAACACTCCCTACCAAGATATCGGTCTCACTTCACTCTTGGCGAGACTGACAGCTTAGGAGTGGCTTACCGAGAGCGGCCAAAATAAATCAGAGAGGACTGAGAAGTCAGCCGACAGTGGCTAGCACCCGGACATCTGTATCCGAGTGTCGTTCACGCTGAGTTCGAGCACCCCGTTCTTGCAGGAAGTCCTCGATCTCATCGGCCAGCGTATCGGCGTCCTCTCTATCGACGTGTACGATCAGTGTTGGCTGGTCTGGATCGTTGTTGTCGATGACAAGCGATACGTCTTTGAATTCGTCCGGCTGTCTGTACGCCTCGAATTCTTCGGCGACCTGGTCAGCCAGGTCATCTAATACGTCAATTGGGTTCTCTGTCATAGATCGGATTTTTGGGTTTGGAGGGTTATGCCATCGCGAACGGGTGAAAAACAGAACTTGGCTTTCAAAATCACCTCCATCTACCAAACTCGAATGGAGCCTTCTCACACCGATGGTTTACCGAAATGAAGACCGATCAACAGAGGGGACAATGGCCAGAATTCTCGCAGATCACTACCGATGACACTCACAAAGAACCTCTACTGAAAATACCTGTTCAAGATCTCCTCTAGCTCTGTTGGACCCTCGATGAGGGTGTTGAAATGTTCGATGACTACGTCCCGGTTGATAACCATCAGACCTGGACGCTCGAGGAGTTTCATCCTATATTCCTCTGGCTGCTGGCCGACTTCCCTGAACACACGACGAAGATGCTCGAACGGCTCGGAATTATACGTATCTCGATGGAAGAGCGGATAGATAGCGCGATTGAAGCTGGCAGCATTGAGTTTTAACTCGTTCGACACGACGCTTGAGAGATAGGCGGAAAATATCGTGATAAGAGCATCTAGCGTCAGGACGATCATGTACATATTTTCCTCGTAATCGTCCTGCATCCGGTCGTAGAACTTGATCTCTTGTTGGCCATCGATATCTAAGACCAAGAAGATATGCCCCACAGAACCGTGCTTGAATGATATTTTCCGAGCTCCCTCCACATAGTCATCGTGCTTCCCACGGACTTTCTCCTGGCCAAAATTCGCCTCCTGTCCAGACTTAGTGTCGACTAGACCAAGAATCGGCTCATAGTCAATATGCCCGTAGCTCCCTTCCTCCCAGAGATAGAACACATTATCTGGCAAATTTGCGCCGGAATCAGCTTCTCCCCCACGTTCTGGCTGGGTCGGAAAGAGATGCATAAACACAGCCTCAGCAGTGTTCTCCAGGAGTTCACCGCTCCCGCGACCAATCTCCCCGTTCTCCCGAAGCATTCTAATGTTCGAGAGGATGGAGAGGATGTATTTTGGATTTGCCTTGACTTTTTTCCGCAGTTCTTCCACGTCCTCCCCGAAGCGCCGCCTCATAACGTTCTCGTCAAGCTGTTCAACTTGTAGAGCGGTGTCGGCGTAGTCGGAAAGGAGTCCGCTCTCATCTATCTTTTTGAAAGGAACAGCTTGCACAAGGTGGCCCGTGGAGAAAAGAAACTGAAGTTCCACGATGTCTGAGATAGTATCTTTCGGCGTGATGAGGATTGATGGGTTTCCCCGCTCGATCGCATCTTCATAGATGTCCTTGACGGTATCCTCGTAGTGACGCGGTGAGTACACGAGGTAAACGAGGAGGTCGCGTGAAGTCTCCCCGATGACGTACCGCGGAAGATTACTATCGTCTGTCGTGATGAGATCGGTTTTCAGTTTGCCAGCGATGTCCTGTAAAACTCGGTGAAATGACGGGAGATATCGGATCCGATCGGACTTCTCGACCGTTCGAAAATGGTTCGAGTGGCATCGAATTTCATAGGTGTCTTCACTCTCGTCAACGATGATTATCCCATTATTACAGGTCGGACACTCAGTCGGCTCAATCAGTCGCTCCTTAACGTATTCAGTGCCTTCCAGTTGGTCCGGGACCTCTTCACGTCGTACTGGTTGACCGGATTCAATGAATGAGTGGAGTGGGTCAATCAGCGTCTGGGTCATTCATATCACTGAGAAGGATCTCAAGAGCTTCCTTGTTCCCGGCCGTGATTCGCGAGCCACGAAGCGGCTCCCAGTCACCAGCATTCAGTTGCACCAGTTCGTTCTGAATCTTGAAGATCAATTGGATGTTATCCTCTTCTGCCTTCTCCAGGTAGTCTTCAAAGCTGAGTTCTATCCCCTCAATAGTGCCGAATACATCGTTCAGGTTATCTGCGATAATTGTGAATTCATCGGTGCTGGTAGCTTGGTCGTTCGAAATGGAGTACCCGACCAGTCTGAATGTCTCAGCCCGCTGTTTGAGATCCTCTTTCGCCTCGTCCGCCTCGTCTATTTCTTCTATCTGTTTAGTCGCAGCCTCCTTCCGCTGTTCCACCGCTTCGTGAACTGTGTCGGCCGTATCTGTCGACTCATCTTCTACCGCGGCCATAGTATCCTGCTGGATTTCTTCCACACCGGGAGCACGCTTCTCCTCAAGTTTGTCAAACAAATCTTCGACTCCGAAAACATCATAAAACAAATCTGAGAGTGTATCTTCCCAGTTATCCGTCGATTTGGAGAACGTGATAACGGTTTTACCATCCTCAGGCTCGACACCTATACTGATGTTTCGCAACGGATAGAACGATGTGCCACCAATAGATGGATTGACTGGAGCGTCTTGATTACCGAGGGACTGTCTGAACTCGAACTCGTTTCTATACTTTCGTCCGTATTCTTGTTGGATATCTATTGCTATGGATGACTCATTTTCGTCGACGGAGATACGGATTGGGTCAAGATTCTGCTCCTCCACGTTGGCCTTTCGGAGAAATTCCCGCACACGTTCTTCTACACCCTCAATATTGAGTTCCTGATCGAGTAAGAACTCGCGTTCGTTCTTGACAGCGAAGAGTTCAGAGCGGATAATCATAGACTGCAACTTGTCGCGATACCCAGTCTCATAGAGCACCAGAAGGAGTTCATATCGCCCGTTGACATCCAGTTCCTCTCGGCTTATCCCGAGTGATTTGTTGAGGTACTCCTCGGCATATCGTCGATTCACATCTCGGTCACTCAACCTCTCATAATCCTCGAGAAACTGTTCCACCTGATCTGCGTGTCTATCTGCGAGGATTTCTCTCAATGTCGATCGATTGGCGTCGATCGACTCGTCAGCAAACACTTCATAGAGTCGTTCCAGAAACCATAACGGGCGAGGTTCAAGTTCTGAAACCAGTTCAGGATCAGGATCAAGGGGATCTACTGACACGGATTAATCCTAACAAGACATTCGTATTTCATAAATATATCTGCCTGAGCGGTACACTGGCGAATTTATCGAGGGTCACTGACTGTGACCGTCGGAGCAGTCGAAACAATTGAAATGGAACGATATCGATGTGACGACTAAAGCATAGTGACGCCACTATCGTCGCTGTCACCAGATTCTGTATTCAAAACGAAGCCTGTCTGTTGGCCCTCAACCACACCAATCCAACCGGCATCATGAAGAGCATCAAAGACGCCTGGCCAAGAAGCACTGTGAAGCGACGTTTGTTCTCCCATCTTTTGAGCCAAGTCTTCTCTTTCGACAGGGCCATTCTCCCGTAGTTCGACAAAGAGCAGTTTTAGATCCTCAAACAGGTCAATTAGTCCAACAAGACCATCATCGTCTAATTCCTTGGCAAATTCGACGGCTTGTTCATCGATGGAAAATGTGACCTCTACTGTATCTTCTGTCATACAGAATGCTTCTCGGCTTTGCTTATAATAGATGGGGCAACCGATCCCGTCTACAATTATGACTTCTTTGTTGATTTCTCTCGGTTGGTGAGGAATTGATCACACCACGTCGGAAGGGAATCCATCGATCCGTTTTCAGTTACTGTTCCATCGCCTGCAATCCGGGTGAACACGCCGTCTCGTCCCCACGCACACACTACTGGCTCCTGGTCTTGGTCGGGTCGGGTCACGATTCGCTGTTGGAATCGCGACGGCTCCTCACTCACATCCTGCAGTACTGTGAGGAGCTGTCCTAGGAGTGGATGACCTGGCGCAAGATGCTGCACCGATGGGAATTCGTCAGCACACACAGCTGAGAACGTCACCGCCACTTCATCAGCAGCAGTCGCAATTGACTGTGCAATCGTCTGTTCCCCATCCCCGGCTGTGACCTCAATCGGTGCGTCACCTACTGAGAGGCGATATGTACTGTCCGCAAAGTCAAAGTCCCCGTCATCGTACTCGAAGTCAATCTCGTGAACCGGGGTAAATTCGACACCGGCGTCAGCGAGAGCGTCGTTATCGACCAATACTGACTGGAGGCTTGGTGTCTCGAACGGAGGTTGATACTCGTACTCCTCCTCGCCGACGTCGACGAGATCCGGGTGACTGTAGGACTGCCACGCATCAAGTTTTGCTTCGTCGACGACGTCCTGAGCGACGAGGTCGTCGACGTCCTCGAGTGACTCTCCGACATCGACGCGGTCGCCCTTATCGCGTTCTTCGAGTTCTTCAGAGAACTCGCGGTCAGCTGATTCGACCGCAGACTGGTCGTCAGCGCTGTCGGCGTTCAAGGTCGCATCCCGAATCTGTTGGCTGACGCCGGAGAGTATGGGTTGCATCTCACCGACGACATTTTCGAAGAGGCCAATCCGGTCGTCAAGGCGATCGTAGATGTCCGTCTCAACCGTATCCTCGTAGCTGTAGTTGAGAATGCGAATCTCGTCGAATCGTTGGCCGATACGGTCAATCCGACCGATACGCTGTTCAACTCGCATCGGGTTCCACGGCAGGTCGTAGTTGATGAGCGCCCCACACTCCTGGAGGTTTAGCCCCTCACTCGCGGAGTCGGTACAGACGAGGATATCGACCTGCCCATCATCACGTGAGAATTCACGCTTCACGCGCTCTTTCCCGACGTGCTCCCACGTTTCAGAATCGGGGTCGTACAGCTCGCCGCCACGACCAGAGTAAGTCGCGATTGTTGCACCAAGAAGGTCCGCGAGACTGTCCCGGATGAAGTCCATTGTGTCCGCGTACTGCGTGAAGACAATCACCCGGTTGTGACCAGCCCGGTCCAGCTCGTCGAGGTCGTTGTACAGCTGCTGAATCTTCGGGTCTGTATCAACCAAGTCTAAGTCGTTGACGAACGCTTCCAGGGCCTCGATTTCTTCCTCGATAAGCTGTTTCCCCTCTTCAGTCACGCTCGGGATGAGTTCAGAGAGGTCCAGGTCGTCGCTACTAGCGTCGAGTTCATCCAGAACGTCCCCGTCGTCGAGGTCCGCGTTTTGTAGCGTTTCGAGGACGACCTGCTCCGCATCACCGTAGTCCCGGTCACGAGCGCGCTCCCGACCGGCAAGCACGGTCCGTTGCGCCCGGAGTGTCTCAAGCCGGTGTTTCAGGCTCTGACTGATCGCATAGACACTCGACGTGAGTCGCTGCCGGTACGTGGTCATCACGAACCCGATGGCGCGTGTTTGGGCTTCGTCAGTCTGCTGGGCTCGCTTGTAGAACTCACGTGTGTACTCGTCGATCTGGTCGTAGACCGCCCGTGTCTCCTCGGTGAGTTCGATTTTCCGTTGTTCGGGATTCCGGTTCGGAACGGTCGTATCGAGGAGACCGACCGCCTCGTACTTCCGGAGTGTATCCCGTGTATTCCGATGGATGAGCGCATCGACGGGTGTGGACTCCGCGAGAACATCGCGGATGACTCGCCAACCGCCCGGGGAAAGTTCGTCAAGTGCGTCCTGTCGGTCGCTGCGTGACGCCATCAACCACTCGTCGGCGTCTTCAGGATAGAGGAGCCGTTTGAGTTTCGTATCCTCGCTCGCCTCGAAGCGGTCGATGTCATAATCTGCCATCGCGTCGTCGACATAGTCGAGATAGCCGTCGTAGGCGTCTCCATAGGCTCGTGCGAGCCGGCACGCGGTCAGCACACGCTCTTTGGCAATGGCACGGTCCTGTCTGTCCTCATTGATCTCGAGTTCGTCTGCAAGGTGCTGGAAGACTTTTGAGGAGAATGGTCGGTCCGTCGGGAGCCGGTCTTGGTGTTCCAGTCCATCGAGCGTGGCTTGCGTGTCCCAGGAAGCCTCCGCTTCGTCGGACTCTGAACTCGGGTTGTCGAGAACCTCGCTGAGGGCCTGCGACAGCCCGTCTCGGGTTTCGAAGAACTCCATGAAGGTATCCCGGTTATCCCAACCACCCGGAAGATCCAGCAACTGCATCAAATCGTAGAGTTCGCCAGAGTGCAATTGCATCGGGGTAGCCGTCAAGAGGTAGTAGGCGTGCGTATAATCGCGAAGCTGTTCGAGAAGAGCGTAGAAATTACTGCCACGTCGGGCGTTGTGCGCCTCGTCGACGATGACGGCGTCCCACACGCCCATCCGGTCTTCCGTATCGTGGTCGCGTCCGCGACAGCTTGCCGGGATGACGTCCCGAGACCGGTCGGATACCCGGTCTAAGGGAGCGACCTGATCCCACCGGTCGTCGAGACGAGCCGTGTGCCAGGACATAATGACGACCGTCGGCCCATCCAGCGGCGACGATGCATCGGCATCAGTCGACTGTTGTTCGTAGAGGAACCGCCAGATGGGGCTGTCCGTCCATTCGCGCTCCCCAGTGAGGTCGAGGTCCGTTGCCGATGGTGGATAGTGGTCGCGACCGCGGACGTCCCGGAATACGTGATCGCCCGCTGTGTCCCGGTCGAATCGGACGGCGTTGATGTTGAACTTCTCCCAGAGCTCTTCCTGCCACTGCCGCTGCAGACTCGCCGGAACCAGCAACAGCCCGGTTTCAAGCTCGCCGGTGAGTCCAAGCCGGGAGAGTGTAAGACCGGCCTCGATCGTCTTCCCGAGTCCCACCTCGTCACACAGCAAGAAGCTCTGCGGATACGTATTGACGAGTGTGTCCGAGACAACTCGTTGATGCGGCCACGGCGTGATCGTGCTCGCTTCCTCGGCCAGAGCGAGCCCACCGGGCGAGAGCGGTCCATCCTGAATGATGTTCGCTTTGTCGCGTTCCGTCGGCGGAGCTGTACCGTTCGCGATTTGAATCGCTTCCTGGAGATCGCTCTCGGTGTCTGGGGCTTTCCAGTCGATGATGTCCTCTTCGATCGCTTCGGGGAGGTCATACACTTCGACGAAGGGGTGTTCATCACTCCACAGCCGCTCGAAGGTCTCCTCGTCGCCGGCGACGTAGTCCGCCTGTTCAGGAACCCACGAGCGGTGAACCTTGAAGCGCTCGTAGTTGCGAGCCCAGCCGCCGACCGTCTCGTTGACGCTGCCCTCGAACGAAATCGTGTTTCCGTCGCTATCGTGGAAGAGTCCAACTTTCGGATGGAAGATCTCCCAATCGTGAGAGGGGGAGCGTGGATAGGCGACCTTGATGTGGATCCGGCCCTCGCGGAGGAGACGCGCGAGAATACGGAGATTCGCATCCAGGCGTTCGTCATCGAGGTCCTCGAGGTTTTCCTCGAGGCGGTCGGTGAGCGTCTCTAGAACCGGACGATCTGACTCGTAGAGTTCAGTGCCGACGATGAGACGCATTTCACCATCGTTCTCGACGAGGGCGTGAATGCCGTTGGCAGCAGCCGCGAGTGCCGTACTGGAGAAGTAGCCCGCAATCCGGTCGTATTGCTGGCTGCGTTCCAGTGCGGGTTCGTAGAAGTCTTTGACTAAGTGGGCCCGGCCCTGCTCGGGTTTGCTCTCGTAGATGGACTGCCACTCGCGATCGCGTAGATTAGTCATTCTGTAGGAGTTTCAGGTTAGGCGTGGTCACCGAGTTCAGTCTGTTCGGCTCTGTCTTCTGAGACGTCAGTGAAATCAGTGGGGGTGAATTCGAGACCAAGTGCGTCGTGGGTTCGACCTAAGGCGAGGTCGCGAGCGGCTTCCCATTCCGAACTCCTCTGGGGAAGAACTTGCAAGAGAGCTTTCAGTGTTGCCTTGAACCCCGCGTCTGTGTCGAAGTTGCGTTCTTTGAGCCAATCAATCGCGACGTCCTCACCCTGTTTCTCGTAAACGTGCATAGCGGCGTGAACCGCATCGAGGGCGATTGTGAAGGACAGTGCTTCGGGATCGACGGGCGTCCGGTTGGATCTCTCTTCGGGGGGCAGAGTGATATCTTGGACGCGGTCCTCGTGAGTCTTCAACTGAATGTCACCACGTTTCTTCCCCCAAATTTTCGTAGAGCGTTTGATTTCGTCGATATCGACGCCCACGCCGAGGCCCAGTTGGTGGCCGTCATCGTAGTGGAAGGTGTCGGATTCATGAACCAGCCAAGAGAGGATATACCACTCAGTAATGTCGTCCAAGTCTCCGAGTCCTTCACCCTCAAGATACTCCTCAACAAGGACCCGCGTCACTGCTTCACGAGCTTCTTCAAGAGCGCGACGGGGTGGAACCTCGTTATCTTGGTCATCAACAACTGGATAGGCGTCAGCGTATACTTTCAAAGTTGGTCCGAATGCAGAGATAATCACGTCCGTTTTTGTAAGTGAAAGACCCGAATTAAGGAGTTCGCGGGCAGCATCCTTAGCAACGTCTCGTGTATCTGTACGAACATCACTCCAAAGGGTCGGGGTCGAGTCCGTCTCGTGCTGATTAGCATCAACGGGTTTGCGGCCCGTGAGGAGTAACGTGCTGTCGGCTGACCCGCCACCTCGGGTATCGGTCCTCTGTGGCATTTCACTCGTGATGGGATGTGTCGAAGTTACAGTAAATCCAGATCTGATGAGTGATTTAGTGAGAGTATCCCACGCGCTGGACTCCTTATGCGTGAACATGACGGTCATTACTCCACCAGGCTCAAGCACTCTGTAGAGTTCCTGAAAAATCTCTGCCATTTTATCTTCATAATCTTCAGAGGCGAACTCCTTTTTGGACTTTGAACTATCTGCGACTTCCTCGTACTCAGCGACATTCGCCACAGCCTCGTCGTCCTTATCTGAGAGTTCACCAGTGAACATCTCAGGGAAAGTGTCCCCAAGGTATTCTTTCAACCAAACGTAGCAAATATCCGAAAGTTCGGAATAGATAATGCTGTCGTAATATGGCGGGTCAATAACAACCGCCTGGACGGTGTCAGATTCAATATCCAAGTCGGCTGCGTCACCGACTAGAACCTCCGATTCGGGATCTTCGATATCTTGAAGATATGAGACAAGCTCCTCGTAGGAGTCGCGGACACGATTGAAGTTATCTTCCCATGATTGATTTCCTGCACAGAGGTTGTTATCAACGAACGACCATTGGAGTGTGAAGTGCTTCCCGCCAAGAGCATTTGCGGGGTATCCTTTTCCAGTGTCGAGTGGTGCAAACCGTGTATTTCGATCAATAGCCTTACTGGATACAAGAGAGAGTATCGTGAGGATAGCTTCTGCCTCCTTCTCTGAGTGGCTTTCGCGGATTTCGTCTTCCACTTCCTCAAAGGCTCGAAGATACTCATAATGAGTGACGAGTTGGCGATCAGTAAACGCATCTCGCCATTTACTGACTCCGTACGGGCCAGCTCGATCCTCATCACCGATGTACCGATCTTGAGTGAGAATTGTATTCAGTCGGAAATCAGATTCCGTACGCTCAGAGGCTTTTTCACAGGCTTTGTAATCCTCCTTGGTCGGGGCCCGCCATCCAGAACCATCGTTGACATACTTGACACCGTAGATTGTCGTGTCATACTCGCCATTCTTAAACGCTGTACGGATATCATCTGACTCCATCACGACAGGACAATTCAGACATTCTGCGCCACTTCGGGAATGAGGGCCATTCTGAGGGTTGAACTCGTTTTTCGATACCTCATCAGGAAGCCGTACACAGTCGTACTCGACACTTTTCGTTTCTTCATTCAGACGCGGGCGGGCAGCAACGCCGCTTGTCGACGACTGTTTCTGAAGCCACCACTTCTTCACTAGTGGTATTTCGAATCCACAGTCAGGGCAAGTGACGGTATATGTACAAGCATAATGGGATGGACTACGGCGGTCGTTCTCACTAGGGAAGTACTCTTCAAGCCGCTCTGAAGCGAGCTCATCGACTTTGTCACTCCACCGGTTCAATTCGCTTTGCAGAGAACCCACCTTCGGCGCGTACTCATTCATAACCTTGAGCATTAGCGACGGGATGGGATTCAATTCGTTTGCGATCGTTGGGAGATCGTACCGGAGTGCTTCAAATGGAATTACACCGCCACCAGCTGTTGGATCTAGAACGGTAGGTAGTTCTCCGTCCCATTGACGCCGAAGAAGTTGGTGAATCTCATTTCGTTCGTTCTCACTCGGTGACTGAGTGAATGGACGGGGGTAATCGTAGTGGTCTTGTAGTGTTCCATCCCGTTCATCCTCAGTACTCTTCTTTCGTGCGACGTATTCTACAATACTCTCGCCGTCTGTTCCTTGAGATGGGCCAATCTGCATCCACCGGAGCATATCGTCAGCATCAACCCCCGAAGGTAGGACAGAAGCTAGGACGGCAAGTCGGGAGGCGGGAGTTGGTCGCCGCGCAAACCAAGGATGGAGATACCGGTGAGGCGGCATATGTTGGGGGTTAGCCTCTTTTAGATTCTCGATTCCAACTGCCTTGAGCGGGAGATTCCCCTCAATAGCAAGCTGATCTAAATCGGATTGCTCATCGATATCAGGGTTATTTTGAGTCATGGAAAATCACTTGATATGGTCCGTCAGCAACACTCGAAGGGCCTTTTCGCCGTTCGGACTCGACGGAGACCGACACTTTGCGTACCAGTAGTAACACTCCTCATCGCTCATTCGTGCAACGCCTCGAGCCAGCGACCGCATCCGATCGATACGCTGGATCGGTTTCAAGCCACGGAAGGCAACAGCAAGCCGGACGCCTGCCGTCTCGGGTAGGAACACGAATCCAGCCCCACCAGTAAGAACTTCTGAGGAATCTCCTGGCGTGCCCTCAATCGCCTCCCTGACGACATCCTGGAGCGCACGGACGCGGGTCGGATCAAGCCGTGCGACCTTTGCGCCGGCCCACTCATCCCACGTCCAACCATCGAGCTTGGAAAGGAGGTCGTCGCCAGCGATATCCGAGACGAGATCCTCGACTGGTGTGATACTCAGCGAACGACCATCTCGCTCTAGGCGATCACGGCGGGCTTCAGCCTGTTCACGAGGGAGTAGTTCGTGGAGCGTCCACTCGCCGCCACCGTCTGTCTCTCGTCGGACGAGCGTGAACGTCGGGCGGCCACCGAACATACTCGTCCCGTAGCGAACCAGCCGATCCTCCTCTGTTCCCTCAACGGGTGAGGTCTCAAATTCCGAACCGCGACTCGCCATCAGACCGTCACCTCCGAGCTCGCCTGAATCGGGCCACGCCCTTCGACCCTGACGTCGATGTTGCCCGCATCGAGGTCATTATCGAGGGCAGCGAGGAGGTCGTCACCCTCGTCAGTAATCGGTTCGGGCTCGTCAAACTGGAAGCGGAACTGGATGGTCTCTCGATCATCGCCGAACGAGCCGGGCTGGTCGATCACGTCACGGAATCGGCTCGGTGACCCCGTGAATTCCGCGCTGTACGTCCCGTCGTCAGTCCGGGTTTCGTACTGCATTCGAACCGTCACCGAGTCTTCGCGTGCTTTGAATCCGGGGCGCTGACTGATGAACTTGGCCGCTTGGAAAGGTTCGTCCCCACCGACCTGGATGGTCACCTCTTCAAGCAGCGGCGTCCGGTCAGTTCCGGCCTTCGATTCCGCATCGCGACGAACCTCTGAGAACGCCCGCGAAGCGGACATCATCTTCTTGCTCGCCTCCCAGGATTCGTCTGGTTGGCATTCCTCGCAGCGTCCGCGTGCGTCCAGCAGCTGCTCACTAGCGACCTCTTTTCCGCAGGAGCTACAGGTCGTATCGGACTGGTGTTCCTCACAGTAGTAGGGTTCGCTTCCTTCTGGGTTTTCAACCTCCGCCCCACACTCGGCACAGGTAGCAACCGTCTGTTCTGGCCGGTCGATTTCGTCGAGGTGGTCATCGACGAGCGCGTCGATATCTCGATAAACGACGAAGGCACTCCCGATTTGGACATCGCTGTCCCGAATCGAGATCTCGACATCGGGAGATTTCGCGAACGGTTCCGGATGCGGCCACGTTTCAGGCTCCGTTGTCCCGACCCAGTACGCTGTCCCAGACTCGCCATCCCAGTATGCGTACCCGTGGTCACTAACGAGGGAGGAGACAGTCTCCCGAATCGGTTTTGTGCTGAAGAGGTAGTCCAGCCCCGGCTTCTTCGCGTATTGGTTGACCAGCGCTTCGGTGGACATAGCGTCCTGGGTCTGCTGCCAGAGTTTCTGTTGGACGTGAGCGGACCCACGAGCGCCGGCGTCGCGTTTCACGATCTTATCCTCGAGCGTTGTCTGGACAGCGTCGACCAGTGTCGTCCCGCCGTTGGATTCGGTCGCACCGATGGTGATGTGGGTGAGCCCGTCCCGGTCGGGGTAGTAGAGGTGCCGGTAGACGTTCCGAACGAGCTCTCCGAGCATCAGCTGTGCCTCGTCGCTCCGTTCTCGAAGCTCCTCGATTTGTTCCGAGGAGAGGTCGGCTTTCTGTTCAGGGCTATCAAGCAGGGCCTCTATAGCCTCGAGACGCCGAGCCTCGTCGATTGCAGCATCCATTCGATCAGCGTCAGGGGCGAGGAACAGAGCGTAGTTCTTGTAGATTCGCGTCTCAGTCTCTCCCTCGTGTTTTGCGGCTTGCTGCTCGTAGAGCTGAGTCACACGATTTGGCGGCGTATCGCCGCCGTCTTCGACAGCAGCGGTGTCCGGATGCATCACCGCGAGCTTCGGCGTATCCGGGGTATCCGGTAAGTCCGCCGGCGATTCAGGGAACTCCACCGGCTGGAAGCCACCATCGCCGATTTCCTTCGAGGTGAGACGGTTCTGGAAACGCGAATGAGCGCTTGCTTCGGGGGTAGACTCGATCCGCTGGTCGATGATTCGGATCAGATTTGGTTCTTGCTTGAATCGGAGGCGCTCTTCCTCGTAGAGGAAGTAACACGCGACGTCCATATCGTCGCCCCGGAGTGCGGATAGAGCGGCATCGTAGTCGTCGAAGTTCAGATCGGGATGACCGATGGCGAGGTTCAAATCGGCGTGAGTTAGGCCTGCAGCCTGTTCTCCGTATGCAAGGCTGTGCCAGAGAACTGTCGTCGTCAGATGGGTACCGAGAGGCGGGAGACCGTTTTCGGTCCATTTTCGGTCCTCAAGCTGGGCGTGCGCGGTACCATCGTCGTCGTAGATGTCGGCGGTCACTGCGGGACCGAGATCGACGAAGTCGAATAGGCGCTCACGAAGGATCGTCTGAATCCCACCGCCAGGATCGTCATCAGCGACTGTGAGGTCGTAGATCCGAATCCAGTGGCGGTCGTAACTGTCGGGCTGGTGATTCCAGAGGTAGTAGACGGCTCGAGCAAGCAAGCGGAGGGCATCACGCGTGCGCTGGAATCGAGGGATCGTATCGATCTTATCCGTGAGAGCGTCGATTAAGGAGGGATGGAAAGGGTACTCGCGAGCGAGGACATCCACGTAGCCAGCGTCGGTGGCTTCCTGTGGATACTGCCGGTCTTCCTGATCATAGAATTGGAAGTATGAGTCAGCGGCTTGGCTCGCGGCGTTTTCTGGAACTTCCGAGAAGAGACGGTGTTGAAGGACTTGTCCGATCTCGTTTTCGTCGGTCGGTGTGACCGTCTTGTGCTGCCGCCGGCCGATCTCGTTGACCTCCTCAATGTGATCACGGACGCCATCACGAACCCGGTCAGCCTGCTCACCAAACGCCGTATCCGCGATAGAGTAGACGACCGTGACGTGCTCCGACTCGGCAGCCGCTTCGAGGAGCGCCATCACGAACGAAAGTGTCTGATCGGCGAGCGTCTTGTCGCCGACAGGAGTGCCCGCGGCCTTGTTCATGTAGTCGGCGATTTCGTCAATCAGAATGAGAGCCGGCTGGTCGTACTGAGCGAAGAGTTTCGAGAGCGTCCCCTCACCGGGTGCGTCGCGGTCTTGGTCGTAGTCCTTGAGGTACTCGTAGCCATCGAGCCCATAGAGCTGGTACGCGAGTTCACCCCACATCGTCCGGGTATTCGGAGCATCCGGATCGTCGTCGGCATGGCGGGCATCCTTGCTATCAGCCTTCGTTCCGATGAAGACCCCCGTCGCAATATCGAGGCCCTCTGCCACCGCATCTTGATAGTCGGCCGCAAGCTCCTCGTCGCCGTCCAGCAGGTAGTGCGAGAGGTCGTCAATATCTACGGGGTTCTCAGCAAGATGGTAAGAGGCGATAAGGTCGTGCGTTTTCCCACCACCGAACCGTGTGTCGAGACAGAGAATGCTCGAAGTATACGAGCCGGGGTCGTACTTTGTGGTCGCCAAGAAACGCCCCGTGAGATTGGAGAGCAGCGTGCGGAGACCCTCCGTGGGATAGGTCATATCGTAGAACGAGTCGGGGTCTCGATAGACAGGTGCTGCCTTCTCAGGGTTGTGGACGACAGTCGAGAGTTTCGCAGCGAACTGTTCCTCCTGGAGCGAGCCGTCTAAGACGTCGTCTCGTGGCTGACAGCTTTCGAAGAGGGAGGGATACTCACTACTCATCGATTTCCTCCGTGGGTGAGGAATCAGCTTCTGGTTTGGATACGATTACGAATTCACACTCCGTGCTGTTCTCGATGATCGCCTTGGCGATCCCCTTCGACTCCGCGACATCGACCTTGATAGCGTCCCCAACCTCCGCATCAAATTGGTCGAGTTCAGGGCCCGACAGATTCACCCGACCCGATTGGCCGGTGTTCTGTCCAATTGTCTTCTGAGTCATCTGGATACTCACATCACCTGACGGGAATGTTATAACCTTTACTTAGTCTAAAGGGAGTGATGCCCCAATTTTTGATTTACCATCCTACAGAGATAGATCTCGATTAACTCTATCAGTGTGTAGATGTAGTCATCGGTGATGATTGACTCACTATTGAGACCTTCGAACAACCCCATTACAGCTGGGTTGGAAAAGGAATATACCCTTAGCAATCACCAAGTGAATCTATGACGAAAGAACTCAATAGCCTACATAGGGAGATTCTCTCGGAGTTCAAGCGACGAATTGAGAACGATGAGGATATTCCAGATGCCGTTATCGCTGCTCTACAAGACGAAGACGACCTAGGACTAGAATCGGTCGATATCGTAAAATCCGCAGTAAGTAAGGGAATTACTGATGAGACTGAGTAGTCTTAAGATCAGAGAATTTCGGGGAATCCGCTGTCTTGATATCAATTTTTCCTCCGACGGAATTCTCATCTATGGACCGAATGGAGTCGGTAAGAGTAGCATCATTCAGGCGATTGAGTTCCTACTCACAGGAGAAGTATCGAACGTAACGGGCACCGGAACTGGCCGCAAGTCACCAACTGATGACATTCACCATCGAGAAGCTAGTCCAGAGGAGTGTGAAGTAACCGCTACCTTTGAAACAGAAGATATCGAAGTTTGTATTCAGCGATGTCTTGAAGACGGTGAACTCACACTTGTATCCAGAAGTGACGAGAAAGACGACGAAGGACTCCCCCAATCTATTCGAACTCTTCAGGCAGCGACGAAAAGCAGGCTGAATTTCCTGACTCGTGAGGACTTGCTAAGATTCGTCGATGCTCCAGACAGCAAGCGAGGAGAGGCATTAAACGAAATGCTCCGGCTGGACAGGATTGATCAGTACCGGAAAACGCTCCAACGGGCCGAAGGAGACTTCGAAAGCCAACGGAGTCAGACTGAAGAGGAAATGGACGAGGCGCGTAGAGAATTTTATGACGAATTAGAAACGGGAGCAGAGGAAATTCTCGGCAAAGGAGCTCCTGCCGTGGCTTCCGACACGACTGCGCTGGAGGTGGTAAACGCACTTCGAGCCGAGTACGACGCAGATCCAATAGATGATCTTGGGACGATAGAGTTCACCGACGGAATCACCGAACCGAGCCAACCCTCCGTTCATCCACTTGCCCGCACCAAGACCGTCGACAGGCTCGGTGACGTCGCTTCAGGCGTAGACGATATCCGAGAGGATATAATAGAACCCTTCGAGGATTTGATAGGCACAATTGAGAAGCTGGATTCCCGCCCAAAACTGAGACGGGATATCCAGGCACAAAGCCTGATTCAGCAGGGACAGAAGCTCGTTGATGACGATACCGACCAGTGTCCACTCTGCTTGGATGACTGGAGCGACCGCGACTTGGCGGGGTTACTAGATGATCGGCGTGAAAATGTTACCGAGGCTGAGCATCTGCGAAACCATATTAGCGAACGGATTGACAATCTACAGAGCGCCTTTCGTGATCTGGAGCGACCTCTGGAGTCGCTTATCGAAGATCTTGAACACGAGATTCCAGAAGATTACGAGCCCATCATATCAGAACAGGAACGCTTGGTAGAATTCAGCGAACAGCTGGCAGAGACACGGAATGAACTCACCTCAGGGGATCTCCTTGATATTCCCCACATAGAAGTGGATTCTACAGAACTCGAAGCTTCGTTGATTCCAGCAGACATCAACGAGACGCTCAATCATCTCCAGAGGATTTCCGAGAAAGTTGAAGAACCCGATAATCAAATGGCCGCCTATAGAACGCTTGCAGTAGCGACCGAGCGCTACGAGAAATACAAGCAGACTGTAGAAACTCTTGATGAAAAAGAGCGCCTCCATAGGATCGCCGAAACGGTCTTCACAGAGTTTCAGAGCGTCCGACAGCAGCTTATGGACGACACGCTGTCTGAAATATACAATGAGTTCGTATCTCTCCTCGATACTTTCTCCAGTGAGTTGATGGTAGATCCGGATGACGGGACGTTTCAATCAACAGATGCCGGAGTTGAGTTCCGAGTCCCGTTCCACGACGGCGAGACACATCGTCCGAACCTGCTGTTCAGCGAGGGTCAGCAGGACATCATTGGGTTAGCGCTGTTCCTTTCAATGACCCGTGCCGTCACCCCGGAGTCGGTTGATCTTGTGCTACTGGATGACGTTCTTTCTTCCGTTGATGCCGATCATCGAGCAAACGTGGCCCGCATTCTAAATTCTGAATACGGGGACGAGTTTCAGTTCCTATTCACGACTCACGATTTGGTCTGGAGCCGCCATCTCCGACGCAGCGATCACATCGACAGTGAGGAAAACGTAGTTCATTTGAGTAGCTGGAGCTACCACGCTGGCGTACACCAGCACATCGATATCACCCAGCCTCGTGAAAATATCGAATACCATCTCGAGAATAATGATCTAACGGCAGCAGCAGCTTGGGCACGGAAGATGTCCGAATACTATGTTGCGAGGGGATGCGAGAATTTCAATGTAGAAGTTAGATTCGACAAGATACGAAATCTTTCGCTAAGTGACTATCTTAATTCGCTAATGCCCGTGCTTTCCGATCGACTAAGAGAGGGGGAAACAGACGACGAGACGACACTAAATGATGGAGAAGTTGATGACTTGCTCGATACGATCGGCAACATGCAGATGTTTATCGATCAGAATCTCTGGGGAATGAATAAGAATGTCCACTATTCTGAGCCTGAGGCTGCGTCATTCACTAAAGGCGAACTTCAGTCAAACATAGAGGCTTTCGAGAAAATCTTCGAAGTAATTCACTGTGATGACTGCGAATCCTGGCGAAGTGAGAGTGATACAGGAATTGAATGCGATTGTTCGATATTATTGAAAACGTAGCTACCAGACATCCACTGAGGATAACTCTATCACATAGAATGACCGTTAATTCCGACTGAAATGGAATGTGAGATCAGATGGTTCCGGAAATCCTATGCTTCTATTGGTCAAACCAACACACAGCGCGCGGATATTGCCTCTCGATTTACTGCTCAGGCTGCTTTCCGGAAACAACCCGATCAGGCTTTTATTATCTGACCTAAAACCAGTCTATCAAGCAAAGATGATCCGCGATGCTCGCGTTCTCCGCGCCGGGTTCGTCCCTCGGGAAGTTGAGCATCGCGACGCCGAAGTCAACCATCTCTCTAGCGTCCTCGAGCCAATCACGAACGGTGAACCCGCCGACACGGCTATCGTCACCGGACCCAGCGGCGCCGGAAAGACGTGCATCTCGCAATTCGTCACCGAACGCCTACGTGAGGAGGTCCTCGACGTCGAGGCCACCTACGTCAACTGCTGGCGCAACTACACGCGGTTCCGCACGCTCTACCAGATCCTCGACGACCTCGGCGCGACCATCGACATCCACCGACAATCGACGCCGCACGACGAACTCGTCGACCGCCTCCAGCAGCACGACGGCCCGCGAACCGTCGTCATTCTCGACGAGGTCGACCAGCTGGAGGACCCCAGCGTCATTTACGACCTCCACAGCCTCCCTCAGTTCGCGATCATCTGCATCGCGAACAAGGAAGAGGAGCTGTTCAGCCGCGTCGACGACCGCCTCGTGAGCCGCCTGCGCTCCAGCGAACACGTCCGGATGGACAAGTACCACGACGAGCAGCTGTACGACATTCTGAGTGCGCGGGCGAAGTGGGGGCTCGACGAGGACGTCATCACCGACGACCAACTCTACCGAATCGCCGATGCAGCTGCCGGTGACGCTCGTCTCGCAATCGGTATCCTTCGAACAGCGGCCAGCAAGGCCGACCGCGAGAACCACGATCGGATCACCGACGACATGCTCCTGGACGCCGCCGAGGATGCCCGGGCCCAAATCAAGCAGAAGAGCCTCGATTCACTCACCCCCCATCAGCGGGTCGTCTACGATATCGTCCGCGACAACGGCCCGATCGGACCAAGCGAGATCCACGAGCAGTATGCCGAGGAGGTCGACGACCCCCGGACGAAACGCACCGTCCGAACGTACCTCTCGAAGATGGAGCAGTACAATCTCCTCGAGGCGGAGGGGACGAGTCGGGATCGAGAGTACTCGCTCGTCGATTCGGCAGCGGCGTCGCCGATGCAGTGACCGTGACCCCGTCAGCTATCAGGAACTGAACTCGCCGAGGCCCGATTGCTCGTGATCCAACGCCTCGATAACCTGGGGATCGTCGTTTCCGGGGTTGTTGACCCGCGTCGAGATCTCGTAGGCGTCCAGATCATCTTTCTGATACGGCTGGCACAGTTCCTTGCGAGTGTCCGGGTCTGCGGCGAGCCAGTCGGACTCAGCGTCCCTTGGGAGGACGACCGGCATCCGGTCGTGGATTGAGTTCATCAGGTCGTTCGGTTCCGTCGTGAGAATCGTGACGCACGAGATCGTCTCGTCGTCGCCCTCCCAGACGTCCCAGAGCCCGGCCATCGCGAACGCGGGGTCGTCCTCCCGGTAAATCCGGTAGGGCTGCTTCGACCCGCCGTTCGGCGATTTCCATTCGTAGAACCCTGACGAGGGGACGAGGCAGGGACGTGATTCCCACGCCCGCTCGAAGACGCGTTTCTCGTCGGCAGTCTCGGAGCGAGCGTTGATGATGCCCTCCTC
>Ga0207754_100247_pt1 | contig 24881 bp, 25 predicted proteins | sample A23E1SouthBayCA_FD_187728 | JGI IMG/M metagenome (GOLD analysis project Ga0207754, IMG submission 187728) | Aerobic enrichment media microbial communities from Eden Landing Ponds, California, USA - A23 E1 (SPAdes) | ecosystem: Environmental > Aquatic > Marine > Unclassified | place: Emeryville... | reverse complement strand
GGGGGGTGGGCAAGTGGCGACGAGTCGGGGGGACGGAGACAGCCACTGTGTGTGGGGATTCGCTCCCCAGATACCACGTATCGGTCCAGGTGTATTGTTAGTCGATTCGTACTTCTCGGGCGGCGAAGTGACGGATTCGACTACCGATGGTAAGACCGGTGAAACGCTCGTCCGTGCGAAATCGTGACAGTAAGATAATACATAACATTCCGTGTCCGGTCGGCACCTCTCACCGATGACCGAACACGGGTCGCTACCGACCGACGCTTCAGACGACAAGCCAGACCACGTGCTCCGACTGCTCGCCTCGGAGACGCGGCGTGCAGTGCTCCAGGAACTCCGCTCGGAGCCGTCTCGATCGCTCGACGCCCTCGCAGACGCCGTCGCCGACAGCGAAGGCGTCTCGGTCGAGTCCACGGAGCGACTCTGTCGCCGTCTCCACCACTGTCACCTCCCTCGCCTCGAAACGGCCGGCGTCTGTCGGTACGATCCCGACGAGTCACGGGTCGACTACGTCGGCGACGAGACGGTCGAAGCCGTGCTCTCGCTGCTGGAGGAGTGATCGCTCGGCCGTCGGGAGTGAAATCGGTTGTCACGCGAGGGTCCACAAGAGTTACGTCTGTACAATCTAACTTTCTGTCACGTATGCAGTTCGCTCTCGTCTCTTCGCCTGCACGTCTGTGTCGTCCGGGCCCGACATCGCCGTCCAGTTCGAGCAGCCGGGCGTCGTGCGACAGCGTCCCGTTACGGGACCGCGCTGCTCGCCGCGTTCCACCTGCCGGAGCACCTACCGCCGACGGTTCGAGGGCGGTGAGACGAAACAAATGAACGGCGACCTCGTCGTCGAGTACGACGAAGAGTTCGACCGCCACGTCGTCGAGTTCGACGCCGACGACGACCGGTCGACCAGCGAAGTCGTCGTCTACGCGGTGTCGGAGGTGTCGGGTGAGGAACCGACGACGCTGCGACCGCTGGGGAGGGTGATCGATCCGGACGCGCTGGATACGATCTTCGACAGGTGTACCGACGACGATCGCGGGGACGCTCACATCTCCTTCGAGTACGAGGGGTACGAGGTGACGGTGTTCAGCCACGGCCGTCTGACCATCACCGAGTCCCGGACCTGATTTGTCCGAGATTCCCGATACGGGCTCGCTCGTGTGTGTCACTCGCCAAATCACGAAGAGTACTTACGGGGCCAACGGTTACCATCTGTGCGTATCAGATGCGGTTCTCTTCAACTGACGGCCGGGGCGTGTCGGCCGATACTGTCCGTACCGGTGGGTACCGTGATGGGACGACGAGGCATGACAGCGAACACTGACGACGCCAGGCGGCGGGCGATCGACAAGCTCGAAGGCCTCGGACTGAGTGCGTACGCCGCGCGCACGTTCGTCGCACTCGTCGAACTCGGGAGCGGCACGGCGAAGTCGATCAGCGCCACCGTGGATGTCCCGCGCACGCGGGTGTACGACGCCGCCGACGAACTGTCAGAGTGGGGGCTCGTCGAGATCGAGTCGGCGACCCCGCGCCAATTTCACGCGGTCTCGATCGAGCATGCGCTGTTCGTGCTGGGGACCGAGTACACCGATCGGATCGACGACGTGACGGCGGCACTGGAGGCGGTCGGCTCGACGGAGTCGTCGCTGTCGCGGGACGACCTCTGGCTGTCGAGCGATCCGGCGGCGATCACGGAGCGAACGAGTGCAGTGATTGCCGACGCCCAGGAGTCGGTGTTGCTGGCGACGACCGACGACGGGCGGGCCGAGCCACTCGCGGACGCCCTCGTCACAGCCGCAAAGCGCGGCGTCGAGGTCCGTGCGATCGGCGTCGACGACCGGTTCGACGAGAGCCCGGTGGCCGTCGTAGACGACGACCGACCGTGGAACCCGGCGGTGTTGCCCCTCTCGACGGTGCTGCTCGCCGACGACGAGGACGCCGTGGTGACGTTCCAGTCCGAGGAACCGCTGGCGTTCTGGAGCCGCGGCGAGTCGAACAATCTGCTCGTCCTCCTGCGGGCGTTGCTGGGGATCGAGTAGCGAGGGCAGTCGCCGGCTTACTCCGCGAAGGCCCACAATAACCAAACCCCTTCTCACGGACAGCGTGAACGAACCATGCCGTCAGTGACCGATCGGACGACTGCGGGGACGGAGTACAGGGCGATCGTCGAACGATACGACGCGCGGCCGAACCGGTGTACGATCTTTCGGGCGACAGACGAGCACGCGGCCTGGGTCACGGCCGACGAAGCGACCTACGTCGATCTGGCCCTGGTTCGGTAGCGCGCCTTCTCGCGGACCGTCGCCGTACCCGAGCACCGTGCGTTCGGCGTTCGTACTGTCACTGCTTTTGCGACGCCTGGATCGCGAGATTCGTCCTCGACGGACAGCCGCCAGTCACAGTCGTTCGCGCAGAAAACCGAGCCCGGTCCCGCAGATCGGCTGTTCTAGACCGTGCTCTGCTCGTCGGTCTGTCGGTCGACGTACTCGTTGGCGATCGCACAGCAGGCGAACGCGACGAGCACGACCGGGACGACGACGCCGACGCTGACGGCCGGGACGATCAGTGCGAGTCCGTACAGGGCCGTGCCGCCGGCAGCGAGCCCCGCGTAGTACCGGGGCCAGGGACGGCCCTCGTCGTCGCCGATGTCGAGGAACTCTTCGAGCTGGTCGGCGTTCGGTCCGAGACTGATCGTCCCCCGGTTCTGATCGAACGCCACGACGTTCATGTCGTCCATCTTGGGCAGATGGCACTGATAGAGGCCGACGTAGACGCGCTTGCGCTCGCTCGACGAGATCGCCTGGACGGTCGTGTCGTTCTCGATGGCGGCGATGTGTTCGGCGAGATCGCTCAGCGAGACCGTCTCGTCCTCGGCCGCTTCGAGGTACCGCAACACCTCGCGGCGACGCTGGTTTTTCAGTAGTTCGAACACCCGATCGACCGGTAAGGGTGCCGGCTCTTCTGCCGTCACCTCACCCCCTTTCTGCTGGGCTGACTCCGTCATCTCGTTCGTGTCGCCGACCGATCCACCCTCCGTCTGTGTTGACTCATCGCGCGTTGCACTCATAGTAGTCTCCCAGTGTTCGCTGATTCATGTTCGTGACCTCAGTTGATCGTCCATTACCGGCTTGTGTCTGTGTCTGTTTCCTCGGTGACCCCGTACCGGTGACGCGACGCCAGCACCCACCACGGGTCCTGACTTCGCTCCAGTGGACATATACTCCCACCACCGGGAGGCTTTTAATTGTTTCCTATACTTAACTTCTATTCTGAATGTTACTCTATCTGTAATAGTTATCAAACAGACTATTACATCCGACAGCCGGTGGTTACTCGGACTAATAATGCGTATAATCCGATTTTTCGGCCGAAATGCAGATATCTAAAAGCGTTTTGTTATTTTCTGAGAAATAATAAATACCACTCTTCGAATCGCGCTGTTGGCCGCCACCGCCTCGCCGTCCGTACGACCCGTGGTCGCGAAGGACACCGGGGACGGCCGACAGTATCAGTCGGAGGTCGCGGGCCCGCTCCCGATCGTGTACACCTCGCCGGCCGTCGCCGGGTCCGTCAGTGCGTCTCGACCGTCGACCACGACCGGATCGGCGAGTCGGTCCCAGGGCACGTCGTCGAACGCGTCGTGGGCCGTCACCAGCACGAGCGCGTCCGGGTCGATCGCCGGGAGGTCCGACAGCGTCGCCGGGTGTCCCGGGAAGGCCGCGAGGTCGCTGCACACGGGATCGACGGTGTACACGTCGGCACCGGCCGCCGACAGCGCGGCGGTGATCGTCCAGGCCGGCGACGCCCGCGTCTCGTCGATCCCCGGCCGGTAGGTGACACCGAGGACGGCGACGCTCGCGTCTCCGATCTCCGTGCCGGCGTCGACGAGCTGCTCGACGGTCTTGTGGACGGTGAACTCCTCCATCCGCTCGTTGACCCGGCGGGCCGTCTCCAGCAGCGGTGTCGACGTCTCGACGGTGTCGATGACGAAGTGGGGGTAGTAGGGGATACAGTGCCCGCCGACGCCGGCACCGGGATCGTGGATCTCACAGTACGGCTGGGTGTTGGCCGCCTCGATCGCTTCGCGCACGTCGATCGCGAGCTCGTCGGCCAGCCGTCCCAGCTCGTTGGCCAGCGCGATGTTGACGTCCCGGTAGAGCCCTTCGAACAGCTTGACGCACTCGGCAGTCGTCGGATCGCTTACGGGAATGACCTCGTTGCTCGTGAGCTCGCCGTACACCAGTTTCGCGACGCGCGTGCTCTCTTCGTCGACGCCACCGACGATCTTCGGGTAGCTGCCGGTGATGTCTTCGAGCGCGCGCCCGCTGGCCGTCCGCTCCGGACAGAACGCGAGCGCGAACTCGTCGGGGGCCAGCCCGCTCTTCTCGACGAGCCGTGGCTGTACCACGTCGACGCACGTGCGCGGGGGGAGCGTCGATTCGAGGAACACCGCGTCGCCCGGTGCCAGTCCGGCAGCCACGTCGTCGACGACCGACTCGACCGCGGACAGATCGGGGCTGTCCGTGTCGTCGAGCAGCGTCGGGACGATGACGACGTGCAGCGCCGCCGACTCGGCGGCGTCGACCCCGTCGGTGGTGGCACGTAGCGACTCCGTTTCGACGGCCGTCTCGACGGCGGTGTCCAGTCCCGGTTCGTCCTCGACCGGGGACCGACCGTCGTTGACCGCGTTCACGACGGCGCTGTCGATGTCGACGCCGGTCACGTTCCCCGATCGGTCGGCGAACACCGCCGCGAGGGGCAACCCCATCTTGCCGAGGCCGTAGACCGCGACCGGAACGCCGCCGTCTCTGAAGGCGCGTCGCTGCTCGTCGGCGGGACGGTCACTGCCGTACAGCCGACTCAGTGTCGTGCTCATCCGTCGATTCCTCCGTCCGGTGTGGCCGGTCCGTGATTTGTCGTCACCATCTGGCTTGCCAGTCCGACGAGAGCGCCATTGTTACGAACACCATTGCCCGGACGTACGACCGCGTTATGGATCGCGTGATCGATCTCGTCGTCGTGGCGGCGTGGCTCGCGAGAACGTGACGCAGCCGGGATCATTTCCGGCGCGATTCGTCGCCGGGTGGCGGCTCCGCGCCCGTCGTGTCGGCTGTCTGGAACTGCGATCCCACGCCGTCGCCGACGGTAATCTGTCCGTAGCGACTGTCCACCCGGCGAGTTCACCGAGTAACCTCACTGTTACTAAACTATGGGCGAGGGTCATATGTGCTGTATCGATTGTATATGCCGGACGCTGCGGGACAATCCGAAAACGTTCGATGTTCAGCAACAACGATGAACTCTCACAAGACACGGTGTTCGACGTGCTTAGCAGCGCGCGGCGGCGGGAAACGATCGCGATCTTACGGGAGGAGGAGACTCCGATCGAACTGACGACGCTGGCGGAGATCGTGGCCGCCCGAGAGAACGACACGACCGTCGAGGAGCTCTCCTCGCAGGATCGCAAGCGCGTGTACGTCTCCCTCTACCAGACTCACGTGCCGAAGCTCGTCGACGTCGGGATCGTCGAACACGACACCGACACGGGCGAGATGTGGCTCACCTCGCGGGCCAGCGCGATCGAGCCGTACCTACACAACCCCGAACAGTCCAGACAGTGGCACCGGTATTACCTGGTCGTGGCGGTCGTCGGTGGACTGGCGTTTCTGGCCACGTCGTTCGGCGTGCTCCCGTTCGTCTCGGGAGCACTCCTCGGCCAGATTCTCGTTCTGGCGTTCGTTCTCCTCGCGGGTGCGCAGTTTCTCCTCGCGTGGCAGCGCCGCCTCTGACCCGCCGTCTGGGACTGTCCGTGACGCGTCGCACTGTCGGCTGTCTCCTCGTGTCCCAGCTTGCCGGCCCGGTGTCCCGGCGCTCACTGATCGACAGCCGACGGTGTCACCGGCTCGACGCCGCGGCTGGCGGTCGCTGTCAGTCGGGTGAAATGGGGTATGAGAATGAGGGTGGTCAGTCGTCGGTGCCTGATTCTGGTAGCAGCTGTTCCGGTGTCCGTTCGTAGACCGGCGTCTCTGCGAACTCTGTGATCCGTTCCATTTCGCGTTCCGAGATGTGCTGAACCATCGCCAGTGTCTGGGTCGTACGGTCCTATAGTAATTGAGTCCGTAGCGAGTTCCCGGCCCACGGAAGCGGCGAGTTACCGCACGGAAGTCCCAGCGTTCTCGGGCCGTCGGGGGCGACCAGCGCCTTCGAGACGGTTCTGACACTGTCGGCTCTCCTGATACTACCGGCTGTAAATCTGTGAACGATTTCGCCACCCCGGGGTGGCGAAGATCCTCACGAAGTTACAGCCGGCAGTATGAGAGACCGTCGCGACCTTCGGGGTCGCGGATAGCCCGAGCCAGTCCACACGGTAGCGCTGCTGTCCGTGGCTCGTCGGCGAGCGCCGACGGGCGCTACACCATGTTCTCGGCTTCGATCGTCTGCCAGACCCGGTCGCCTTCCTCTGTGAGGCCGTAGACGCGCCCCTTCTTGCGCTCGTCGGAGACGAGCAGATCGACCAGTTCGTTCTCTCGGAGCTCCTGAAGCGCCCGCGAGACGTGGGCCAGACCCACGCTGGCGTCGTCGGCGATGTTCGACGGTGTCGACGGTCCCTCGTCGAGGCGACGCATCGCGGCGACCCTGTAGCGCGAGCTGATGACGAAACTCACGTCGTCCCAGTCGGGGTCGGTCATGACCGTCTCGCCCCCGATCGGTCCGTCGCGCCACTGGGTGACGGCACGCGACAGCGTCCGGTAGTACTGTGGAGTATCACTGTCGCTATAAGCGAGTCGAGTCGGACATAAAGACAGTCGGTCGTTAATCCCGTTCACGCTCAGTAAGCGGGTCTTTCTCGCGTGCTCTCCTCTACCGACAGTCAGCAGGCGGTCCGTATGCAGTGGTCGGTCGGCCAACGACCGCCTTCGCATATGGCGTCCATAACAATACCACTCGGTTTCCGACCATCGGTCGTGACTTCCAGACGTGTTCGAACCCGTTCAGAGAGCGTTATCGACCGCGCGGGGCGTATCGAGGCCGGAGTACGAGCGACGCGACGAACGACCGACGCCACCTGATGTGGCCCTGGGAACACCTCGCCTGTGGCTACGTCGCCCTCTCGGTGCTGTCTCGTCTCCTCGACGGCGATCGGCCCACGGGCCCACAGACCGTCGCCGTCGCGCTCGGGACGCAGTTTCCGGACCTGGTCGACAAACCGCTGGGCTGGGGGACGACGCTGCTGCCCTCGGGGATCTCGCTGGCGCACTCGCTGCTGGTCGCCGTCCCGCTGTCGGCCGCCGTCGTCGCCGTCGCGCGCGCGACCGGCCACGGACGGATCGGCTGGGCGTTCGCGATCGGCTACCTCGCTCACCTGCCCGGCGACGTCGTCTATCCGATGGCACTGGGCGGGCCGCCCCGACTGGCCTTCCTGCTGTGGCCTCTCACGGAGACCGCCGCGTCCGCGCCGGTCTCGATCACCGGCCACGTCTGGGAGCTCCTCGCCCAGTTCGTCGCCCTGCTGGCCACGCCCGCGGGACGAGTGTACGCCGTCCTCGAACTCCTCCTGGTGGGTGGGGCGATCGTCGCATGGGTGCTGGACGGAACGCCCATCCTACCCGACGCCCGGTAGCAGCGGTCAACCGACGAGTGTCACCGGTGTCGTTCGACGCGAACTGGCCACTACACCGAAAGAACCCACAAAAGCGCACGGGAGATATTATATAGCATGGGTGCCGAGCATCACGACGACCAGTTAGCTGCTGTGGAGTTCGACGAGGAGCTGTCGTCGTCGTCGGTGACCGAGACGACGGTCTCCGTCGACGAGCTCTTCGATGTCCTCGCACGCCCCGCGAACCGATACGTCTTGACGTATCTCCTGCGGGACGAGGGACCGGTCTACGCACACGAACTGGTCGAATACATCATCGACGAGACCGATCCGCCCGAGGGCCTCTCGGAGCGGGAGTATCGTGGCCAGATCGACTCGCGACTGCTCCACGTCTCGCTGCCCAAACTCGAAGACGTGGGGCTGATCGAGTTCGACGGTCGCCGACAGCGAATCTCCGAGACCGACGAGACGCCGGCCGCACTGCCGTACCTCCGCTTTGCACTCGTCCAGCAGCGAAGTCACGACGACTAATACGGATCGCTGTCCCCGTTTTTCCGGTCGACCTGGATCGGTGCAACTGTTCGCACGGGACTGTCTGTGCGGACCCTGGCGGCGACAGGATCGCGGCCGCCTCCAACAGCGATTGCCGACGACACGAGCGACGAGGCGTCTCCTCTCGGGGCCGACGACGCCGGTCTCTCCGAGACAGGTGCTCCCTTACGGATTCATCGCGCGGCTAACCAGTACCCTTCCTTCCTATCATCTCTATAACAAAGGCGTCTGTCGCGGAGTGACCTGACGAACACTGGCCCTCAGTGTGGATACTATGACAAATGCGAGAATCGGTGACGGGAGTTACGTAGCACCGGAGGCCGTCGTGGGTCGCGACGAGGACGCGGAGACGACCCCACGACTCGGCGAGAACGCAACGATTCGGTCGGGGACCGTGATATACGGCGACGTGACGATCGGCGACGACTTCTCGACCGGGCACAACGCCCTCGTTCGGGACGGCACGGTCGCGGGCGACGACGTGCTCGTCGGGACCAACACGGTCGTCGACGGCGACGTGACGATCGGCTCGCACGTCAGCCTCCAGACCGGCGTGTACGTCCCGCCGGAGACGACGATCGGCGACGAGGTCTTCCTTGGCCCGCACGCGACGGTCACGAACGACAACTACCCGATCCGCTCGGCGAGCGAACTCGACGGCGTCACGGTCGAAGAGCACGTCTCGATCGGAGCCAACGCGACCCTCCTGCCCGGCGTGACGATCGGTGCGGGATCGTTCGTCGCCGCCGGGGCCGTCGTCACGGCCGACGTTCCGCCCGAGACGCTCGTCGTCGGTGCGCCCGGCCGACACGAGGAACTGCCCGCCTCGCTCCAGGGAGGGAACCGGATCGAATGAGCTCTCAGATCAACCTCGACGGGGTCTCGCTGGCCGACCCGGTCGTCGAGGACCGCGAACAGCGCCGCGTCCGGTCGGTCCTCGAAAGCGGGCACCTCGCGGCCGGCAGCGAGGTCGCGGCCTTCGAATCGGCCTTCGCGGACTACTGTGGGACCGACCACGCCGTCGCCACCAGCAACGGGACGACCGCGCTCCACGCGGCGCTCGCGGCGCTCGACATCGGCGAGGGCGACCGCGTGCTCACCACGCCCCTCTCATTCGTCGCGACGGCCAACGCGATCCGGCTGGTCGGCGCAGAGCCGGTCTTCGCCGACGTGGACCCCGACTCGTACAACCTCGATCCCGAGGCCGCCAGCGAGCGCGTCGACGCCCTCGACGGCGACGTCGACGCCATCATGCCGGTCCACCTCTACGGGCTCCCCGCCGAGATGGACCGGTTCAGAGCGCTGGCCGACGCCTGCGACGCGACGCTCGTCGAGGACGCCGCCCAGGCCCACGGGGCCACCTACCGCGGCGAGCCGGTCGGATCGCTGGGTGACGCGGGCTGTTTCTCCTTCTATCCGACCAAGAACATGACGACCGGCGAGGGCGGGATGGTCGTCACCGACGACGACGCGGTCGCTCGTCGGCTCCGCTCGTTCATCAACCACGGGCGCGATCCCGAGGACGGCTCCGTCCACCGCTCGGTCGGCCACAACTTCCGAATGACTGACATCGCGGCCGCCATCGGACGGGCACAGCTGGAGCGGCTGCCCGACTTCGTCGAGTCTCGGCGTGCGAACGCTCGGCGACTCTCCGCAGAGATCGACGCGGCCTCGATCACGACGCCGACGGAGGCGGCGTACAAGCGCCACTCGTATCACCAGTACACCGTCAGATCGACCGACCGGGACGCGCTGGCGTCCGATCTCGAACGAGTCGGGATCGACACCGGCGTCTACTACCCGACGCCGATCCACGAACAGCCCGCCTACGACGACGTGGAGTCGTCATTTCCCGTCGCAGAGCGACTGACACGGGAGGTCCTCTCCGTGCCCGTCCACCCCTCGCTGGCGACCGAGACGGTCGAAACGATCGCGACTGCGATCAACACGGTGGTCGACGATGAGTGAGAACGGCAGCCTCAGGACCGGCGTCGTCGGCGTGGGCAACATGGGTCGCCACCACGCCCGCGTCTACGCACAGAACCGCGCCGTCTCGCTGGTCGGCATCGCCGACGCCGACGAGGCGACGGCCCGCGAGGTGGCCGACGACTACGACACGACCGCCATGTCGACCGACGAGCTGCTCGACGTCGTCGACGCCGTCACGATCGCCGTCCCGACCCGGTACCACGACGACCTCGTCGGGCGGGCGCTTGACGCCGGTGTCCACGTCCTCGTCGAGAAGCCGTTCGTGAAGGACCTCGCCGACGGCGAGGCGCTGGTCGAACGCGCCGCCGCCGAGAACCTCGTCCTCCAGGTCGGCCACGTCGAGCGATTCAATCCCGCCATCCGAACTCTGACGGAGGTCCTGGCCGACCACGAGGTGCTCGCGGTCGAGGCCCGGCGGCTCGGTCCGCCGGTCGATCGGGACACGACCGACACGGTCACGATGGACCTGATGGTCCACGACCTCGACGTGACTCTCTCCTTGCTCGACAGCGGCGTCAGGACCGTCGACGCGGTCGGCACCTGCAACGGCCAACACGTCACCGCACAGCTCTCTTTCGAGGACGACACGGTCGCCCAGTTCAGCGCCAGCAGAGTGACCCAGCAGAAGGTCCGTCAGCTGGCGGTGACGACCCGCGACGCGCGGATCACCGTCGACTACGCCGATCAGGACGTGCGAATCCACCGCCACTCCGTGCCGGCCTACGTCGAGAACGACGGCGACGTTCGGTACCGCCACGAGAGCGTCATCGAACAGCCGACCGTCGCCAACGGCGAGCCGCTGGTGACGGAACTGGACGCGTTCGTCGAGGCGGTCGTGACCGACAGCGAGCCGGTCGTCTCCGGCACGGACGGTCTGCGCGCCCTCGAACTCGTCGACGAGATCGACGCACAGGTGTCGACCGAACTGGACGCCACTGCCCAGCAGTCCCACTAACCGAGTGTGAGACGACTATGATACTGTCTCGCCAGTGTGTCGGTCCCGGTCCACCGAGCGCTGTCCGCACGGAGGTGAGCGGATGGGCTCGGTCGTGATCTCCGTCGACGCAGAACTCGGCTGGGGCTTTCACGACGTGTCGGGCCACTCGGAGCGACTGGCGGCCGCCCGCGTCGGCTGGAAGCGACTCGCCGGGCTCTGCTCGGAGTACGAGATCCCCGCGACGTGGGCGGTCGTCGGCCACCTGTTGCTCACCGACTGCGACGGCCGCCACGAGAACCACCCTCGCGGCCCGGAGTGGTTCCGGTGTGAACGCGACCGCTGGGCTGACCGTCCGAGCCTGCGGTACGGTCCCCACCTCGTCGCCGACGTGGCGGCGGACCCGGTCGGCCACGAGATCGGCTGTCACACATTCTCGCACGTCCTCTTCGGAGCGGACGACACGACGGCCGCGACCGCTCGGGCCGAGATCGAGGCGTGTCTCGACGCGACCAGCGCGACCGACCACTCGCTTCGCTCGTTCGTCTTTCCGCGCAACAGCGTGGGCCACCGCGACCTGCTCGCCGAGTACGACTTCGACTGCTATCGCGGTGTCGCCCCGGAGGAACGGACGCCGCTGAACAAACTCCGCGAAGCGACCGTCGGCGAACCCGAGCCACGGCTCGTCACACCCACCGTCGACGAGCACGGGCTGGTCGACATCCCGGCGTCGCTGTACCTCTTTTCGTTCGAGGGTCGACCCCGGCGACTCCTGACGACGGTCTTCGAGGACCCGATCGTCCAGTACGCCCGACGCGGGATCGACGCCGCGGCCCGCCGAGACGGCGTCTTCCACATGTGGCTCCACCCCAACAACCTCGTCGGTCGCCCGGAGATCGAACGCATGCGAGCGATCTTCGACTACCTCGACGAGCGTCGCGCCGACCTCGCGATCGAGACGATGGGCGAGGTCGCCGCCCGAGTCGACCACGCGGATCCGCCGACGCCGGGCCACTCTCCCGATGGCGTTTAGCTCAGCAAACACTATAGGACGGGCATAACAAACCCGACACGAGTGGAGTTCCTTTCCATGTCTGAACCCAACCTCAGCGACAGATCGGTGCTGGTCACGGGCGGTGCCGGCTTCGTCGGCGGCCAGCTCGTCCAGACGCTCGCCCCGGACAACGACGTGACCGTCCTCGACGACCTCTCGACGGGCGAACGCGACCGCGTTCCCGACGACGTGACCTTCGTCCACGGCGACGTACGCGACCAGCGCAAGCTCAAACAGGAGATCGAGGCGGCAGACGTCGTCTTCCACGAGGCGGCCGTCGTCGGCGTCCCGGCCTCGCTGCGCGACCCGCCCCGGAGCAACCACGTCAACACCGGCGCGACCGTCCAGTTGCTCGACTACGCTCGTCAGTACGACACGCGGGTCGTCCTCGCCTCCAGCGCCGCGATCTACGGCGAGCCCGAGTCGGTCCCGATCGGGGAGGACCACCCCCTCGAACCGACCTCGCCGTACGGCGTCGACAAGCTCGCGGTCGATCACTACGCCCGCGTGTTCGCCCAGCAGTACGATCTCCCGGTCGTCCCGCTGCGGTACTTCAACATCTACGGGCCGCGGACTGGCCCCAACCCCTACAGTGCCGTCGTCGACGTCTTCCTCGAACAGGCTCGAAACGGCGAGCCGATCACGGTCCACGGCACCGGCGAGCAGACCCGCGACTTCGTCCACGTCGACGACGTGGTCCAGGCGAACCTCCGGGCCGCGACCACCGACGAGGTCGGCGTGGCCTACAACGTCGGCACCGGCTCGTCGGTCTCGATCGCGGAGCTCGCCGAGCTGATCCGGGCGGCGACGGACAGCGACTCCCCGATCACACACACCGACGAGCGGCCGGGCGACATCAGCGACAGCGAGGCGGACATCTCCCGCGCACGCGAGCGACTCGGCTACGAGCCGACGGTCGATCTCCGCTCGGGCATCGACCGGCTCGTCGACGCGGCCGCCCCGGCGGATCCTCCTTCCTCGTCGTAGCGCGTCCATAACAAACCCGTCTCGCCGGGAAGAGAGAGTCACCGATTGCTGCACGGACTTTCAGCAGACATGTTCAACGGACACTCTCTCAGCGTCGTCGTACCGGCATACAACGAGGAAGCACACGTCGGCGAAGTCATCGACACCCTCCCGGACTGTGTCGACCGGGCGTACGTCGTCGACGACTGCTCGACGGACGACACCTGGTCGGTTATCCAGTCACACGTTCCCGCCCGAGAACGGTCTCGGTCGCGGGCACGCGCGGACGGCGGCGAGGCGGCACAGACGGTCGTCCCGATCCGCCACGAGCGAAATCGCGGCGTCGGTGGCGCGATCAAGACCGGCTACCTCGCGGCGATCCGGGACGGCACGGACATCGTCGCCGTGATGGGCGGCGACGGGCAGATGGACCCGGACCTGCTGCCCGACATCGTCGCGCCGGTGGCCGACGGCCGAGCCGCCTACGCGAAGGGGAATCGGCTGTGTTCGTCGTCGGACCGTTCGTCGATGCCGACCTTCCGGCAGGCGGGCAACCGCATGCTCTCGGCGCTGACGCGACTCGCGTCGGGGTACTGGGGGATCGGCGACCCGCAGAACGGGTACACCGCCGCCTCCACGGCGGCGCTCGAACGCAGCGGCGTCGACGAGATGTACGAGTTCTACGGCTACTGCAACGACCTGCTGGTCAAGCTCAACGTCGCGGACTGTCGGGTCGCCGACGTGCCGATGCCCGCCGAGTACGGCGACGAGACCAGCCACATCGACCTCCGGACGTACGTGCCTCGCGTCTCCGGTATGCTGGCTCGGAACTTCTTCTGGCGGCTCCGCCGATACGCCAGCGACGTCAGTCCGGCGATCCCGGCGGGCTATCTGGGCGGGATCGCGCTTTCCGTCCCCAGCCTGGCGGGCGTCCTGTTCGCGTTGCTGGCGGGTAACAGCGGCTTACTCGCTCTCTCGTCGGTGGTCCTCCTCGTCGCGACCGTGGCTCTCGTGGCCGGCGTCGCGCTCGACCGCAGGCACAACGACGAGCTGGCTATCGTCGCCGATAACTGAGCCCTACCGTTCGGGAGCGTCGGTAACCTCTCCTTTCGGTGTCCCTTCGGAAGACGCAACCACACCGCCACCGACTGGTAGGCAAGTCAGTCCACTTCGACGGAACGGTTTTGTCGGTATGTGCGGATTACCAGGTGTTGATGGCTCCGACACCTACCTACCTGGCTCTCCGCGACGTGGACAGTACGTCTGCTACTGTCGGCTGTCCGTCCGTGAACGATCTCGCCACCCCGAGGTGGCGGATCTCGTCACGACGTGACAGCCGACCGTACGAACGACGCCGATGGAGGACCAGAGGATGACGAACGAGACGGACAACACCGACAGTGATCCGCTCGCGGACGCCGCCGCGACGTTCGCGGGAACGTCCTGGGAGGGCCGGCCGGTCGATCCGGACCTGCACAGCGATCTGGGGTACGAACTGGTCGACTGGGAGGTCGTGCCCAACGCCCGCGACGACAAGCAGGTGTTCCTCCCGATCGAGGAGTCGATGCTCCGTGACGAGGCGTTCATCGTCGCCGAACCGGACGCCTGCTGTGATCTCGGTACGAAGCTGTAACCGACCCCTCGCACGGAACGGCGTCCGTCGCTTCGCGGTGAGTGGCTCCCCCGCTGCGACGCTCACCGGGACATCGCTACAGCCGTCTGTCTCACTCGACGGTCACGCTCTTGGCGAGGTTCCGGGGCTTGTCGATCGGGCGGTCGAGTCCCGCGGCGACGTGGTAGGCAAGCAACTGGAGCTGCACGTTCGCGAGCACGCCCGTCAGTGCCGGATCGGTGTCGGGCACCGGCAAGTGGGCGTCCGCTCGGTCGGCCAGCGGGCTGTCGGCCGGGCCCACCGCGACGATCGGCCCGCCGCGTGATCGAATTTCCTCGGCGTTGCTGGCGACCTTTTCGGTGTTGTGGCCCGTGTCGATCGCGAACACCGGCGTCCGTTCGGTCACGAGTGCGAGCGGACCGTGTTTGAGCTCGCCAGCGGCAAAGCCCTCGGCGTGTTCGTAGGTGATCTCTTTGAGCTTGAGCGCCCCCTCCAGTGCGACCGGGTGGCCGGTCCCGCGACCGACGAAGAAATACGCGTCGCTGTCTCGAAACTGCCGAGCTACGGACCGAACGTCGTCCGACTCGACGACCGTGCGGACGGCATCGGGCAGGGCCGCGAGCGCGCGTCGGAAGGGGCGGCCCCGCTCGGCCCCCTCGCGAGCGGCCAGTCGCTCGGCCAGCAACGCCAGCGTCGCGACCTGCGAGGAGAAGGTCTTGGTGGCCGCGACGCCGATCTCGGGACCGGCCCGGATGAACAGCGCGTCGTCGCACTCTCTGGCGGCCGTGGAACCGACCGTGTTCGTGACTGCAAGCGTGGGCTGATCCTGTGAGTGCGCTTCCCGGAGCGCTGCCAGGGTGTCTGCCGTCTCCCCGCTCTGGGTCACGCCGACGACGATCGTCCCCGGCCGCGCCGGTGGCGGTGCCGTGACGTACTCGCTGGCCAGGTGTGCGCTCGCGGGGACGCCACGCTCGGTCAGCAGCCGCGCCCCGTACAGCGACGCGTGGTAGGAGGTTCCACAGGCGACGAAGGCCACGCGTTCGACGCCGTCGAGAGTGTCGTCCGCGAGGTCGTCGAGCGCGACGCCGTCGCCGAGTCGCCCCTGGAGGGTCTGCTCTAGGGCTCGTGGCTGCTCGTGGATCTCCTTGTGCATGTAGTGGTCGTAGCGTCCCTTCTCGGCGTCCTCGGCGGTCCACTCGACGGTACGGACGGGTCGATCGCGGACGCGACCGTCCGCGCCGGTCACCTCGTAGTGGTTCGGTCCGACCGCGACGATGTCGCCGTCGTCGAGGTAGACCACGCTGTCGGTGCGTTCGATGAACGCGGGCACGTCGCTCGCGAGGTAGTTCGCGTCCTCCCCCAGACCCAGGACCAGCGGCGAGCCGTTCCGGGCGGCGTAGACCCGATCGCTGTCGGCGACGACCATCGCGATCGCGTAGCTCCCGTCGATGTCGCCCAGCGTCGCCCGGAGCGCGTCGACCGGCGCTGCGCCCGCGGCCAGGTACTCCTCGACGAGGTGTGGCACCACTTCGGTGTCGGTCTCGCTCTCGAGGACGTGGCCACTCGCCCGGAGCCGATCGCGCAACGACGCGTAGTTCTCGACGATCCCGTTGTGGACCACGGCGACGCTGTCCGTGCAGTCGGTGTGTGGGTGGGCGTTCTCGTCGCTCGGTTCGCCGTGGGTGCTCCAGCGGGTGTGGCCGATCCCGACCGTCCCGCCGGGGCGGTCACGACGGACGCGCCGGGCCAGCTCGGCGACCTCGCCGGAGCGCTTGACGACTTCGAGGGACGCACCGTCCGGCACGGCGATCCCGGCGGAGTCGTACCCCCGGTATTCGAGGTTGTCCAGTCCCGAGAGCAGCGTCGAGACTGCCTCGTCACACCCCACGCAGGCGGTGATCCCACACATCAGCGGCCGTCCTCCGTGGCGAGACTGGGGCGTCGCTGTCGGTCGACTGCGCGTTCGAGGGGCGGTCTTGACATACACACCCGCTACCCCGCTCGCCACCTTTGTTATGCGACGGCTGTCAGTCGTCTGAGGGACTCGTCGGCCCGTTCAGAGACTGCCCACAGACTTCACCTCGCCCCGCTCTGTGGCAGCCAGGGGATCGCTCGCGAGTTCGGCCAGCCCCGTCAGATACGAGTGGACCGTCATGTCGACTTCCTCGAACTGGCTCGGGACGACTCCCGTGAGTTCGCCGTCGACGTACGTCGCCAGACAGATCCGCGGGAGCTTGACGCAGTCGAACGTCTCGTCGGTGACGAACGATTCACAGTGCGTCTGTTCGAAGGGAAGTTCGACCTCGGGGTAGCCGTCTGCCCAGCGTTCGAACTCCTCGATCTTGTTGTGCAGGTATCGCCCGACCGGCGACTGGGAACAGCGTTCCCCCGTGTAGAGACGATCGCCCCACACCTGCACGGTGAACCGATCGATCCTGTCCCGTTCTTCCAGTCCGTCGAGGCGTTCGAGAACGGCCGACTGCGTCGTCTGGGAGGGCGTCGGTGCCCCCAGCGACCGCACGAACACGTCGACTCGAACGTCCTCACTCGCTTCGACGCGCTCGCTGTGATTCGACCACCACTCACTGTACGGTGTCTCTGACATCGTGTTCTTCTTGTTGGGTCCGTACCGGTCGACATAAGCGGGTTCGACCGTTCACAGAACTGATTCGTGATAACCCTCCACTGTCGCCGATATGGTGGGGTTTCGCCGTGCTGGAGTCCCGGCGATTCTGTCCGAGCGCGAACTGCGTCCTCTCCACCTGCGGTGGCCCGTCCCGGCCTTACCGGGCGATGGACCGTTCGTCCGTCCGGTATCGAGCCCAGAGCGCTCGGTAGCCCGGCCATAACAATGGGCGGGCCAGCGGTGCGTCGGGACAAGAAATGGTGATCGGTGTATGAGCTGCCGGGGGCAGGCCACGAGCGGGCACAACAGTGGCACAGCGTCCGTTTCCGCCCTCTCCGTGGTCGTCGTGACCTACAACGAGGCCGATCGTATCGAGGCGTGTCTCGATGCGATCTTCGAGGCGTGTCGCCAGTTCGAACAGACCGAGGTCGTCCTCGTCGATTCGCGCTCGACCGACGAGACCGTCTCGCTGGCCGCAGACTATCCGGTCCGCGTCTACCGTCTCCCCGCGTCTGCCGACCGCACGCCCGGTGCCGGTCGATACGTCGGGACACAGGTCACGTCGGCTGACCCCGTGCTGTTCGTCGACGGCGACATGATCGTCGAGCCCTCGTGGGTCGCGGCCGCCGCGGCGCGGCTCCGGTCCATGCCCGCGGTCGCCGGCGTCGACGGCTGTCTCAACGACGCCTCCGGACGGACCGAACGCCGCGTCGACACGCTGCGTGGCGTCGTACTGTACGACCGGTCGATCCTGGCGTCGATCGGCGGCTTCGACCCGCACCTGCAGGCCCTCGAAGACGTGGAGCTCGGCTTCCGCCTCAGGAACGCGGGGTACCATCTGGTGCGGCTCCCGACCGTCGCCGCAGCCCACCCCTTCGGCGACGGGCTGCCAGAGCTGCGTCGCCGGTGGCGCAGCGGCTACTACTTCGGCCGCGGACAGGTCCTGCGCAAGTGGTCTCGATCCCCGCGGATGGTCGCGCGCGTGTGTCACTACTCTCGACTCTACGCAGCGATGGCCGGCTGGACGGCGCTCGGAATCCTCGCGACCGGTTCGCTGGGGCCGGTCGGGCTTCTGGCGTGGTGCTGTGTGACGGCGGCGCTGATCGGCGTCTGTCTCCGGCTCAAGGGGCGGACCTGGGTCGAAAACAAGTCGATATCGCTCGTTCCCGTCTGGGCGGGCGCACTCGTCGGCTTCCTCGGCCCGCACCCGCCGCCGTCTGCCTATCCGGTCGGACAGGTCGAGCTGGTCGCGACGCCGACCGAGCGGACTTCCGGAGCGGTCGGAGGGATTCGATGACCGACGCGGCCACGCTGGGGGGAGGTCCGTGGATCGGTCGCTAACCGAGGCGTTCAGCGCACTGTTCAGTGCCAAGCTGGCGACTTCGGTCATCAGTATCGTCTCCTTACCGATCGTCGTCCGGGAGCTGGGGACGACCGGGTACGGGGACTACGCCTTCCTCATCTCCTCGTTCAGCCTCTACATGATCCTCGTTAGCTCCGGTGTCACGGAAGGCGTCCAGAAGTTCGTCGCCGAAGAGCGCCCGGACGACCGCTGGCACGAACACGTCGTCGGCTTCTACCTCCGACTGACCCTCGGACTCGGGGCGGTCGGTGCCGTCGTCGTCGGCGCGGCCAGCGCGAGCGGGTTGCCGGATCGCCTGCTCGGTGCTCCATTCTCCTACTACTTCGCGTTGCTGGCGGTGCTGGTCGTCGCTGCACAGCTCCGGGCGTTTACCCGCCGGACGCTGATGGGGCTCGGTCTGGAGCGCTACTCCGAGCCCCTCCGGGTCGCGACGAAGCTCACCTGGGTCGGACTCGGACTCGGGCTGGCCGCCCTCGGGTTCGGCGTCGATGCGTTCCTCATCTCGAACATCGCCGGTGCGACGCTGCTCGCCGTCGTCGGTCTCGCGGTGATCGCCCGCCGACTGTCGGTGTCTGCCATCCTCCGTGGGCCCCCGGACGACTTCCCCACCAGAGAACTACTCTCGTTCAACGGGCTCAACATCGTCCTCGTGCTCCTCTTGCTGTCGCTGTTCCACGTCGACGTGGTGATGATGCGGCTCCTGACCGACGGCGGACAGACGGGACAGTACAGGGCCGCCCTGGCGATCGCAGAGTACGTCTGGTTCGTTCCGCTCTCTCTCCAGACGCTGCTCTTGCACTCCAGTTCCCGACTGTGGGCCGAGCGTCAGTTCGAGCGTCTCACCGACATCGCTTCCCGAATCACGCGCTACGTCTGGCTGCTCGTGTCGCTGATGGCGATCGGTCTGTTCGTCCTGGCCGACGCGGCGATTCCGCTGTACTTCGGTCCCGAGTTCACCGACACCGTCGGGCCGCTGCTCGTCCTGTTGCCCGGGACGATCGGCTTCGCGCTGGCCCGCCCGCTGTACGCCATCAACCAGGGGAGCGGTCGCCTCCGAATCCCGATCGTCGCCACGGGCGGGGCTGCCGGTATCAACGTCGTCCTCAACGCGGCACTGATTCCGGCCTACGGGATGATCGGCGCTGCGGCCGCCACCAGCGTCGGCTACGGTTCGATGTTCGCCTTCCACGTCGCCTGTGCGCGGTATCTGGGGTATCGACCGCTGGACGATCTCCGGCTCCCGTCGCTGGTCGGGACCGTGGTCGTCGCCGCTCCCGTCATCTACGCCGTCGACGCCGTTCTCGTCGGCGATTACCTCTCTCTCGCGGTGGTCCCGGTCGTCGGTGCAGTCGTCTACACGATCGTCGCCGTGGCGTTCGGTGCGGTGACCGTCGACGAACTCCGGTCGGTCACCGGTGCGCTGCCCGCACCGGTCGGTCCTCGGCTCCGGGCGCTCTTGCCGGGATCGGACCGGTGAGGTGTCGCGTCACTCAGCATATTTATTCCACAGATATAAATAAATAAACCTAAACTATTTGTGCGTACCGTCAGCAGGGTGTGACGTTCGATCGACTGCCACGACGTATCCCACCTCCAGTTTCGTCTGGAAATATATCGAACACAACAAGCCCCTCCCTGAATACCTTTCTGGTGTCGTGCCACAGATCGAGCGTGTCCAGTGACGTGCGCCACGTGATCGCCTCGACGGTGACGATGCGACCGCCACCGCCGGTACCCCTGCTCTGCGCCTGTCTCGCGGCCGCACGCGAAATCGAACTGTTCGGTCGTGGGGTCGTCTCGATCTGGACATGCCCGCGCAATCTCGACATGTACCGGAGGTCAGTCCGACGTCGCACGATCTGGGCCGCGGATTCGAGCATATCAGCGAGAGATGACTACTCAATTTCGATACTGCATCTCAAACTGGTGGTTCGTTTCTTGTTCCGAGCAAGTGTACGCAGCCGTATACGTTCTCGGTGAGCTAGTGCTTCCGGCCAGTCGTCGCCGTGAGCCCTCCCGAACGTATCACTCGAAGTACACCGTTTCCGACCCGCGATTTCCCCGCTCGACCTCGATAGTGCTATCACTGGTACCACCGTTATTTCCTCCTCGTGAACACCTGTGCCGGCTCCCGGATAGCGACCAGTCAGTTTCGAAAGGGTTTCTCCCCGACGGCGACAGTCCTTACATCTGTCAGACCAGAATCTACAAATAGGAGCGCGCCGTGGCCCGTCACATGAACTCTGGAACGCTGACCGTCGAAAATATCGGCGGCATCGAGCACACGACAGCAGAGGTCCCGCCCGGCGTAACCGTCCTCGCGAGCCCGAACGCCTCGAACAAGACTTCGTTTCTCCGATCGGTGATGGCCGCGCTCGGTAGCGATCAGGTCTCGCTCAAGGGCGACGCAGACGAGGGGTCGGTGAACCTCGAAATCGACGGGACGATGTACGAACGGACGTTCGAACGCACGGGCGCGACCGTCCGCTCGGACGGCACCCCCTACCTCGACGACTCTTCGGTCGCAGACCTCTTTGCCTTCCTGTTGAAGTCCAACGAGGCCAGGCGTGCCGTCCAGTCGACTGTCGACCTGCGGGAACTCATCATGCGACCTGTCGACACCGAAGCGATCCAGTCCGAGATCGAGCGTTGCCAGCGCGAACGCGATCAAATCGACGAACAACTGGACGAGATCGACTCGCTCAAGCAACGGCTTCCCGACCTCGAAGAGCGAAAGCGCGAACTGCAAGACGAGGTCGAGGCGAAGCGTTCGGAACTGGAGTCACTCGAAGGGGAGATCGAGGAGGCCGACGCCTCCGTCGAAAATCAGCGCGAGGAACGCGACGAACTCGAAGCGGCGCTGGAAGAGCTTCGAGACGTTCGATCGACACTCGAAGACGTTCGCTACGAGATCGAGGCAAAACGCAAGCGCCACTCCTCGCTCAAAGAGGAGCGAAACGAGCTCGAAACCGAGATCGACGAACTGGCCGACGTTCCCGAAGACGAACTGGCCAACATCGAGAGCCACGTCGACGACCTTCGCTCCCGGAAGCAGCAACTCGACGCCGAAATCAGCGAACTCCAGAAGACGATCCAGTTCAACGAGAAGATGATCGACGAGGCGACGAGCGGGAGTCACCCGGCCGTCGACATCGCGACCGACGGCGGGGACGGTGCCACCGTGACCGACCAACTACTCGACCAGCGCCAGGAGACGGTCTGTTGGACCTGTGGCTCTGAGGTCGAGATCGACCAGATCGAGGACACCGTCGCGAACCTCCGTGACGTACGCCGCGAGAAGCTCGACACGATCGACGACATCGAGTCGGAACTCGACGAGTACAAGCGCCAGAAGAAGTCCTACGAGTCCCAGCAACGTGAGCGCGACCAAGCACAGCGCCGCCTCGCGCGCGTGAAGAACGACATCGAGTCCACCGAGAGCGCGCTCGAACGACTGACCGAACGCAAAGACGAACTCACTGACGAGGTCGAGGACCTGGAAGCCCGCGTCGAGGACCTCGAATCCGGTAGCTACGACGAGGTCCTGGAACTCCACCGGACCGCCAACGACATCGAGTACGAGCTCGGGCGACTGGAGACCGAACGCGACGAAGTCGAGAGCGAGATCGAGGACATCGAGTCCCGCGTGGCCGAGGCAGACGACCTGCGCGCACAGCGCGAGCAACTCCAGGAAGAACTGACGGACCTCCGCACTCGCATCGACCAGATCGAGGCCGACGCCGTCGAGCAGTTCAACGACCACATGGAACAGCTCCTCGGCATCCTCGACTACGACAACATCGAACGGATCTGGATCGAGATCGTCGAGGAGGAGGTCAAAAAGGGACGACGCAAGACCACCGAACGGACCTTCGAACTCCACGTCATCCGTAGCAGCGACAGCGGCGTCGCCTACGAAGACACCGTCGACCACCTCAGCGACTCCGAGCGGGAGGTGACCGGACTGGTGTTTGCCCTGGCCGGTTATCTGGTCCACGACGTTCACGAGGACGTGCCAGTGATGATTATGGACGCACTCGAACCGATCGACTCCGAGCGCATCGCCGCACTCATCGAGTACTTCGAGTCGTACGTCGACTATCTCGTCGTCGCGCTGCTGCCCGAAGACGCCGACGCTCTGGAGATCGACCACCACCGAATCACCGACATCGGCGCGTAACGGCCGCTGGTGGCTTTCGAACGGTCTCCGACACGATCGCTTCGACCGGCAGTGTCAGCTCTCCTCGCTCTCACACTCGCAACCGCCCTCGTCGAGCAACGACGCCACGGTCTTCTGTGTCTCGCAGTCCCGACAGTACACCTGGAAGTCGATGATGAGCCGGAAGTCACCGAGCGAGATCCGGCCAGTGTCGCGTAGGCGCGTCAGTTTCTCCTCGGTGACCGATGTCGCCCGACTGACGAGGCGCTGGATCGTCGTCTTCTGTTTCTCGATGTGCTCTTCGTCGCTTGGCGTCTCGTACTCCGCGTCACGGACGTCTTTGACGTAGGATCTGATCGCCTGGTACGTGACGAAGTCGCTCTGTAGTTGCTCGACGTCGACTCCCTCACGTTCGAGTCGTGTCTCGATAGTTGCACGATCCGTCTCGGCGTCGTCGTTCGCCAGTGCCTCGTAGATCGCTTTCCCGTCACTGTCGAAGTGCGTGACGCCTTCGCTCTCCAATCGCGCGTCGACCAGCGCGACGTTGAACTCGGTCGCGAGCTGGCGGAGGCTCTTCCGATCGTCGCCGTCGGCCGTCCAGCTGGCGACGAGTTCATCTCCCAGGCTACCCAGCCCGTACTCGTCCAGCAACCGTTCGACTTTGCTTCGCCGCTGTCTGTTCATACGTGGATCCAACGCGCCCCCGGGTTATGTAAATTGCTTCCGCCTTCCATACTGGCCGGCCACCGCGGTGTCATAACGTGTGTATCGGCGTTACGTTTCACTGTCCTCACTGTGACTGCCCTGTCTCACACTTCCATCGATATACTTCGTGGAATGGACTGACTGTGAAAGACCAACTGAAAGGAATATATGGTTATGGATAAGAAAATATGGTACTATATATATATCAAATACGGGTAGATATATTTCTATCTGACAAGATTATTGGCTATTATATCTCGAAAATCTACTAATACTGGATAAAATCTCGGATTTATATCTTCAGAAAAGCCCTATTTGTGTTATTATCTGGTTGCCCAAACCCATATTCGAGGAGCTGTTGGGAACGTGGGACAGTCTTCCTGCCAGTGTTCGCTGGCGATTCACTGTGGTTGTCGTCTCTCTCATAAGACTTGCACTGTTGGCTGTCCCGTCGCCAGATACTCGCTACTTCGATGGCGACGACATACTACACAGACAGTCGGCTGCCCGTGTCGGGTCGATCGTCTCGCCGTCCGCTATCACTGCGGTCGCCGTCTGTTCGTGGTGCAGTCGTCGTTCGGGGACTTCCAGCGTCGATTCCGTCCGTCCCCTCTGTCTCGCTTATATCCCCTCGGTCAGTTCACACGACGGCGCGGACCACCACACGTGAGCCGTGTGCTGCCATCACAGGGCGGCTTCGAGACGTGCGATTTATATGTGCCCCTCCCATCGGGTGTAATACGAAGGTCGCGCCGGGTCGCCCGGCAAGGCCGGGCCGGCAAACCGCCGTGGTTTGTCGGCCACAACGAGTGAGAGTGTGCCCACCTCGCCGCTCCGCGGCGAGTGGCCCTCTCGCGAAGGATGAGGATCCCACCCCTGCGGTCCGCCGTCAAGATGGGATCTGATGTGAGCCCTGACGGACCCAACACGATGTAGCTGGGGAGGGATACCCCAGCATTTGCTTCCGACGGAGTGACACCTTTCCGCCGCTGACTATGTCAGCACATTCCGGTTGATCCTGCCGGAGGCCATTGCTATCGGAGTCCGATTTAGCCATGCTAGTCGCACGGGTTTAGACCCGTGGCGTATAGCTCAGTAACACGTGGCCAAACTACCCTATAGACCATGATAACCTCGGGAAACTGAGGCTAATCGTGGATATCGCATTCACGCTTGAACTGCCGAATGCGAGAAACGTTCCGGCGCTATAGGATGTGGCTGCGGCCGATTAGGTAGACGGTGGGGTAACGGCCCACCGTGCCAGTAATCGGTACGGGTGGTGACAGCCAGAACCCGGAGACGGTATCTGAGACAAGATACC
>Ga0207754_100246_pt1 | contig 24926 bp, 26 predicted proteins | sample A23E1SouthBayCA_FD_187728 | JGI IMG/M metagenome (GOLD analysis project Ga0207754, IMG submission 187728) | Aerobic enrichment media microbial communities from Eden Landing Ponds, California, USA - A23 E1 (SPAdes) | ecosystem: Environmental > Aquatic > Marine > Unclassified | place: Emeryville... | reverse complement strand
AGCGGGCTCGTCGAGGTCGAACGCTTGGGCGAAGGCATCCCGCTGGTACTCGCCCATGATTGCACCCAGTGCCCGCCAGATGTCGTCCCACGCCGGGTCGTCAGGCTCGTGGTCCAGGTAGTCGTGGACGGCCTCTTTTAGTTGGTTGTACTCGTCCCATGCTGGAACCGGCTCGTTCGGGCCAGATGTTGGCCAGTCGTCACGAATGTCGTCAGTCATAGATACCGAACTGGTAGATGGCGTCGAGATATTTTTTACGCACCTGATCGCCCCAGTCGTGGGTGTAGACTTCCATGATATCCTGCTCGACGTCACCCCGGATGTATTTCACCAAGGACGGGGCGATTGAGTCATCGTGGTGGCCACGACCGGGCTTCATATTCGTTGTGAAGAAGTGCCGGAACCAGTGTGGTGTGAACTTGCCGGTGTCTCCGTCTTCGACGAGACCGGTTTCTTCAGCCCAATAATTTGTCAGCTTTCTGTTCGCATTCTCTTTCCCGATTCGGAGTGGCTTCCCCCGTGGTCTCACCCACAGAGGATGTGGGTACTCCGTTTCTGGCCGGACAGCAAGCCAGTCGAGCAGTGCCTTCTTCATTTCGCCGTCGATTGGGATTTTCGTGCTTCGCTCTCGTTTGTTCCCGTACTTTCGTTTCTCCCCCCGGAATACCTCGCCCGTCGTTGGTTCGCTTGGGATATATAGGGTGTCTGGATGGTCCGCGATCTCGTCAACGACTGTTACGCCATGCCGGTCGAGCATTTCGTCGAAGATGGCGTGATCGAGGTGGAGGTACGGGAGGTCGATATTGTGGTTTTCGCCCCTGCGGATGCCAGTCTTGGCAAAGATGATGCCTCTCGCCCGCTGCTGGTGGTTTGGGATGGCCCGCAGGAAACTCCCGATCTCGGCAACCGTACGGTCGATTTTGTCCGGTTTGGTGTGGTTGAAATCCGTTTCGTCACAGACGTAGGCGACTGGATTCGACTCAATCACGTCCCGTTCCAGTAGTTCTTTCAGAAAAGACTGGACGGTTCGCAGATATGTTTCGACAGAGCGTGAACTCAATCCGGCGTCTTCGAGTTGTTGCTTGAACGCTCGTGCATCGGTCAACGTCATTCCTTCACGCCAGTCTGTGAACTCATCCCACGCCTGCCACTCAACTCCGGCGGGAGTCTCAACGACTGCGCGGTGAATTATATCGATTCGTGTGTCTGTCACGCCATCGACGGTGCGCTTGTGGTCGAGAAACTGCGCTATTGGGTCCTCGTACCAGCGCTCGTCGTAATCGAGGTCCCCGTACTTACTCATCTGTGATTTTGATGTATCCGCCTTTTGAACGGCGGTATTTGGCCTTGTTTTCGTCGCAGAGTTCGTCTGCGAGTTCGACGAGGTCGTCTTCGAGAAGGTCAATCAGGTCCTCGATGTCGAGGGCTTGGTCGGTGGAGAGGTTGTTGTGAATCCAGGCTTTGAGTTGGGTTTCGATTTCGGCTCCGGTATTTTCGTCGAGCTTGAGTGTCTTCGGCGTGGCGGGTGCTTCTGACGGCTCGTAGTCGTGGCCGAATTGTCGTTGTCCAGCCCGAATCATTCGCCTTGCATATTCACCGAGGCATAGGTTTCGTTGGTCAGCTTCTTCCGCCCACTCGTCTGGAATATTAGCAACTCTCAGCTCTGCCATACGTAATTGTGTATTAAGTACGCAAACAGGTAAATATTTGGGCTTGTCTCAATTACAAACATCGGAGGGTCTCAAAATATCGAATTTTTTACTTAATTAGAACAATACGCAGACAGCGGTGGTGTAGATTGGTCAATTACAAACAGTACACCAGGCGATGTTTGTAGTTTTGCGAATTACATCCACCCACCTGTCCACAATACTTAAGACGGTATGAGATTCACATATCTGTACGAATGAGTGGCTCAGAAACACCGACGATCTCATTCAGCAAGAAGGTGGACGACAAAGGGCGGCTCGTCATCCCGAAAGAACACCGACAGGCCCTCACCATTGAGGGCCGCGAAGCTCTTGTTGAGTTCGAAGCCAAGAAAATCACGTACCTCGACGAAGACGACGGAGGTGACGGCTCAGAGTAGCCACTCAGAATGCACGTGTTAGCCCCAAGAGGGGCTGACACGGGCCACCCGCGATTCAGCGCATATGATTGTGCAAAGGTCCTGTGCGCTAAATCGTTGGAGCGTGTGGGCCGTGTCTGCTTCTTATCGCTCCAGACTATTAGTTCTCTCCCATCGTCAGCTAACTCTCTAATACGGAGTGTCGGCCGATGAAAGCCGTAAATTCCGGCGAAACTTGGCTATTCGGTGGTGCGCAGTGAAACTCTCACTCAGGGGTCAGGACCGACTTGATGCAACTAGAGTCGATGTTAGCGACGCACCCTCATCTGATGTCTTGCATTCTATCCTGTCGTCTAGACCCTTCCAGACCACTCTCACCGATGCAGTTCGGCAACTACTTGCAGGAACATCGAAGCGTGAGTGGACGTCGACGCTTCGCGACGCTGGGGTGACTGCTCGCGACGGTCGATACGCACAGCTGGTGGGTTGGCTTGACGCCGCCAGGGAACCCGATGCCGCCCCTGACCGAACACCTCCGGAAAGCGTGGCACACGAAAACGCACTCCGATACACTGCCGCTCTTGGACAAGGCCAAGTTGCTCCTGTCTGGGCCGACTACCCAACGCTTGATGAAGCAATAGACTCCGATCTTGCTGACGGACCACTCGCTGTCCTTGCTGCTGCTGACCAGACACCTACTATTGCAGCACATATCGACAAGACTGATTTTGCAGAGCAACCCCGACAGCAGCGCGAGAATACGTTCAGACTGCTCTCTGTCCTCGACACGCAGTGTGATGTATATCTCATCTGTACGGGGCGCACGGCTCGCTGGCTGGCCGACACGCATCGCTCTGACCTGCCGTTGGACTTTGACGACTACCTGAATACTACCCATGACAGCAATCACCCGGCTGAGAAGGTTGTTGACGACGCTCTCAGTGCGCTTGACCCCGAGGGTGGACCCGTCCAACTCCTGCGGGCGTTAGCCGATGAACCGACAGAAACAGTCCCACAGGCGTCGTTGCCCGAGATGCTTCGTCGCGACAGCTCAACGGTAAGCCAGTATCTCAGTACCCTCAAAAAGCTTGGACTGGTTGACTGCTACTCCGCTGGTGCCGGCAACCATATTTCGTTGCGTGATAGCGGTTCGGAAGTGTTAGACCGTCTCGACGCTGAAATCGGCCGCCAGTCTAAACTCGATTCGCTGTTTGACGCTACCGGAAAGTCTCGCAAGAGGCCGTGTAATCCCGCGCCTGAGAGAGAGGGGGAGGGGCCGCCTGGACAGCACCCGCCAGCCGCCGCCGACACCGCTGCCGCCTCCGCAGACGATTCCGCCACCGCTCCGTATCGCACACGCTTCCTTGACCGCACAACTCACGATGCGACGGCATCTCTCGCGACATCCGGAGCAATCACTGTTTCCCGGGGGGACGTTGCTGATAGCCGCTCAACGCCGACCGAAGACCTCCATGTACGGGGTGTAAGCTACGACGCCAACCGCGATGAGGCCATTGTCGCTGTTCGAGGCACAACGCCCCTCCAGTACATAACGAGCATTGCATTGAGTTTGGCGTCGCCTCGGCTGTTCGACAACGCGCTTCCACTAGACCGACTGGACGAGATCGACCTTTCGCCGTTCATCCTTCGATCAGCTCGGTGCATCGGCTGTCTCTCCAGTGACGCCGAAAACGACCCACAGGTTCTTCGAGACAACTTCATCGAGTGGGGACAGGAACTGGCCGAAATGACGACGGACCTCCGCAATGACGAGTGCGATGACCGGGGACAGCTCCGAAGTGAGATTATGCGGTCGGCACACGGCCTTGCTGGGTCTATTGCACACCTGCTGGACGTCGCCGGTGTCGATCTCATCCGCGAACTCCGCATCCCGAGCCCGGTCAACGACAGCGACATCGATGACATCATGGAAACAGTGAGCGTTGCTGCTACAATCCAATCGACATACGGCCACTACGCGACTTATCGGCAACTGTTCGAGGACCGCCCGGCGAAGCTTGAAACCGCTCTTTCCCCACAGGTTGATGCCGCAGACCCATATGGCACATATATCGGGTCACTGGTGGTCCGTAGTCCCAGCCCTGACCGAGTGCTCGAGCCACTGGCTGACCATCTTGCGGACCCGCTGCCAGTCCGTGAGGATAGGCCAGAGATCGCCGTGGAAGTCCCGCTGCGAGAAGCCGACCGGTCGGACTACGTAGGGGTACTGAATCGCGTCGGTGAACGGAAGAATCTGACAGCGACTCCCGAGGCCGTGACGCTTTGTCAAACACTCGTGAGTAACCCGTGGGCGCTGTCGACGGCACTGAACCGGCTAGGGGAAGAGTCACAGCAGCGGCCGATACGACTTGATGAGGTCCGCGTGGCGCTGGCACATCTTGACGCCGAGGAACTATTACCCGACGCGACGCCAACAGTCTCGAAGACAGTCACAGCGCTACTGCGGTCGGCACACCCACTCTCGAAGACAGAGCTAGCCGAAAGGGCTGGGATAAGTCCACGCTCGCTCCGTAGTGACGGGAATCTCGATGCGCTGGTGGCGCTGGATTTGGTTCGAGAAACTGAGGACGAGAACTATCGGTTCACACTCCCGTTCGCGACTGATGACGAGCGCGGAACTCAGGTTTGCCCCGACGTCGTCGACGACGACCATGCAGTGCCCCGGGACGTGCTGTATGAGACTGTTCTCTCGCTCGTCGATGATCCCGGGAGTCGAGTAGCAGACCCGGACGATCCGCTGGGAGCTCTCTTCTTCGGTCCAGGGATCGATATCGAGGTGCTTGTAGCGGAACTTCCGTGGATAGAACCGTGGGTTCGAGTGGCGAGATTGCTGTCTGGAAGCCACCATACTGAATTGACTCGGCAAACTGTGAGGTTTGGTGCAGAAATTGAACAACAAGCGGTTGGACTCCCGGGTTGAAACCGGCAGCCTGCGGATAGCTACTTGAGCTTTGCTTCACTAGATTGCCACTCGCGTCGAAGCCGCTTTCCCGTATACACCACTGTGTCGGGACATGGCATTTTGAGGGCCGGAGTTACGATCGAGTCCTGCTACCCCGTCGTACTCACAGTTAATTGCGGAAACAGCCCCCCCCTTCCACCTCTGTCGTACTCAGAATTAATTGCGGAAACAGCCCCCCTTCGACCATCCCTAATTACACTCCGAGGTCTGGTGTCATGTCTCTGTTCAGTTCAATGAATTCGATCTTAAGAGGGGCCGGGGTTTTAAAAATAAGACTTAGCTTTTTTAGTGTGGCCGAATGTACTAAATGCCACAGGTTGTGATGATCGATGACTGATCTTGTCGCCTACTTCCTTGTCATGGCGTCTTTTATGGGGCTTTGGAAGGGTTGGATAGCGCCCGTAGAATTGTAGTAAGTCAGTAAATATCTCTACTTACGCAGACCGGTATTTGATTATGCATCAACAGGGCCAGCAGCATTCATCGCAGCGTCTAGCTGTATGATTGCTTTGCTAACTTCACTTCCCGGATTGAAACGATACCGTTGCGGCTGTGTATTTTCCACTTCCTCGATAACGCTGATTCCAAGGAGCAAGTCCAAGTGACGGCTGACGGATTGTCTGCTCACCTCCGCGTATTCAGCTAGTTCTGACTGGTTGAATTCTCGATGCCCGGGGAGATCGAGTAATGCATCTACAATTTTGGATACACTCTCGTTCTTCGTAAGCACGAGCCATCCCGTTGGGTGTTCTTCTCGAAGCTCAGGACTGTCGGGGTTGGTAGATGTGTCTGTTGCCATTGTTATAGGTGGGCCAACGGTACTATTGCCCGTTTTGTGCCCACTTCTTACCTCCTAGTAACCGGTGGGGGTTGTTAAAGCTGTTGGACAACACTCACACATTAGAATGACATCCACGTTATCTCAATGACCGACACACTTATATTATGGGGTATCGTATATAAGTATACTATATGTCTGACTCAGAATTGAAGTGTACACTCCTTTGGAAACTGTGTCGAAAGCATCGATGGGGCGGTCCGATTACAAAAGAGGGGCTGGTTGACTTGGCACTGAAAAGTTCAGACCAAGGGCGAGGAAAAAGCGTGGTTGGGGAACTGATTCAAGAGCCCTACATTACTCTCACACGGAATAACGGATACCGAGTAAAGAACGACCCCGACTCCCAAGCACAGGCAGCGTACCGCCTGACCACCACGTGTAGGTACGACGAGTTCCGAGTTGAGGCGACACTTTCACGATTCAAATCTGCAGGCGGTTTTAGTGCATACGACGAAGACGAGGTTCTCTCCGAACTCGGGGATTGGTGAGCCAGCACTTGGCCGGCGATCTTAGACTCTGCTGTAGTACTGACTTATGACACTTTCCACAACTGACTTTTTTTTTTTACTTTCGCTGCGGTAGGCGTGTATCTATAACCCTTGAAACTAAAGTCAGAGTATGGCGTTATCCGCCATCCCAAGAGAAGCGGTCGACGAAATTGAAGACGCTGCGGTCCCGCTGCAAAACTTCTCCGTGACGCCGGCTAATCGAAGAGCTTTGATAGAGATCTTCGAAGAGGTGTACGAAATCGTTGGTCCCGATGCAGTTGATGATTTGAAGGAATACGCGCTCAGTGTGATTGAAAACAAGCGGCACCCGAAGGCCCACCGATTACGGCGGAACGCTCGGTCGCTGTTAGTCCAAAAGTATGATGAAGAGATCCCAGTGACGTCGTCGTTGTTGAAAAGTAAGAACGGCTAAATTGGACTAACGACTTCTTGTACAATTCTGGGCGAATAGCTGGGGTAACACTCCAGGTCTGGTATTTTCACCCCTGCTAAGTTTCGCTGAACTCCATATGGGAAGTCAACTTCAGGGACGAAGGCGACGGCGATAAGCTGATACATTTATATGAGATGGCGTCTGACTCACTAATGGATTAGGACGGGCCCCGGAATTACTGGGTGCCCTGTTCTCACAGTGGTGAGCTGCGGGTCTATTTCATGTAGTGATGGGCCTCCATAGGACCATAGTCAATATCATCCCGTTTAGCCAGTTCCTCATCAAGCCGCCGAAGGTCTCCAATTGGGATGTGCCATGCCTGGAACGGAAAGTTCTCGTTGATGTCTCGTACGGGTGCAATCGGGTTTGTAAGGACAGTTTTGGTTAGTGCAGTCAGTTGATCGTTCCAGAAGTGTTTGAACCAGCGAAAGTCCCTATCCGGCATCCGCCCACTGGAAACGAACTGAATCGTCGGTGCATGTGGCCGCTCGCCGTGCTTGGCCTCGTGGCACCGTCTGCATAGTGAACCGAGATTCGTTATGCCGTTGGCCCCGCCGATACCACGACTGACGTTGTGGTCACAGTCCAACTGCGTTTCGTCGTTCAGTCCTGCTCGACAATTGAGGCAGCTATGCCGGTCGCGTTCAAGTACCGTACGTCTCATGTAATTCGGGTTTCTCATGATTGCCTTTTCGAGCCGCTAACCGTGCCCAGCTGGGAGAAACCACGTGGATTAGGACGGGCCCCAGCGGGAGTCAGACAAGCGTAGGCCCCCATCCATTAAAAAGCCCCTCATTGAAATCGCGTGCGCGCTTCCGATAAGGTAAATTTAACCAGTGACGACCTGTTTCACATTCCATCGGCAAGACCCAGAGAGCCAGCAGCGGACAGGATTATTAAAGCTGCAACAAACATCGCCAAAATCCCCTTAGCGACCCCCGCAGAGATGAGGCCGAGCGATACAGCGGTGCGATAGACGGCAAACACAGATATTCCGATGGCCGCAATCGCTAACACACCTCTGAGTTGGTCCAGCATATCACTCAGTTTCTGATACGCGCCATATTGATGAAAAACTGCTCTCCGCCTGGGTTCCGGCTTCTCGGTGAGAAAAGTTATGTTCCTTTGTCGCTAATCTTCATTTGCTTACCTGAGGGGGCTCCAATTGTGGGCACCCCCAGTTACTCTTCGCCAGACCCTTCTCTATCCCTCATCGTCTTTGCTAATTTCACAGCAATCAACACGACGGTGAGTGCCTTCGCAGCGAATTCTGCCCATACCGTCAGCTGTGTTGGGGTGAGTTGCATCGATTCTTTCTCCTGGCTGTTTTCCGGCCAGGAGCGTCGCATGCTCACCTGAGAGGGCTCCTGGCACGTCAACAGCTACCATTTGTTTGACGCGGGATTGATGTGAATCTGTTGCTGGACCGCATGGGGGGTAACTTTTATATAGGGTACGGGCAGGGACCCCGTCGGACATAATCGGCACGCAAACCTCTGCAATCGACACAGAACGTGTCGCTGCTATGGGTTTGAACCGACACTGGACGGTGTGGAACGAGACCGACCTATGCGCTCAGAGACTGTTCGTTCCGGATGGTGTAGGCTATGTTAACATCACAGGGGTTCGTCCAGCGGAACGTGTACATCCGGCCGTCGTCCCGGCTCGTGTAGTCCTCGTAGTAGTCGAAACATGTCCGCCATGCGCTGGTGGGGGTTGCGGGCGATATTCGGTTCGTCGTACATCTGTTGCAGATACCAGTCGAACGTGTTCGTCTTCCGGAGGTCCGCTGGTACCGTGTCACGGTACTTGTACTCCTTGCTCAGCGCTTCGAGTGTAACGGAGGACAATCACGTGGTCAGTGTATTTTTCGCCGTGGCGCTGGACTGGTACGTCAGGCTGTATCTGGAAACTGGCCATACACCGAGTGTTCCGGTTTTGAGTTCCTGACTCTACTGGCACCAGTGTGATACTGTCGAGAAGACCTCGACACCAGCGCCGAGAAGTTGATATTGTGCTTCTTGTCTTCCCAGAGTTTCCGGGGGTGCGAATCCGAGCGCATTGTCGAATCTGAACACAGATCTCTCTATCGACTTCTTATACTAATCGAAAGCAGGAGGCGGCATGTCAAGGGGTGTGCTTATACAGACAACTTTAATATTGGTAGAGCACAGATTTTTAATTGCCTATTCCGAGGGCGCCGGTGATTATAGGCGCCCAGTATTCAATCAATCAGTCTTGACCTCCTCGTTTGTACTGGTGGAGTTTTTTTGTAACCAACAGGAGTGCCAGCGCTTCAGCCATTAGTCTCATCAGACTTTGCATCAGTTCGAACCAAACAGTTGGATCAGTTTCTCCTATCACATGTCGTTCTCCTGGTATCGGAGTCACCGGAGAACTCGAGCCTATTCCGAGGACGCCCCGGTATACCCCAATACTATTTATGCTTACAGAACTCCTCATATATAAACCCATCGCACTTTACAATTCAAGCAGTCTTATTTCCGCGTTTGAGTGGGTTGAGGTTCCCGATTTAATTATGTGTTGTCTAAAAGGTCAGAAATTTAGGTAAAGGTTGTTTTTGCATTTTACCACTCATTCTGATTAGGTACAAGAATTGAAACATTGAGTTGATTTTCTGGTGACGGCTTGTTGTACAGGCCGCAACAAATTCCGCCGAAACGCCCCTTTTTACCTAACTCTCGGTGATGGGCAACAGTTCTCCTGGGAGGGTTCTATATTTGAGCCGTGAGCAACGGAGTGTGTGACTTCCACAAACACTGACAGGTGCGGGTACGAATGGCCGGAAGACTGCGAGCGAGTGGATATCCAGCACGAGCAGCCGATTCAGCAGTCCTGTTGCATACGAGACGCCGTCGACGATGCAGACCGGTGTGTGTGGCACGTCGACCCGGTAGATTCAGACGAGAAGACAGCCGAGGTGCTGCGCGGGGAGACTGTTCCGGACGAGATTGCCAAGCAGATATCTGGGCCGACTGAACTCCTTGACGGAACTCTCCTGCAGAGTGTTCATTTGCCACCTGGGACAGACATTCTCGCGAACACATCGCTCCGGGGCGCCGACCTATCCGATGCCCACCTCCGCGACACCGACCTGTCTGGCGCTATCCTCCAAGACGCCGACCTGTCCTACGCCCGCCTCCGCTACGCTACCCTCCGCAACGCCGACCTGTCTGGCGCCACCCTCTACAGCACCAACCTGTCCTTTGCCCACCTCCGCAACGCCGACCTGTCCTACGCCGACCTACCCGACGCCGACCTGTCCTACGCTGACCTATCCGACGCCCACCTCCGCAATGCCGATCTGTCCGCCGCCGACCTGTCTCCCGCCGTCCTCTCCAGAGCCAACCTGTCCGGCGTTCACCTCCTCAACGCCGATCTGTCCGGCGCCGACCTATCCGACGCCGACCTGTCTGGCGCCATCTTCCAAGACGCCGACCTGTCTGGCGCCAGCCTCCGCAGCGCCAACCTCGACCATGCGGGGCTCAACAGGACGCTCCTCGAAAACGTCAAGATTGATGAAGGCCTGACTGCGAAACCACCGTCGTTGTGGGAACTGGAAGCCGATGCCAAGACTGAGTCCGGACTGTTCGGTTGGTGGGGAATCCGCCGACTGCGCGGGGTACTCCGCTGGCGAAGCGATCCTACAAAACTCGAGAAAGCAGAACGACAGTACCGACGGCTCGAACGACTTTACCGCGAGAGCGATCTCAGCCAAGACCCTGCGCTCAAGATTCAGGAGAAACACGCTCGCCGGAAACGCGCGCTCGCCGCTGGGCAGTTGGGCCAGTGGCTTCGGAAGGCGTTCGTCCGGTGGGTCTTAGGATATGGGCTAAAAATTGGCCCGATTCTTGGTATAATGCTAGCGGTGATTGCAGTGTGCACACTGCTGTACCCAGCGGCGGGGATTGAAGCCAGCTCGGTGGGAACATCTGCCGGCGAGTCGGCGGTGGTTACCTACGAGACAGTGCCGCCGTCGGCGTCAATGGACACTGTGCGGACGCTCGCCCAGAGCCTGTATTTTAGTACTATCACCTTCAGTACTCTTGGGTATGCCAACGTGGCGCCAGTGGGGTGGGCGCGTGCGGTCGCGACCGTCGAATCGCTTGTCGGAGCTCTCTCAATAGCGTATTTGGTGTCGGTTCTGAGTCGCCGGGCGATACGATAAGGGCTTGGCGTGCTCTGTCAACCGTTGCATCCAATCCGTGATAGAGTGTGACGACTTCTACTACAAGTCGCGAATCACCAGTTCATATCGACTGCGATGTTCCAAGTGCTATTACGGTTAAATAGTGGCTGGATGTACGTTGCGGTTAATCCTCTGAATTCGTACTCACGGTCGTCAGAAAGCCCATGATTGTGCGTGAGGTCGCAATACAACTCGTCATAATTCGCCAGTGCGTCGATGTTCGCTGCTGCATTTTTTGTAGCTTTTTCTGGACCACTAAGTTCATTTTTGAGGTGCGATAGGAGATCTTCGTTGTCTTGCAACGGATTTTCGACAATCAGGCCGGTCACACTCGGGTCGTCATAGCCTTCTTCGTCAGTATGGATTTGCTCGGTGACGGTGAGTGTGCTACCGTCCGCTGCGTTGAAACCTGTCCGTGGCAGCGTGAGTTCGGTCGCATTGAACAACTCATTAAATCCAAAAGCACGTGCAAGGCGCTGATAGAGCAGTCCAGTGACCGGCACGCCTTCTGTGATGAACCGGAGTTCGACATTCGAAAGGACCTGCTCATCCATTGACACCCGGGGAAATTCTGCTCTGATGAGCAGGTACTCGCTTTCAGGAGCGAGGTTTGCAAGGTAGAGCAGGTGACCATTCTTATATGTCGGAATTTCTTCGTCCGCAAACCTGTCCGGCGCCTCCCGAATTGCCGTAGCAAGATTTGCAGGACCACGTCCAACAAGCGCACCACCCAATTGATGAACGGTGAAGCAAGATCGGCTAATCCGGCCCACATCATGCAGTCTCGCAAGTCGGTTGACGAAGTCATCGGCAGTCATATCCACACTTCTCGTTTCGATTTCCATTGGGGTCTCACCGAGATGGAAAAACGGGTGGCAGGTAACCGAGTCGTTGATATCGTGCGATTCTGACCCTTGGGTCCGAATCAGACGTGGCCCGAAATCGTTGTACCCGGGAGTAGGTAAATTCACATTGTCTCTCTGTTCTGGGAGATCGCTCACCCCCCGCTCGAGAGCCTCGATATATGCTTCTTCAATGGTCTGTTCAGTGTGCTCAGCGTGCTCTTTGATCTTCCCGTGGATGGACCACGGAATATCGATGTTCGGACGCATATTTTCATTATACCATTATTACCAAATAAGCTTTGGGACCGAATATACTGAATGTATAGTCTAGATTTCTCAAAGTGGAGTAACGACTTTTCGCACAAGTCGTAACAGATTCTCCGTTTTTCACTCGAAACATGGTGTGAATCCCGGCCTGTGAGCGTACCCATGGGTTCTATAATTACGGAAATTAAAGTAATCGTAATGCGTATTGAGGCCACGAAAGGGAACGAGCACAAGGTCTGGCTCACCGACGGTGAAATCGAGGACCTTCGGCGGGCGACAAACAGCCAGCGTGACGATATAATCATCCAACTTGGGGCGTTCGTCGGGCTTCGGGCCTTCGAAATACCACAAGTCCGACCGACCGACGTCAAGGAGACCGAAGGCGGCCAGTACCGTCTCCACGTCGAAGCGGGGAAAGACACCGGCGGGAACGGTGGGAAGCCGCGTGACGCCTACCTCCCCGATCACGTCGAACGTGACCTCCAGCGCTTCCAGAATGAACACAATATCGCCCCGAAGGACCCCTACGTCGATTTGAAACAACCAGGCGTCCGGGCAGTCGTCCGTCGGACAGCCGAACGTGCAGCTCGGGACACGGGCCAGGAGGACTTCGAGAAGGTGAGCACCCACGATCTCCGCCGGCGCTTCGCGCAGCGTCTCTTGGTTGACCAGCAAATGAATCCACGAGTGGTGATGGCCGTTGGCGGATGGGATAGCTTCGCCGCGATTGAGCCCTACCTGAACGCCCCGAGCGAGGATGTAATCGATGATGCATTTGCAGAGGTGGATCTATGACGGACAAGAATCTCGATGTGTTCATTTCAGGCGGTCTTCACGCCGGGGAGGACACTTCAGAGCGCATCGAGGAGATAACACAGCGAGTTGATAATCCAGATTTGCTCTTGATTGAAGAAAGGGATTGTCAGCTGAACCTACGCCAGAAATTCACCAACTGGCTATCTGCCCCGCTACTGCTTCTTGGTATTGTAGGTTGGCTGGTTGTCTTACTGCCCATATTGAGACGTCTGGTTGGAGGAAGTGATAGCGACATTATGGAGGACATCCAGACTCAGTATGATATTGAAACGAAACACGTAGATCGGCCAGTTCACTCCATCATCAAGGAATATCGAGGGCCGTACACCGGGGCCCATTATGCGGTACTGTGGCCACCGGTGTTGCTCTTCGCCTTTTCAAGCAATATTGCTGTTCAGTTGTTTGCCACGGCATTGATCATCTCAGGTTCAGGTGCGTTTATGCTTCTGTTCATGAGTACCCCGAGTGCTGCCAGAGAGGAATACATGGCTACGAAAATCTTCGAGGCTTCAGAACGTGCTGAAAATGATGTCGCTATTCTCCTTGTTGGTGGTAGACATGCACATGTAATGCATGGTCGGCTAGAGCGGATGAAGGGTGTCAATCCAATTAGTGAGGAACCCGAGAAACCGTCGGAGTTTGAATTTATCAAGAGTATCATTCCATAGTAATCGGACACTTATCCAGGTGCGGCGCGAAGTGATACCGACCAGTCACCGGTTAGTTAGAGCAGATCGTCGGCGCTGAGAGAGTCCTTCTTGGTAGCGATTGTTACCAATGCGGGTTCGATCCACCTACCGTCTGTCTGATTTCATAGTTGTGTCTATAGAGGAAGAATAGTGAAGCGAAACCCGCAGAGTCCCGCCGCTGTCTGCCGTATTTCACATGTAGCCGCATGGCGCGAAGGGCCTGTCGCCGCGCGTCGTCAGTATCCTCCGGGTCGTCGAGTAGCTGCATCGCTCCGGGTGCGTCCCGTTGGAACCTACATCGGCCACCTACAGGCTTGTGATGGTGGGAAGTAACTCGAAACGGACGGGTCTTCGGTGACCCCATCCGGTGAGATTTTCGAGAACAGACAGTCTTGAACTGGGGGGAGGGGGGAAGTATAAAACCAAACCGGCTAAGCGAACGCTTTTGTAAGTCACTCTCCAACGAAGTGGCTGTACCCCAGACGGGCCGCTCGCGTGTGCAACGACGGCTTCTGATGGGTGTACACCGAGTTCCAACTATGGCAGACGCCTCAGAAGCCACGTCCGGTGACGGCGAAGAGTGCGACAGGCAGGAGCAGACACCCCGGTATATGAGCCGTGTTCGTGAGGCCGGCCAGACCGTGTTGGTGTGGACAAAAGCGGCCGCAGAGCTGTCGAATATCCTGTTCTGAAGTAACTGGTCCCGGCATATTCTGCCGGGCCACTCGCGTGTGCATTCAGAAAGCCGCGGGCGAGAGTAATAATTGTTACTCCATTCACCAGCTGAACCGGCACATCGCCTTCCTCCACGACGACCTCCTCGTCCACCTCCTTGTCGACGTCCTTGCCCTCCTCCACGACGACGACCTCGCCGACCTCTACGTCGACTTTCACGACGGCCTCCTCGACCACCTCAACGACCTCCTTGACCTCCTCAACGATCTCCTCGACCTCCTCGACGACCTCCTCGACGACCTCCTCGATGATATCCACATCAGGCATGAAATCCTGTTTTAGACCGTCTGAGTGGCTATCTGTCTCGGGTGCGGGAGGTTTTTACGGACCCGGTGTCAAACCGTGTTTGTACTCCCCGAAAACGGGCCGCTCGCGTGTGCAACGACGGCTCCTGACGGGTGTACAATGAGTGTCAACTATGACAGACGTATCAGAAGCCAAGTCCGATGCCGGCGAAGAGTGCGATAGGGATGATAGAGGCCCATGGTACATTGGTTATGCTCGCGAAGCCGGTGAGACTGTGTTGGTGTGGGCTAAAGCGGTCGCTGAGTTACTGAGTATCCTGTCCTGAGGTTGCGAGAATTCGGTCAGCTGCTATATTCGATATTCAGCTTGCTTCTTCGTCCTGAATGGAGGTTAATTCTCACAGTCTTTGTCGTGATGACTCTGACTCTCGGTCTGCTACTTCGGTTGCTGAAAGATGCTAACGGACTCTGAGAAGTCAATTAACTGTATATACGGATCTGAAACAGCGGCTTTGGCAAATACTATGTCAGTGACCACTCATATATGTGATATGCAACTTGGTGGCTTGTGGGACTTTATCAGTAACAACCCGTTAGCTTTCAGTCAAACGGTGCTTTCGCTTGCCTTAGTAGTTGCAACGTTCGTATACACATATTTCACTTGGGGGCAAACATCGGAGATGGAGCAGACCCGTGAACAGAGCAATCAACCTGTGGTGAAGGGTGGTATTGGGGTTATTAGCCCAAGGAATCTTGCTGTGACTATAACTAATACGGGGAATGGTGCTGCTCATAATGTCCACGCCGAGATGTTTTTTGATGATATTGAGGGTGAAGATGGGAAAGAGGTATTCAGAACTCCTATTTTAACACCCGGTGAGGAGTTCGAATTCGGATTCCCGGTGCCTGCAGACCATCGATTCGTGAATGGCTATAATGAGCTTGAGAATTTGATTGAGGAGCATGATTCTGAGGGTATTCTAACTGTTGAAACGGAGTGCGAGAGTGCTTTTGAGGAGGAATACAGCTATACAACGGAGATTGATGTGATGGATGTGAAGGAGAATTTAAGTCAAATAATTATGGATGGGGAGCAAGAGAAGATGAGAAAGGCTCTACAGGGTATTGAGTCTAATCTTGGGGAGATTGCTGATGCGACCAATCAGGAGTATCAAGATGAGTTAGCGCACCAGGAGATATACCATACTGTGCTTAATATCATCGAATCTGAAGGGGAAATTGGTTTCGAGGATTTACGGTACAGGACCGGGGTGCAGCAGGAAACAGTATTACACAAATTAGTCCGGAAGATGGAACGGGCCGGGTTAGTGAGTTATCCTAGTGATGAGAATTTGATGTTCGGTAATAATGTGGAAATCCAATGGGAAGGCGGGTCTGTCAAGGATGTTGATGAGGGCGAGATTGGAGGTGCGTCAGGCCAGGAAATATTAGAAGAACTACAGGATATTCCGAAATCTGAGGAGGATGACGATGAGCCTGAGGTAGAGAAAGAGTCCAGATGAAACATTTTTCAGCGAATTCCGGAATACGTGATATCAGAGGAATCAGTCGACAAACCCCCAGAGTGCGTACATTCCTTTCGGAACCAGCAGAACCAAAACTGTCCTAAGCACTCCGATTAGATACTCGTTCTGTACGGCGTAATGAGTGAACAGTTGGTTCTGGATGAGAGCCAGGGCAACAATAGATACTATCCCTACTCCAACTTCATCCACAGCTGTTGTAATTCATCTTATCGACCCCGTAAGACCGATTCTGGGACGACATGGCAGTGAAAACGGTCAAGACAGCTAGAATGAATCCAGTTACACCAAAGGGAACAAGGCCGATGTCTACTCCTGCAACGAAACTGTTGAGAGGAGATCTTGCTGAGTGCCCGAGTACGGCTGACTTGGGTCAGTCTGTATTTGTAGTCTGGTGAAAATACGGTTAGCCGCAGCAAACAGTTGAAAGCTGAGAGATTAATATCTGAAATCTGACTCCCAACTTTCGAGTCCTCCCTCTTACTCGGAGTAGAACTGCTCGATCTGCGAGGACTCTCCAAGTTGCAGTTGCACTTCACCGTATGGATCGTAGGTCGCGTCAGCGCCGGTTAGCCTATATCCGGCTCCTTCGTCGAGCGCAATATCGTCAGTCCAAACAGTACAGACGACAGGATCACTCGTGTCCTGATCGCCAAGACGGAGTCGCTGATACGGCTTGTGGTTTGCGACGTCCTCAACCCAGGTGACAAATCCGCTCGTCTGGACCCAGCCGTTCGTACCATCCAGCTCGTCAAGATCTACGTATGGCCCATTCACGCCTTATCACCTCGGACAACCGACGCACGGCCACGGCCATGCGTTTCCGTCTCTGCGCCACACCAGCGACACGTTGCATCTTGTACAGGGTCAATCAGGTTCTCACAGGCGGTGCATACGCCCAGCGCAGTGCAGTCAATCCGGCCATCGTTGTTGAGCACAGTCCGGAGAGCTCCCTGGCGGTAAATCAACAGTGCCTCACACGGCGCGTAGAAGCGTACTTCTGTCGCACTGGCGCTGGGGGCCCGAACTCGGATGGAACGCTCCCACGCGGCTCTCAGCGACTCCTGTGCGGATGTACGTTCGGTCCAGCGTTCCTGAGCGTGCGTGGAAATCCGAACGTATGCGTCAGTCTGTGCCGCCTGTGCCTCGCCGTTCGCGGTGGATATCTTCTTCGTCATGTCGCATTTGTATTGTTCGACGCCAGGGTAGTAAAGGGGCGTAATCCGGCGATAGAAGGCGTCTACCACAAATCGAGCATTTTTATTAGATTTTTTGGTAAGATATTGAGTAGGTAAGGTCTCCACAAACGCGCGAGAGCGCGCGGCAGATGGTGCGCGCGTATTGAGCCGAATATTGCCGATGCAATTGGCGAGCGCGCGCAATCTGGCGCGCGCATTGGGCAAGAATTCAGAAAACATCTGAAGAAGAGGTTTCGCCATGTATCGCGCGAGCGCCGGACGGCGCGCGTTGGGACCCCCGAAATCCCTTGCAATGCGAGCGCGCGCCGTCCCACACGCGCAATTGGGGCAATTTCTCGCTTCAGAGTGTCTGAAACGACTGATATCCGCATATACGGACGATGATAGATCGGTCAAACCGGGGTGAAATTGACATATAAACCCCTGTCCGAAGTGCGATAAAAATGGCTACACGATGCCAAGCCGCGGCGACAGACAGGAGCCTCCGCTACGTCTCACCAGTCGATCGCCTAAGATCCTGTTGAGCAACTCACGATCAAGGCTAATAGCAAAGATGCAAGCCGTATACGAATACGAATACAAATACGTATACGAATATCAGAACTGCTTGCTGGCGTGACGTGCGTTAGCGTCTCGAGCTGTCTCAACTACCTCCGGTGCTGCCTGTTGAAGCCCAAGCCGTACGGCGAGGCGGAGTAACTCGCTCCGGTCGGTCACGTCTTTGTCGTCATCACGGCCGAGTTCCTCTTTCAGGGGTGTGCCGACGTCCGCGAGACTATCAGTTTCTTCGAGTCCTCGGATGAGTGCAGCAAGTTGTTCATCACGAACTGAGAGCGTTTTCGACACGTCACCACTCTCTACCTCACCAAGCAACGTGACGATAGCATCCTCCAGTTCGCTTGTCTCGTCATTAGTGGTCTCCGCTTCCGCCCGCGTTCCTACATCAGTCTGTTCTCGCAACTCCTCCAATTCGTCATCAGCTTCGGTCATTCCTCGGCCCCCAGTCGATCTACGAGGACCTCTGCATTGGTTTCGTATGCCTCGATGGCCCGATCTGCTGTCTTTGAGCGTCGCTCCAGCGCAAAGAGTGTCCCGCCGCTCATCTGTGCGTTCTGCACATCTTGTGAGGACGGAATTTGTGTCGGTGCAAGCGCATCTGGGTACTCAGTCTGGAACTCTTCGAGATAGGTTTTCCCCGCCTTCGTCCGCTCATCAACCTCGTTTAGCAGCACCATCACGAGCTCGATTGAGACGCCTTGCTCATTACGAATCGTCTCAAGATCCTGGCGCAACTGCTCTGCTTGTCCAGCCTCGAATGGTCCAGGACGAACAGGAGCGACCACATGGCCAGCCGCCCATAAACCGTTATACGCGATATTCGACGTGCTGCCCGGCAAATCCAGTAGAATTACATCGTAGTCATCGGCCACGTATCCGGTGAGAAATTCATCGAGTCGACTGTATCGCTCCGCTGCATCGTCGATGTTGCCAAGCGTCGCATCAAGACCATCGAGACTCTCGTGAGCGGGAATGAGGTCTGGCCCCTCTCCAGTTGGCATGATAAGATCGTCAACGGGTGTGGGGAGCTTCTCAGCGATTTTCTCCCACTGGTCCTGAAAGACGGTTGTGATATTTGGCCAGCGGTCCTCGCCGGCTTGGACGTCCTCCCAGAGACCGAAGTGTTTGGCGAGGTCGCCCTGCTTCCCGGCGAGGTCAAGCAGGAGAACATCGTATCCGCGACGGTCAAGTGCAACGCCTAGGTGGGCTGTTGCAGTCGTCTTTCCGACGCCTCCCTTATCGAGAAATGTGGCCGCTCTCAGTGCTGGATCTGGCATATACGCTAACGTATGCGTATACGGATACGTAAAGGTGCGTCAGACACGTACCCGTTAAGCAGAGTTCGACATCCGATTATGCAGAGATTTTCTAGTGTGAAGGATATCGAAATACCAACTGTGAGCGCTGCTCAGAATCTTGAAAATATCCATAGTTTCATTATCACTCCTTTGTCGGTCTATTACAGGTTATGAGTCAGGCCACGCTTGGTACAACACCATATCATAATTCGAGTCTCTTCTCTGGGTACTACTTAGACGAGCGGATCGACGATCTCGAAGACTGGGAATGTGATGATGACGCTCGTGAAGCGTTCGATGCGTTGCAGAATCTTTGGGACCTCGAAGGCGGGCTGGTGAGTTCGTATAAAGAAGACGAACTACTGGACTCGTGGATTGATGAGGTATTGGACATCCTCGGGTTTGGAACACAATCGGAGACAACACTCCCCGATGGCGGCGGGTACAACGACCGACTCCTATTCGAATCCGACGAGACGCGCAGAGACGCCGCTAAGCGCGCACTCGATGGTAACAATGAGGCCATGTACGGACTGGCCTCGGCTGTTTTGGAGGCCAAACAGTGGGATGCGGATTTCTCGAAACAACTCAACGAGCAGCGTGCCTATCGCGATGCATCCCACCAAATCAAGTACTATCTCGAACACACGCCTGAGCGTCTTCAGTGGGGTATTCTTACCGACGGCAAGAAGTGGCGTCTCTACGGGACCAAAGACTATGCCACCGAAATCTATTACGAGGTTGACCTCCCGGAACTGTTAGAGAGTGGGGACTTGGAGCAGTTCAAATACTTTTATGCCTTTTTTCGACCAGCAGCCTTCCGCGAGATAGCTGGGACGACGTTCCTTGATACAGTATGGAATGAATCTGAGACGGCGGCCCAAGAACTCGGTGAGGATCTTCAGGACAACGTCTTCACCGCATTGCGAGTGTTGGGTGAGGGATTCATCCATTCAAACGATCTCGAAATTGATCCCGACGATCAAGAGGCCCGTGAGCAATTGAAAGAGCAATCGCTGGTACTGCTGTACCGGTTGATGTTCGTCCTCTATGCGGAGTCACGTGGCCTGATACACCCTGAAGACCCTGAGAAACAGGATGAATATGAGAAACATTTCAGCCTCGACCAGCTGCGCTTAGAGATTCATGAGGCTATCTCTTCGGGGGACGTGTACGACGATTATAGCGGGTACGCGACTCAGATGTGGGGGCAGTTGGAGGACCTATTCGGGCTTGTCGACGAGGGCAAGGCGGAATTAGGGATTCCACCGTACAACGGTGGATTGTTCGACGATGACGACCACGAGTTCCTCGCCGAGAACGAAGTGGCTGACCGGTATATCGCTGAGGTCATCCATCGGCTCGGGACGACCGAGGGGGAAGACGGTGAAGCGGTGTTAGCCGACTATGCTGATCTCGATACACGACATTTGGGCAGTATCTATGAGGGACTCTTAGAGCATGAGTTCCGAATCGCGCCGGAACCGTATGCTGCAGTTTCTGAAGACGGTGGACAGGTTTGGAAGCCCGGAAGCGAAGTGAGTGTCACTGAAGCTGTCGAGACAGTTGAGAAGGGCGAGCTGTATGTCGTCAACGACGATGGCGAGCGCAAGGCGACAGGAGCGTACTATACCCCTGACTACGTGGTGGGCTACATCGTTGAGGAGACCATTGATCCGCTGCTGGACGATATCAAAGCGGAGTTGGAGGCCGATGGATTGGAACCCAGCGATCAAGCGTACTTCGGGCGGTTCTACGCAGCGGTGCAGGACCTGAAAATACTCGACCCAGCGATGGGCTCGGCGCACTTCCTGACGAGTGCGACCGGGTATCTCACCGAACAGGTGATGGAAATCGTTCGTGAGCAGGAACGGCAGGGCCGCGATGAGCAGGAAATTCGCCGGACCATCGCCAAGGAGTGTATCTACGGGGTTGATATCAACGGGATGGCCGTCGAGTTGGGGAAACTCGCTATGTGGCTAGAGACACTAGCGACTGACCAGCCACTGGCGTTCTTGGACCACCACTTGAAAACCGGGAACTCGCTAGTTGGATCTGATATTACGGAGGTGTTGAGCGACGACACTGAGGACGTGGAGGGACAGATGACGTTGACGCAGGTAGCCGCCAGAGCACGTCGCCAGACTCTGGAGCATGTGATGGAACTGATGGGAGAGCTGCTTGATATCGACAACGAAACGCTAGCCGATATCAAGTCCATGGAGAAGATATACGATGAAATTCGGTCGGATGACCTGTATCAGCGGTTATTCGAGATTGCGAACGTCCACACGGCTGAGGAGTTCGGGTTGGATGTGCCTCGAAATAAGGCTAACGGCGGTTCCGATGACGCATATCGGATGATGGCGAAAGCCATCGAAGACGGAGATTCGTGGACAGAGGTTGCGGAACAGGACTGGTTCCGGACGGCACAAGCGATGGCTGATGATGAGTCGTTCTTCCACTGGGAATTAGAGTTCCCCGAAGTATTCTTCAGTTCGGATGGGTCGAAATTGGAGAGTGCTGGGTTTGATGCGGTGATTGGGAATCCTCCGTATGTGAATATTATGCGTATACCTGATGAACAAGTATCATATCTCAAACAATCTTTTGAGACCGCTTTCCGACGCTTTGATCTTTACGTCCTCTTTTCTGAGTTAGCGGGGACTCTGTCTAGCGAGGACGCATTGTATTCATATATTGTCCCGGACAAAATATGGACAGAGTCTTATGGATCTAAATGGCGACGCTCTATTTTAAAAGATAATTCCCTGACTCGAATACTTGACCTACGGGATCAGAATGTGTTCGACGATGCGACGAATACGCCTATCGTTTTCGTCATGGACTCTAACAGCCAAACAAGTCACGTATCTATCGACACACATAGCATGGGCAAAATTAAGAATCAATGTACTCTCCCGCTCGGTGACTTCCGTACTCTACCAGAGTCACAGGTACGGATAGACTGGACACAGGAAACACCAGGAGTTCTAGAAACAATTCGTGAGGAGACGTTCCCGATCTCGCGGCTGTTCTACGCAAGCTGGGGAACTCAACCCGGGAACGCTGATCGGTTTGTTTTCAATGAGTACCCATCGGACATTGATGGTGAAATAAAGGAACTGATTAAAGGAACCGACATCAGCCGCTATTCTTTGCAATATGCTGGTCGATATCTCTGGTATGATCCCAACGAATTGCATAGACCAGCTTTCCCAGAACTGTTTGAGAACGATAAAATATGCTTACGGAAAGTAGCGGGCAAGCAGGGCCTCATTGCGGCATTCGATGAGGATCAGTATTACACTGAGGACTCGGTAATCAATCTCATTCGAAAATCTGCACTTGCAGAAGCCGACGATGACACCCTCAGTGCACGTGGAATTGAAGTAGTTGAAGAAAATCGTGGAAGTGGTAGCGGAGATGATTCGAAAGTATATGATCGAGATACAACAATATATGCCGATGACCTACAGCTATCGGAGCAGGTCGGTCTCATGCCAGTAATAGGAATCATAAATTCGACGCTAATCCATTATTACTACTCGCGGGCTGTCAGCGGGCAACTCAATGTCTTCCCAGAGCATGTGCGCCGCCTACCGTTAGAATACGATGCAGACACGTATGAGCAAATAGCGAGCGAAGTCAGTGAAATGCAGTTGTTAGTCAACCAAAGAGATGACCTGAACCTCTATCTTTTGGACTACTTAGGTTCATATTCCGACGGCTCAACGCTTGCTGATATCGGTTTCGCCCAACCCCCGGAAGGATCAGCAGGTTCAATCCTTCAGGAGACTGCTGAAGAGAAACCGAACCTTCAGATTGGAACGGTCGCCGTTGCTCGTGAGTCCGAAACCTCCGTCAAGATCCGACTCACAGCACGATACAAACCAGATCCGAGTCAAAAGGGTAGAGACGCGTACACAGAGACCGAGCCACTGCCGGCACTGCGAATCACAGACCTCACCGAGACGGAGGCCGATCTCATTGAGGCGTTCGTTCCAGTCGCCGTCGACGAAGCTGGCGGCTTCGCTGGCTTTCGGGAGACAGCGACGAAGACAAACTCGCTGGTTGACCGGCTACGGAAGCTCACACTCCCGGCCATTGACGATGTACAGGACGGCCTGGAGAGTTACATTGAGACAAAAGAGCGAGCCGACGAACTGGAAGCGAAAATCGAGCGGACGGACGACCTCATTGACGAGATCGTCTACGAGCTGTACGGGCTAACCGACGAGGAAATCGAGATTGTTGAGGAGGCAGTTGGCGAGTAGATCCCTTGCCCAGCAGGGGTGAGCATTAATACTCTCCCGAGAGCCTCTGTCTGATATGGTCGATGAAGATGGACTACTCAACTCGTTTCCAGCCAGTCCAATCCCGACGTCGACGCTGAGAGAGCTCGAAGAACACGATGCGATTCGGGCAGCGATACCGATGATGGCCCGATCACATGGGAATCAGGAGGTTGCTGACCGGATTGTTCTCCAGACAGACGCTGCGGCGGTAGTTGCTGGCTATGCTGACGATGCGTGGATGGTCGAACACCGGGTTGATGGGGAGAACCGCGACCCCGACGATGTGTTCGAAGAAGCGATGTTCCACGCCCAAGCCGAGCAGGAGATGATGGTTGATGAGATGGAAGAGATGGCCGACTCGCACGCGGAAGTTGAAATCGATCCTGATGCTGCTGAGGACTACTGAGTCCGGAACAGTCTAATCGCCGTTTATGACTGCGTCGGGGCTGAATGGGGCACCCTCAAGTGTCACTCTCCGTGGCGTTGGGCAGCCACACTCGGCCTCGACGATGACTCCTTCACCAGGGCTAGTCTGCAGAAGGCCAGCAAGATCATCAGTGTATTCAGCGAATTCCGTCTCAACATTTAGCATCACCTGTTCGCCGCATCGTTCACACGCTCGGCCAAGCGGGACCGGGTCGCCCATATCGGAGTGTGTTTCGACTCGGTATAGAACGTATTCCAACCGGAGCGGAAGTGAAAGTGGTACTAACGCCCTATTCAGCGTCAGCCCACTGTCTGACTGGATTTGATGTATTCCAAACCGAACACAGTGGAATACAATGGTCTCTCAGGGGGACAAACAACAGGTAGCAGTTCGTGTTCCACTGCGCCAGAAGGCAGAGTTAGAACGCGAAGCGGCCGAGCGGGGTACTAGCAGATCGGAATACATCCGCACTATCTTGACTGACCGGCATCGCGTCGACGAACTTGAGGAACGGCTGTCGATCCGCGAAGATCGTATCGACGAACTGGAGACGCAACTGGCTGAGCGGTCCCAGATTCAGGAGCAGATTGAGGATTTACCGGATAAGATTCGCGGCGAAATGACCTACCAGGAGCGCCGCCAGCGGATGCTCGACCAAGCCCCACTCGCACAGCGGCTTCGCTGGAAAGTGGCCGGCGTTCCGGTGGACGAGACGAATGAGCGCTAGCGATACCGCTCAGGCGGATAGAACACAACCTGCACCGTTGAGCCGAGACTGTACCACGACTTCGGGAGGACCGAGACTTCTAGCCCCCACTCGGCGGCGAACTCGAAGACATCAAACCACAGGTTATGCGGCGGCTCCTCGGAATCCAGTCGCTCGATATTGCCCGGATAGACGTGCATCGAATACAGTGCCGGCTCCCCATCGTCGAGCCAGAGTGTCGCGTGGTCGTCTGCT
>Ga0207754_100245_pt1 | contig 25058 bp, 20 predicted proteins | sample A23E1SouthBayCA_FD_187728 | JGI IMG/M metagenome (GOLD analysis project Ga0207754, IMG submission 187728) | Aerobic enrichment media microbial communities from Eden Landing Ponds, California, USA - A23 E1 (SPAdes) | ecosystem: Environmental > Aquatic > Marine > Unclassified | place: Emeryville... | reverse complement strand
AGTATATAGATATGAGTGGATTTATATCATCGCATGAACGAGTGTCAGTCACATGGAGACACGCAAGGTCCAGGTGACGGGCGGGTCGACATACACCGTCTCACTACCCAAAGAGTGGGCGACAGAAAACGACGTGAGCGCGGGCAGCGTCGTCGAATTCCACGCTGAGCGGGACCTGCTGCTGCTCGCTCCACAGCGGGACAACGGCCGCGTAGAAGGGAGTCTCGACGTGGAGGGACTCGAAAACAGGCACGAACTCACGCGAGCGGTGATGACGATGTACGTCAGTGGCTTCGACATCATCCAGCTCGAAGCGACTCGGATAACGGCCGAACAGCGACGCATCATCCGTGATGCGACACAGGGGCTGGTCGGTCTGGAGATGATTGAGGAAACGACCGACCGGGTCGTCCTGCAGGACCTGCTGGATTCCTCGGAGCTGTCTGTCCACAACGCGATCACGCGTATGCGGCTGGTCTCGTTGACAATGCTCTCCGACGCTGTCGAGGCGCTCATCGAGGACGACGACGACCTCGCGGCGGACGTGATGCAACGCGACGACGACGTGGACCGCCTCTGGTACATGGTTTCGCGCGTGTTCCGCACCGTCCTCCGAAACCCAACGGCAGCTAACGAGATCGGCTTCCCGCGCGAGACCGTCTTCGACTTCCAGTCCAGCGCCCGCCAGCTAGAGCGTATTGCCGACCACGCGACGAAGATCGCCAGCCTCTCCCAGGAAATCGGGGAGATCACCGGCGAAACAGCCGAGCTTCTCGATCAGCTGGAAGCCGAGGCCATTGCAGTCCCCGAGACTGCGATGGACGCCCTGTTGACCGAAGACTCCGACGAGGCCGTCGAACTGGCAAACGGAGCCCGTAGCCAGATCCCCGATGTCGACGAGACTGCCCGCGAAGTCGATGGCCAGATCCGCGAGTTCGACCCACAGAGCGCTCAGGTTCTGGGCCTAATCGTCGACTCCCTGTCCCGGACCGCCGACTACGGCGGCAACATTGCTGAAAGCGCCCTCCAGAAGGCCGCGCCCCGACCGCAGTCCTGACCACTCGGCACGGCAAAAACTAGAGAGCCGTCCTGCGACCTTAGCTTGTCGAAACGATACAGTGACGACGATGCCGCCTGATCGTATCGAGGCACGTGACGGTGTCAACAAGCGCCGGGCACGTCACCGGACAGCCGTCGTAGAGATACCGAACAAGACTGGTCCCGTCAACACCGGAGAGAGCGGCGGCCGACCGGCTGTGGAGTTGCTGTTGGCGGGTCGCTGCCGCCGCCTCACAGTTAGCTTCAATTTCAGCAAGCTGGTCGTCGATGGTGTCGAGCCGCGCCGGGTCGGTTGTGCGGCGTGCGTTCGCACCGAGTGCAGCTGCACGGCGTTCGCAGTCATCAAGCGTCGCTTGCACCGACTGTAATGACTCCCGTTCGCGTTCGAGCGCCGGGAGCAACATTTCACGTTCGTCGCGCGCCCCCTCGCTTGCAGTCAACAGTGCCTCGTACAGCTGCGCCGTCAAGCGCGTTCCCGTGGCGATCTGCGTGCCGAGTTCCGGGCCGAACTCCATCGACATATTCGCTTCTAGTGAGTCGTCGTACTCGGCTTCGAAATGTGGTACAGCCATGACTGTCTCGCGGTAGGCTTCCCGGACAGCACGCAGGCCAGTATCGGGTTTCGGCTGCCGGGCACTGAATGCCGACATCCCACCCCCGGAGGTGTCAACGGTACCCGCGGATTGGGCCGTCGGCTCAATAGATACCATCTGGGTCCGAAAACGCCTGAGCGCCGCCAGTTCAGCCTCAATGCAGTCGATCTCTTGCTGAACGACAGCGAGCGCCTGCTCGATCCGCGGCTGGCTTGTCTCGGTGGTAGACACGGACACTCAGCCGGAGTGTTTGCTGTCGTCGTATAGGTATTTTATATGTTCGCTATATAGACCGTCGTACCGCTACCGTCGGAATCCACAGTGGTGCGATTCGCTCCGAGCAGCAACGTCCCTGCCAGCGACAGGTACTGTCAGCCCGGTCCGTCCATGTCGTCCGCAACGGATGCACTTTTCCCGAGTGGGGAACTACGACCTGCTGGTGGCGATGACGAGATGTTACCCCCGCTGAGAGCCAGTTTCTATGAATAGATTACGTCGCTTAGCGAGGCTACCAATCGGAACTCATACTGTCGGAGAGAGCATTTCACACTCAACGTTCAGTGAGAATGCGGTAGACGGCTTGGCTCTCGGGATAGCGTGTATTGACGGTTCGTGAGAACTGTCGTTCATATACTGCGGCCAAGGAAAAACTCTTGTTTTGCTCGAGATCACCGATGAAAGGACGTTCTGATGGCTTTCACGACCGTTCGAGTGTTAGAGCCTCTGAATCGTGCTGGCCGGAATTCGGATAGGGGACTAACAGCGCGGTAAGCGATACGCATACAAATTTGTTCGCTGATACTTATCAGCTGCTGGCTGTTTTACTATCGTGTAATGGCACGAATTATTCGGACGGTGATGCTCGCGGGCATTGTTCTGATTGCGACGACTGCGGTGGGTGCGAGCGCATTCACGGCGGCGACGGTCGACCGACAGGCGAACACCGACGTGGTGTCCGACGAAGACGGTCTCATCGGCCTGACTGACGGGAACTCCGGCAATCTCGTCTTCCAGAACCAACAAGACCAGCTCGAGATTAACTTCGAGAACGGCACTGCACTCGGCGCGAACACAGACGCTAAGTTCGAGCTCGGTGATCCCGCAAATCCCGGCACGTCACAGGCCTTCCAGGTCAGGAACAACGACGACGAGGCCCACATGATAAATGTCGGGTATTCCCTTGATGCGGACGACGGTAACACCGCCGACAACTACGAGTTCCGCATCTTCGACAGCGAGGGCAACGATGTCGGGACGGTCACCGAAGAGGGAACGACGGCCGCGGTCAACGCGGCCGCCGGCGCTAGCTACAACGTCGTTGTCGTCGTCGACACCGGTCACGGGACCGAGACGCTGACATCAACGAGTGACCTCTCGGGGACCCTCTCGTTCACCGTCGACGATGTCGACGAGGGCGGCACGAACTCCGACGGGAACTAACACTTGAAGGAAACCGCGGGTCGTTCGCGCTGAAACTCCGTCCACTTTCATACACTAATGCTCAGAAACCTCGGCCTCGCGCTCCTCCTGTTGTTCGTGGGCGCACTCGTCGCCCCAGCCGCCGCACCGGTCCAGGTTTCGTACGTTGTTTCTGACAGTATGGAACCGACGATAGCCACGAACGACGGCTACGTGCTGGTCGACGCCGGCACCGTCTCGGCGGGCGACATCATCACGTACCACTCCGAGGAGCGGGGCACGTCTGTCACCCACCGCGTGGTCGATATCACCGAGGCCGGGTTCGTGACACAGGGGGACGCGAACCCCTCGACTGACCAGGCATCGGGTTATCCGCCGGTACAGCCCGCGGATGTCTCGGGGACGGTCCTGACCGTCGATGGCGACCCGCTGCTCATCCCGAATCTGGGCGTCGGCATCGCGCTGCTCCGGAGCTATTGGCACCTGACCGTGGCGCTTCTGGCCGGCCTCGTCCTCTACCGCGTGGCTGGGTCGGCGAGGCAACGCGACAGGGACAGCGTCATTCGGAGCCGGGAAGTGATACTTACGACTGCTGTCGTCGCTGTCGTCGTCGGTGTCGCGCTGGTCTCGTTTGCCGGTACCGCTCAGACGACTGTGTATCAGGTCACCGAAGCGGAGACCCCGGGTGGGCAGACGCTGACTGTCGGGGCCGAACGGACCGAGTCACTGGTCGTCCGGACGGCCAAAACGCCGCTGACACACGTTGTCACCGACACCGACGGGATGACCATCACGGACACGACAACCGTCGACGAGCCAACGGCGAGCACCGGGGACGGTGACGGGGGAGCTATCGCCCGGCTCCAAGCCCGGGTTCTGGAGCCCGAGCGACAGAATATGACAGCCAGTATCCCCCCACAGGAGACGACTGGTCCACACCGGACGAGTCTGCGCGTCTCCCCGTACCCGGCGACGCTCCCGTACGGCGTCGTTACGACGTTGCACGGGATACACCCGCTGCTGGCGGCGCTATCGACGATACTGGTGATCGTCGCCCCGCTGTACGTGCTCTACTGGCTGCTCGTCGACACGATGGCCCCGCTCCGAGGCACGCGTAGTCGGCGGCTCCGTCGTCTGGGGAGGGAGCGATGAGCCGCCGGCGTCGTTCGGGTGGGCGGGGTTCGGGGCCGTCGTCGCTGTCCGTCGCGCTTTTGCTCGGCATGGCGCTCTTGGTGGTGACAGCCGGCACCCCGACGGTAGCGTTCACCAGCGCCACGTTCGACCGCGGGTCGGCGGCCACTGTCGCAGACGACGCGAACGGACTCCTCGCACTCGACGTCGCCGGGAGCGTGAGCGCGGGGTCGAGCAGCCGGCTCATCACAGTCACGAACCAGCTGGACCGGCCCCTCGACGTCACCGTCGTTCCTGAGAGCGCCTCGGTGATGCTGTCGAACGCACAGGCGACGCTCGATCCGGGCGAGTCGCTGACGACGTCGACGACGATCAGTTGCGATTCCCCGCCGGACTCGGTGTCCGCGACCGTAACGGCGGTTGCGGGATCGGCGTTCAGCGGGACGGCCACCCGGTCCACGACTGTCGATACCGGCGACTGTTCGAGCGACAACAGTCCGTTCTCGGCGGTGTCGGCGTCGGCGAGTACCGGCAGTTTCAGTGGCCCCAGTGGCGGGTCGACAGGCAGTGTCCGGTTCAACATCGAGAACACGGGGACGACGGCACACACCATCACCGCGTTCGAGCTCGTTGAGGCGGGAAACGCCACGGTACTCTCGTTCGGCGGACCAAAACCGGTGAATCTCAACCGGGGGAAAGACGAGGTGTATATCGACGCGACAGGCGGCGCTACCAGCAGCGAAGGCGCCGCCGAGGACGCCAGACGTGGGACGACCTTCGCCGTCGGCAGCGGCACCAGCCACAGCCTCGACCAGTCGGTGACAGTCGAGGCCGGCGAGTCAGCAGGGGTGTTCCTCTACCAGTTCACCGAGAACGGGGCTCCCTACACCTTCCAGAGCGGTGACGGCGTCACACTGGCGCTGACGCTACAGGACGGGACCCAGGTGACGGTGACGGTAACTGTCTGAGACGAATCAGCGTAGCTTATTTTCCGATTACGCCGCCCTCGGGGTCAGCAGGCACCGGAACATTGCTACACTGATCTGTATGAGAGAGGGAGCCACGAACCAGCGTCGGAGGCCGAATATCGTTTCGATAGGGCGGGACCCACGTCGGGGTCGAAACTATCGGAACCCGGTCTGTACGAGCGGTCGCCGACCGGCTTTCCAGCGAGTAAGTAGGCTCCTGAGTGAAAGGTTAGATTACCCTTTAGAATGTCGCTAACGGACCGATTAGTGTGTATGTGTGTAGCCCCGAAACCGGTGAGTTCGGATGAGTGCCAGCCTCCCACTCCGCCTGAAGTACGTCTGTGGCAGATACGGCCGTGCCATGATCGTGTCGCTGGTGGTTCTGAGCGCGCTCCTGTTCGTCGGAGCCGCCGTCGCCGAACCCTCCACCCAGCAGAAGACGGTACAGACGAACGAGCAACGCGTCAGCACAGAACTGACCGCGTCCGGAGAGGTCGTCTCCGACTCGTCGCTGTACGAGGAGCGAGAGACGGTGACCGACTCGCCGGTCTACATGATGGAATCGATTCCGGCGCTCACGATAGAGGCGGCGAGTTCCGTCCCGTCTGAGCAGTCGGTGACTGTCACACACGAGATAACGCTGCAGCTGTCCGTAGAGCGACAGGGTGAGGTGTTCTGGACCGATCAGCGGACAGTCGCAAACAGGACACAGCGTGTCAGCGACGGAACCGCGCAAACGACGGCAACGCTCGATGTCGCGTCGCTGGCCGAGAATCGGTTGCGTGCGCTGGAAGCGGACACGAACGGCGTCGGCACAGTGCGGGCACGGGTCGTGCTTGACACTAGCTATGAGACGAACGCGTACACGGGATCGACGACCATCAGCTCGCCACTTACCGTCTCTGACCGCTACTACGAGTTCGACACGCCGCGGAAGGCCGAGCGAATCCACACCACCCCTGTCGTCCAGAACAACACGGCAGCACCGAGCGGTGTCGGCGCGCTTGCGACCGCCATCGGCATCCCCGGTCAGTCGGTGTGGCTGCTGTTTGCCGGACTACTCGGCCTGGTGGGTGCGGTAGCGATCAAGACGGTCAATGTCCGCACCGGTGACTTTGAGGCGTTCGAGCGCCGCTACGAGAGCGTTCGGTACGCGGAGTGGATCTCCCGCGGCCGGATCCCGGACACCGGACAGTACGCCCGCGTGCCCGTAGAGCGGTTAGTCGATCTCGTCGACATCGCAATCGACTCGGAGAAGCGTGTCATCTACGATACAGAGCAGGAGTACTACGCCGTCGTCGACGGGAATCTCATCTACGAGTTCAGAGAGGAGTCCGACGCCCCGGGTCGGATGCACGAGTTCGGACTCGCACCCATCGACGGGGAGTCGGTGACGCCAGAACAGGCACTGCAAGAGGCCGAGGCGATGGTCACTACTGAGAACGGTGACGCAGGGGGCGACGGGTCGTCGACGTTCAGGAGCGAGTTGGATTCGCCGCCGGAGAGGAACTAGCGCGGTGAGCGACCGCCGCACGACGGAGGGGGCAGAACGGCGACTCGACGCCATCGAACGCGTTTCGGACGGCGTGGTAGTGCTGGATTTCGGGCGCCGCTATACGCACCACAATCGGAGCGCTGCGATCAGCCTCGGTACCGACCGGAGTCACTGTGTGGCGAGTACGTACGGACAGAATGCCAAGATATGCAGGGAACTGCGGTACAGGACGCGGTCAAGCGGGCACTCGATAATAGACGTATTTTTTAGCGGTGACAGTATACCCGTTATTGGTGGCGATGACGAGATGTTACCCCCGCTGAGACGCATTTTCTATTAATAGATCCTCCCGAGGTAGACACAAATCCAATCTCCGAAATCAGTACTTGCATACGTCTACCGACAGTAGTCGAGAGTGATGGCAGCGGGACCAGACTCGCTCAACTACCTCACTACGGAGGACGTCCTCTCGATTCACGAACTGGTTGTCGAGTCGAACGAGGATACGGATGCTGGCGTCGCTTCGCCCGGCGACATCGAATACGCAGTCCAGCATATCCGAGAGGGACACTTTGGTCACGTCCCCGAGTCCCTCCACGAGAAGGCGTACCAGCTGCTCCGTCTCATCGTCGTCAATCATCCGTTTGTCGACGGGAACAAGCGAACGGCACTCATGTCGGTACGTGTCTTCTACGCGTTGAACGGCCGAGAGTTCGCGTACGACCGTCAGGTCAAGGAGCTTCTGAAAGCGTTGGCGACGGATGAGACGGCTGTCGATGAAGGGGCCATTCTTTCGTACCTCCGCGAACACACTGCACCGCTCGAACCGGAATACAAAGCGACTGTCGAGCTCTGGTTGTCACGAATCATGGACACTGAACGAATCCCGGACGACGTCGAGCCTGCCCCATCTGAGAGCAACTGTCACGGCGAACCGAACGATTATCACTCGGACTCGCGTAGTGAGGAGTAAGAATGGCCGCTGAAAGCGACGCACCCGATCTGCCGGACGACCTGTCGCCCGAGGAGGCCAGGCGCTACCTGATCCGGTTCCTCGGAAAACAGGACCTCGACGAGCACGCAGAGATATACGAAGAACTCGCGTACGAGTGACCATTCGTGCGAGTCGATGGGTGAATTTTTCCAGCATGGTAGTCTAGTCACTGACAGTGGCGACGACGAACAGTTACTCCCGGTGAGACGCAGTTTTGTTAATATATTGGGAGACTTGTGTGGGACTAGTTGCGGCGTCGACAGTGAAACTCGCCTGACTCAACGGCCTGGCGCGAGCCGACAGTGCCGCCACGCAGTGCGGCGTCATCGGTTACCCATGTATGGACATTTGGCTGGCGGGAGTCAATACCGATACACATCGGTGTAGTTCGGCACTACGCGATATTCATCGACGTTCCGCTTGTTAGTGTACAATCCGACGAGTCGGCATGGAGCAAACCATGACTACCAAAGGTGAAAATGCCGCGTACAAATGCCTGGTATCAGAGGCCGCTGCGGAAAGACAAGCAGTACGTGCCGGTGGTGAGGGTCGATGAACCGAATCGACATACTCGGGCGCAAGTACAGTAGTGAGATTATGGCGGCCACCGATACCCCGAGGTCAGCCGGTGAACTCAGCGACGACCTCGGGATTCCGATCGCCACGTGTTACCGGCGGGTCGAAGAGTTGGTGGCAGCCGGATTCCTCAAGGAGCAGACCGCCAAGCGGGCCGATGGCCGAGCCTTTGCGCAGTTCCAGCGGACGACGGATGCAATCGACATCCGCTTCGATGGCTCGGTCTCCGTGCACACCAGGCCGCGAGACGTGCAACCGTTCTATCTGCGCCTCGTCCCAGATGTGTTCCAGAGAGTAGATATCACGGAACGGCTTCCGTGGCTGGGGCGAGAAAGTCCTACAGAGGTTTCCAGTACGGGAATGCGGACATCGCTGCAACGGTCAAAACAAGGTTAGAATCAAAATTGTTATCAAATTGGCAACCAATACATAAGTATGTCGAGTGTTAATGCATCTCATCTTGCGAGCGTCTTTTCGGGCTTATCCAGTTTACATCACTCCGAATCTGTCACAGACGCGTTTGAGGAAGCAATCGAAGTGGCGACGACGCTGTTCGAGACGAGTGCCGTGACGCTGTGGGTCAGCGACGAGGAGACGGAGACGTTCACTCGAGTTGCCACGTCCGACAGGGAGAGAGTCACCGAACCGCCACCCGGGTCACTGCGCTCACGGCTTCACACCGACGAGCCGGACCACAGAGAGCGGGAGAGCGAAACCAAGGCGGATACGCCACAAGGCGGGTTCAGGTCGAGGGATCCCTTCGAGAGCGAACTGTTCGTGACGGTCGGCCGTCGACACGTGATGAGCATCGGGCGCCGGGAAGGGGACGCCTTCGACGACCACGACCGCCGGGTTGCGGAAGGCCTCGGCGCGTCGCTCGAGACGACGCTGAGGCGGTTTGAACCGACAGCGCCGGCACCTGCTGACCAGTCCATAGACGCATCAGCGGGGAACCGTAGCTCGGAAACCAGTCAACAGGCCCGGGATGCCGATTCCCTCCGGCGGCTACACGAGGTGACTGGTGGGACAGGTGGATACGAGGACGCCATCGACGAGGTGCTCGAGTTGGGCTGTGACCACTCCGGGCTGGAGCGGGGCATCTTCTCCCGCATCGACGGCACTGACTACGAGATTCTGTCCGCCCGGGACCCCTCGGGCACGTTCGCAGACGGAGAGGTTCTCGAGTTGGAGCAGACTATCTGTGAGTCGACTATCGAAGTTGGACGCTCGGAAACTGTCGCGTTCGCCGATATCGAGGCGACAGAATATCGGGACCACCCGGCAGCGACGGGTGTCGGCGCGTACATTGCGGCACCGGTCATCGTCGACGGGGACCCCTACGGGACCGTGAACTTCTCGAGTGAGACGGCCCGGCCGGTTCGATTCCGCGCCGCGGAACGAGAGTTCGTCACGCTCATCGCACAATGGCTCAGCAACGAGATAGAACAGCGGCGACGACGAACCGAACTCGAACGGTACGAGACCATACTGGAAGCGGTCGGTGACCCGGTGTACGCACTCGACACCGAGGGCCGGTTCACCTTCGTCAACGAAGCCGCACAGCGGGAGTTCGGCTATGGAGACGCAGTAGTCGGGGAGACTGTCGATATCGGGATGGCACAGGCCGATATCGACCGCGTCCGAAAGCAGTTAGTTGACCTGCATGAGAGTGGCGACCAGTCGACGACGGCCCAGTTCGAACTCAAGACGGCCGACGGCGAGCCCCGCATCGTGGAGAACCGACTGGCGGTCATCGGCGACACGGAGTTCCGTGGCTCGGCCGGCGTACTGAGAGACGTCACCGACAGGGAGCGGCAGCGGCGCAAGCTCGAGGAGTTCCAGCGTGCCGTCGAATCGGCTGAGGACGGCGTAGCGGTGCTGGACGGCGACGAGTACGAGTACGTCGACCAGACTCACGTCGATATGTACGGCCTCGATAGCAAAGACCAGCTCCTCGGGAACACCTGGCGGCGGCTCTACGACGAGGCGGAAATCGAGCGTCTCGAAGCCGAGGCGTTTCCCGCGCTGGAGTCCGACGGCTACTGGCGAGGGATGGTCACCGGGACTCGGCCGGACGGATCGCAGTTCCCGGCGGAACTCTCGTTGACCATCGTGGACGATGGCCGACTGGTCTGTACGGTTCGGGACGAAACCGAACGACAGGCGCGAAAGCGGGAACTCGAAACGCGGTCGGCCGCCATCGAAGCCGCAAGCGACGGCATCGCGCTATTGGACGGCGACGGACAGTACACATACGTCAATCAGGCCAACGCGGAAATCTACGGGTACGATAGCACGGCGGCGTTCTCCGGTGAGGGCTGGCAGATGTGTTACGGCGCTACGGAGTGTGCTCGGTTCGAATCCGAGATCCTTCCACAGGTCACGGAACACGGCGAGTGGCGCGGGGAAGCAACCGGGACCCGCCAGGACGGGACCACGTTCCGACAGGAGATTTCGATAACCAGCCTCGAGGACGGCTTTATTTGCGTCGTCAGGGATATCACCGAACGGCGGGCCCGGCAGCAGGAACTCGAGCTGAAAGAACGGGCCATGGACGAGGCGACAGTGGGTATCCAGATCGCCGACGCGACGGCAAAGGACAACCCGCTCGTGTACGTCAACGACGGGTTCGAGCGTATCACGGGCTACGATGCCGGCGACATCATCGGCGAAAACCCGCGGTTCCTCCAAGGAGACACAACAGACGAAGCGACAGTAGCGAAGCTACGCGAGTCGATCGACGCTGAGCAATCGGTGTCCGTAGAACTCCAAAACCAGCGCGAAGACGGGACGCTGTACTGGAACAAGCTCTCGATTACGCCGGTTCGGGACGACGAGGGGACGGTGACGAACTACATCGGCATCCAGCAGGACGTCACGGACCGGCACAGACGCCTCGAGCAGTTAGAAGCACAGCGCGAGCGGCTCGATCTCACGCTCTCCGGGACGAACACCGGAATCGCCGACTGGGACCTGACCAACAGCACGGTCTCGTGGAGCGAGACGCTCGTCGAGCAACTCAGCCGGGATATCGAGACGTTCGACGAGTTCGAGGAGCTTGTCCACCCCGATGACAGGCACCGCGTCGAGAATCAACTGGAGCAGATGCTCGAAACGGGTGAGCCGTGGGTCGGCGACCTGCGTGTCAGACACGCCGATGGCACGTACCTATGGCAGGGCGTCCGAGCGGTTCCGACGTACGACGATTCGGGAACGCCCGTCCGCGTCTTAACTACGGTGACGGATATCACGGAGCGGAAACAGCGCCAGCAACAGCTCGATCGTGAGCGTGAGCGGTTCAAGCTGCTGATCGAGAGTATCGACGAGTACGCCTTCGTTTTCGTCGACGGAGGCGGCGTCATCCAGACGTGGAACGCCGGCGCCAGCGACCTCTTCGGCTACGATACAGAGACCGCGACCGGGATGTCGATGGGCCAGTTACATCCGGAGAGCAACCGCGAGTCGGGGCTTCCCGACCGGTTGCTCCAGCAGGCCCGTATCGCGGGCGAGAGCGCTCACGAGGGCTGGCGGGTTCGGGCCGACGGGTCACAGTTCTACGCCGACGTCCGGTACGCACCGCTGGAAACCGACGACGGCGAGTTCCACGGGTACGCGAAGGTCGTCCGGGATATGACCGAAAAGCGGCGCCAGCGGCGTCGAACCGAGCGGTTCGTCGAAGAGTCAGAAGACGTCGTGACAATCCTCGACCCCGACGGAACGCTCACCTACGCCAGCGGGTCCACACAGCGGGTCTTCGGGTACGACCCCGACGCGCTCGTCGGTGAGAACCTCTTCGACTACCTGCATCCGGACGGGCGGGAACACGCGATGGAGACGTTCTTCAACTGCGTCGAGGAATCAGAGAGCGTCACCACCGAATGTCGGCTCAAAGCTCCGGACGGCGAGTGGTTCAATATCGAAGGGCGATGCCGAAACATGCTCGACGACGACGCTATCGAGGGCATACTCGTCTATCTTCGTGACGTGACAGAGCGAAAAGAGCGGGCTCGACGGTTCGAGGGCATCTTCAACCAGACGTTCCAGTTCACCGGGCTGCTGGAGGCGGACGGCACGGTCCTCGAAGTCAACGACGCCGCACTCGAATTCGGCGGCCTCGCTCGCGAGGACGTCGCGGGCCAGCCGTTCCAGGAGGTGTCGTGGTGGACCCACTCCGAAGCGTCTCGAGAGTCGATCACGACGGCACTCGACAGGGCCGCTCGTGGGAACTTCGTCCGGTACGAGGTCGAAGTAATGGGCACCGAGGGACTCAGGACAATCGACTTCTCGGTGAAACCGGTGCTTGACGACGACGGACGGGTCTCGTTGCTCGTCGTCGAGGGTCGCGACATCACGGACCAGCAACAGCGTGGCCAGCACTTGGCCGTACTGGAGCGAGTGATGCGACACAACATCCGGAACGACCTGACCAAGCTCCGCGGTTGGACCCAGATGCTCTACGAGGCCGGTGACGCCGCCAGACGTGAGGAGACCTACGGGACGCTCCAGCGTATCCTCGACAAGTGGGAGAAGATGACCGAGCGGACCCAGGAAATCAACCAACTGCTCGACGCACAGGCGTTGCACGAGTCTCATCGCTCGCTCACAGCAATTGTCGATGAGACGGTCGAACGCGCCCACGCATCGAACAACGACACCGACATCATCGTCGACGTCGACAACGGCGCCGACGTAGCTATCCCCAGCGTCTTGACCGACGCCATCGACGAGCTCCTGTCGAATGCTGTGGCGGTCAGCGACAACGGGCCGGTGACAATCCGTTGCCGTCGGCCGGACAGCACGTGGCTGGAGCTCACTATCGATGACAGCGGGCCGGGGTTGCCGGACGCCGAAGTGGAGGTCCTCGAGAGCGGTGAGGAGACCGCACTGAGCCACGGTCAGGGCCTCGGGCTCTGGTTTGTCCGGATGGTTGTCACGGAAATCGGCGGAAGCCTGTCGACTGACGTAGGGGACGATGGGACGGCAATCACGCTCCGAATCCCGACCGAGTCGGCCGATACTGAGGTATCGACTGACCAATGAGATGAGCCAGACAACACGCACCGACACAGGGGTTCTGGTGGTCGAAGACGACAGGGAACTGGCCGACCTCTATGCCGATTGGCTCACGGAGCGCTATCGTGTTAAGACCGCATACGACGGCGAGGAGGCACTCGACCGAATCGACGAGACGGTCGACGTCGTTCTGCTGGACCGAATGATGCCGGGAAAGTCAGGGTCGGCCGTCCTCGAAGATATCAGAGCGGCCGGTATCGACTGCCGGGTGGTCATGGTCTCAGCCGTCACACCGGATTTGGATATCGTCCAGATGGGGTTCGACGCGTATCTGGAGAAGCCGGTCGACCTGTCGGCGCTGCACGACGTCGTCGACCGGATGCTCACCCGGGCGGACTACGACGAGAAGCTCCAGGAACTGTTCTCGCTCATCGAGCGCCAAGACACGCTCGAGGCGGTGAAACCGCCCGAGGCCCTCGCGACCAGCGAGGAGTACCAGTCGCTCACCGACCGGGTCCAGACGGCCCAGCGCGATGTCGAATCGCTCCTCTCGGACCTCCCGGACGAGGACTTCAGAGTAGCCGTCGAGCGCCTCCAGCGGACCGCAGCCGAACGGGAGGGGGACCGCCGGTACGAATCACTCACCGATGACGTCCTCGATACGTCGCGCGAAGCGACAGTCGTTATCGATTCGGACGGCTCGGTCATCTGGCTCAACAAGGCGACCGAAGGACTACTCGGTATCGACCGTGATGCCTTCCAGGGTTGTCAGTACGAGGCCGTTGCCGCCGAACGGTTCAACGGTATCGAAGCCGACGGCGAGCCGCTGTCGGAACTGGTCGCTCGGAGCCTGAACAGCCGCGGTGAGGAGTTCGATGCGGTCGTCCACGTCCCGGGCGCGACCGACACGCGGGACCAATGGCTCGAATACTGGAGCGCTTCCATCGAGACCGGGCTGTACGCCGGCGGCCGTATCGAGCATTACCACGACATCACCGGCCGCTACCGTCGCGAACAGTATCTCCGGACGCTACACCGCTCGACGCGGGACCTGATGGCTGAAGAGTCGACTGAGGCCATCGCCACGCGGGCCGTTCGAACGGCGACACGTGAGCTCGAACTCCCATATGCGGCGACGTTCGTCCGGGATGCCACCACCGGCGACCTCGTGCCGAGAGCGCACGAGACGGTCGACACGGCGGTCGACCCGGACCTGCCGAGAGTCGACGGTGGCACTGGACCGGTCTGGACCGTGTTTACCGACCGCGCCGAACCACTGCACGCCGACGCGTATCCGGACGATGTGGCGGCTGGAAACTGGCTTGACGAGGCCTTCCACGACTGGCTATTGTGTCCGCTCGGCCAGCAGGGCGTCTTCCTCGTGGCGACTGGACAGTCACCGTCGCTGTCCGCGACGAACCGACGTCTCGCGAAGACGTGGGGGGCAACCATCCATCGAGCACTCGAGCGCGTCGAACGGACACGTGCCCTCCGTGACCGAGACCAGATGCTCCAGCGGCAGAACGAGCGCCTCTCCCGGCTCGACCGAGTCAACCGCCTGATTCAGTCGATCAGTCCCGCCGTAGTCAGCGCCGACAGCCGCGCTGCGGTCGAAACCGAAGTGTGTCAGCGACTGCTTCGGCTCGACTCGGTCACCGGGGCATGGTTCGCCGACGTCGACCTCCCGAGCGACGGCACGGTCCGTCGCGCGGCCGCCGGAGCGATCGAGGAGTATCTCTCCGACGTGCCAGCAGTGTCAGCGGCCACCGACAGCGAACCTGTCCAGGCCAGTCCCCCGACACCGGCGAGGCAGGCGTTCGAGGCAGGCGAGCCGGTCGTGGTACGTGACATGTTCGAAGTCGACCCCGGCCCGTGGTGGCGTGACCGGGCACTGACCGGGGGTACTCATACAATTATCGCCATCCCGATTCGCTACGAGTCCACACAGTTCGGTGCCATCGAGATTCATCTCGACCGACCCCAGGGGCTCACCGACGACGAAATTGATGCGCTTGAGTCACTGGGTGTGATGATCGGACATGCCATCGGCTCGATACGACAGCGGGCAGCACTGATCGCGGGCGGGTCGGTGATACTCACGTTCGGGATCGCATCCGACTCAGGGCTCTCACGGCTGGCCGAAGTGGCTGCTGCGCCCCTCACCGTCACAGAAGTCCAAGCGACGGCGGACGGCACGTACTCGGTGTTCGTCACCGTCGACGAGAGCCAGACCGGCGATACAGAGGCCCTCGCCGACACAATTGACCGTGAGACCGGGGCGTCGGTACTCCGCAACGCGACGACAGGGCTGACCTGTCGCCTGACGTTGGGCGCCGGCTCACCCATCCGGACGCTCGTCGAGCCGGGCGTCGCACTCCAGCAGATCGAGGTGGCCGACGACCCCGAATTGCTCACGGTTTCCGTCTCTGTCCCGTATTCGATGGACGTCCGAGAATACGTCGACAGTGTCACCGACGCTATCGATACCATCGAACTCGTCGCCAAGTACGAACCGGCGTCCAGCCGCGAGATGGGGGCCGAACTGACCAGCAGTGTCGACAAACGACTGACCGAGCGCCAGCGCGAAGTCGTTCGGGTGGCGTTCTACGCCGGCTACTTCGACCAGCCGCGAACTGCCGATGCGGAGACAGTCGCCACGGAACTGGGTATCGCACAGTCGACATTCAGCCAGCACCTCCGGGCTGCAGAGCGAAAGCTACTGGAAGCACTCTACGACTGATACTGCCCGCTGTACCAAACTGACGGCATTCGCCACTCCGCGGTGGCGAATATTTTTAGGAACGTACGGCCCGGAGCATGAGCCGATATGCATCGGCACAGCTGATGGCAGGCCGATACAGCTAGTAGTGACGGACTTGCAGAGATAGCAGCTACGTTGCTCACATGGCCGCACAGACCCCCCCCTCCGTCACGTGGAGAGGTGACGGCGGAACGCGACGCCGAGCCGACTAGCCCCACGAGTTCCGGCGGAGTTGCGTCTACCCCCAAGTGTGAGGTGCTGCTCGTCGGCGACGAGCGGTGTACGGCACGGCTCTTCGAGTCGTGGATCGCCGAACAGTTCCCGACACGGGCGGTATCGACGACGGAACGCGCGCTCAAGGAAGTAACAACGACGCCAGTCGACGTCGTCGTGGTCGACGACCGGTGGCTGCGTGAGAGCGGTGGCGACCTGCTCCGGCAGCTCCGGCGTGCCGACGAGTCCTGTCGGACGCTGCTTCTGCTCGAGTCGGCCTCGAGAGCGGCCCATGCCGACCACCGGGTCCAGTTGCCCGCCGACGGCCAAACAGTGTGCGACGCTATCGACACGGCCAGACAGACTGGGGAGTACGAGCGGACGATAGAACGTTTGGTCTCGCTCGTGGACCAGCGGCGGGTATTTGAACGGGACGAGGGGCGTACCGAAGCGGAGTGTCGGCAAGTACAACAGCGCATCGAGTCCCTCAACGCACACCTCGACGAGACGCTTGGAGATGTCGAGCACCGCTACGTCGAGCTCATTGGTCACCCACAGCGTCGGCCACCGACGGAGGCTACGAGATGATGGACCGCGTACAGGCCCTCGGCGGCCGGTCGTTGACCACGGGTTCAGACAGTGTGGCCACGAACCGCAATAGACCGACGTGGCAGGGACGCGCCCCACTGACGGTGACAGCACCGTGAGCGAGTTCGTCCGCGCCTCGCGGTTGTACGACGTTGGGGAGAGCGAGCGGTTACAGTTCGACTGGGCGAAAATGCAACCACTGGCAGAGAGTCAGGCGGAGGTCGAGCGGGCAGTCCGCGCGGCAGAACAGCGCCAGACAGGCGAGGTGTCACTGCAACTGCGCAGCTGACGCGACCATGGACGGCCCAGTACGCCACGAAAGCTATCGTTGCAGAGTTCACAGCCACAGGAAGCACCGTGCCAAGGGTCGGCGTTACCGCCGCTCTGGCGGTGCACCACTGAGGGCAGTTCCTGCAGACGGCGATCGCTATCGATATATATCGGCATAGTTCGAGCCGCTATCGATAAGTATCTAGACCACGCACATATGACGGTTTGCCCATTATACCCTATGGCAGAACCCGGCCTCGAAGCGCCTGTCGGCGCGAAGGGATGGACAGATATGACTAGGCTATGCCGTGCGTTCGCTCGGTCATTGCTGATGTCGGCGGCGGCCACACCGATCGTCGTCGAGGCGAGCGACCGGCGGTCAGAGCCATTCGGCGACTCGGCACTGGGCCGTGACCTCGTGCCGTCAAAACTGTACTGGCCGTTCAGTCGGTCCCCGACCGGAGATACCGACCCCCAGCCATGAGCCGACCCGACCACGGCCAGAACACAATCACGACCGAATCGTCTACTAACAGCGAGCCGGTTGCAGACGGCCAACTCACAGCAACGAGTAACCCTGTCCTCGTCGTTGACGACGCCGGTGAACACGAACCGCAGTATCTCACGTGGCTGGAGTCACGCTACGATGTCAGACACACGCAGTCCAGCGGCGACATCGTGGCATGGCTGGAAGACGAGCGGCCCGAGGTCGTCGTCTTCGACTGCACAGAATCGGGAGACACAGTAGACTCCCTCGGGCGCAAACTTGCCCCTCTTGAGGCGCGCTACCAGACTCTCCTCGTGAGAGAGACAAGCGTCTCGACGGCTGCCGGCGGGCAAGTCGCCGACGAATGTTTGCACGCGCCCGTCGACAAGGAATGCTTGGTCGACAGTCTCGAACGAGCCAGGTTGATTACAACCTACGACGCCATCGTCGCCGAACTCCTTACGCTCGAGATGCGACGGGATAAGCTCCGTGAGGGAGTCTCTCCCAGCGCTATGGCGCTGTGCGCAGACTTTCGCCGGTTGACGATCAGAACTGTGACCCTGCTTGGGGCGTTAAAAAAGTTGTACCACCGTCTCGTCATGCGAAGCTCCACGGATCCGCTCTTGCAAACCGAATACGACCTCTCACCGGACGATTTCAGGCCACACGACTGACCACGACCGTGAGTCGTGCTACGTTCCGAGTGTCGGGGCGTGGTTGGCGATGGACTGTCGCGGAAGGTGGTGGCGTAGACGACGTAGTTGTCTGCCTCGTCGACAGGGATGATCGGGTCTCGTTGGGGCCGATATTGGGCTCGTCGATTTGGGTGTCGATGGAGAGAGTGGACTGTGATTCTTTATTCTGCGCCGGGGGTGGCTGGTTGGGGGAGGATGACTCGACCTTCACGAAACACGCCAGTTGATATTTCAAAGAGAGGACATCAACCTCACGCGGTCGTGATTGCTGTCGCTTCTGGTCGGGCCTTTCGCACTACTCTTGATCACGACTCGGTAATAGACGAATTTTTCAGCGGTGAAGGTTTACTGAGCGCTGGTGGCGATGACGAAATGTTACCCCCGCTGAGATCCAGTTTCTATTAATAGATCGGTGAACTGGTGCGGAAACAGCCGATTTTTTCGATGGTCACCTGAGCGTTTAGAAATTTTAAATCGGTGATATGATCAGAAACTCGTGCTGACTCGATGGAAACGCTGCTATCCCTGGAGAGCGTGAGGTAAGCATGGGACGCAAGAGACCGACCTGTATTCAGTGCCTTAGAGCACGTCGTGCTGACTGGTCCATGCGCGAAAGAAGCCGAATCATGGGCGCTACAGCTCGGATGCCGCACGGCCGCGGCATCCGAGAAAGCCCGAATAGGTGAATATCTGCCTCACGCGCTGGCGTCCCGAGTCACAAGATAGCCACCCCGGAAGTGAAGGCAGCTGTGTGATCGTCAAGACGAGGGAGTTGAGGGCCGCCCGGTCGGCGGCCCTCAGTGGCCGGCCGAGGCCCACCGTTAGCAACTGCTATCCCCAGACAGTAATCGCACCGCATGACGATTTGGGCCGCCTGTCGGTCGGGAGAGACGCAGATCCCGGGACGGCGCAACTATTTTATCGAAAACGGTGGTTTGTGTAGGTAGCAGCGTTTCCGTAGGTGAATACAGGGCGCGTATCTTGCATGGGAGACCTACGGAAATCCGACTGTTCAGATGAGTCAATACAAGTGAGCGCTGATAATCGCAGTTAGAACCGCTATTAATATGTCTCCAGATCCTCTTCAGCTATCACACCAATCCCATCACACGAATCACATGTGCTCTTTTTGCCGCCGCCGCCATCGCATCGCCCACATTCCTGAAACGGAGGCGTCTGCTCAATTTTGATTTTTCCTTTGGCGTTACAGACCTCACATTCATCGTAAATTGGCCTGTTATCTGTCATCAAGTTATGATTAGTCCCAGTCCTCATTTTTCCGTCACCACCACACCTAGCACATTCCAAGATCGTATAATTGTCAAGCTTCTCGATAATAGTGATCGATAATTTTCCCATAATAACCTATATGACTGAATTTTTAATAAGAGTTTATGAAAGTACGTGACCCGCACTATGCTCGCACAGTGAACCGGTGATTTACCTAATTCCGCGTGAATAGAATATCCGGTGTTTGCTGAACTCACGCTCTAAGTCTTGCACGCGATCCATGTCAGTCTCTAAGGATTCCACCTGAGCCTCAGGGAGGAGGGTTTATACAAAACCATTCCTAATAGGAATAGTATGCCCAATAGGAAAGAGCAGACAACACTCGCTCTGGAGTATCCGTTTCCCGATGAGCGCGTCTTTCGGTATCAGGCGATGCAAGACGTGCTGTCGCGGTTGATTGAGGAGCCGTATGCGGAATTCACTATTGGGCAGTTGGCTGAGATGGTCGACGGAAATCAGGCGACCGTCTCAAAGGCCGTCAAACTGCTCAAACAACTCGGTACTGTCCAGACGCGGCAAGAAGGCCGTAAGCAGTACGTGAGTATCCATCGTGACCGGCTCACAAAACCTGATCCAGTCTTATCTATCCCCCAGTCTGAATTTCACAAGCCCATCAGAGCCTTCGTCGACAGGGTTCAGGCAGAAGTTGATGATTTAGTTGGTGTGCTTCTCTTTGGCAGCGTCGCACGAGGCACGGCAGATCGCGCGAGTGATATCGACATTCTCGTCTTCGTTCAGGATGACAAGACAACGGCTCGCCGAACTGTCCAGTCGATTGTGAGCACACTCCAGCAAACGAAGTTTGTAGGTGACCGCTACAACTTCGAAGTCCTCGTTGAATCAACCGAAAGTGCGAAACGGATCGGCGATAGGCTACGGCAGCAGTTCGATGAGGGACTCACACTTGTCCGGTCTGAGCAACTCTCCGATATTCGTAGGGAGGTGTACGCGAATGGAGAATAACTCCGTCGTCAACGCACTCGAGGCTTCCGAGCGTAGCTTCGAGCAAGCGCCCCGGAACGTCGAAGAGGGGCTCGATGTCGAGGAGGCCGAACTCGTACAGTTACGTCGTGCGTGTCGACTTCTGGCAGCTGCGTCTCGTCTCCTTGACGACGGCTACTATACGGTCGTCATTGAGTCATCATTCGTGGCGATTGAGCGGACAATCCAGTTCCGACTGATCCACGACGGCGCAATGGAGGCTTCCGAGGTAATCAGCAGTCATCGGAGACTCTACCAGCGAGGTGCAGAGGTCGGGCTCTACGATGATGCATTTGGGGAGCGATTAGCCGAACTGTGGAACCAAAACCGGACGAAAACGTACTACCGACTCGGAATTGCTACCGAGGCGCAAGCAGAGGCGATGCACGAACTCGCTACGGAGATGCATCGAGACCTGGTTGACGGGAGTCAAGTACGTCACGAGTGTCTCTGCTGACCGCAATGGCCGGTCTCTCATGCCATCGGTCCCGGCTTGGCTGTTAACCTAACCGACCATTCGTCTTTAGCTAACACCCGTGGTAATTTTCAGGAATATAATTATAACTATGAGTGTTAGGGAGAACAATTCTGTCGGTTGAAGCGATGTTCCTTGTCAAATCCTGCGATGACCAGCGCTAAAATCGGTGGTTTTCGGCGTGCTGGTGTGGTGTGAAATCAAAATTTGACCGAAAACCACGGTCTAATAGTATTACTGTGAGTATTAGCTAAAGACGAATGCCTAACCGACATACCTGCTTTCAGATTCATCGAGTGGCCCTGGAACCGCCTGTTGATATTGTAGGCATCTGCTGAATATCCGTCTCAATTTAGTACTCCACTCAGAATCCGCTCGACTTAATCTGAACTGACATAAGAATAATACTGAAGGCAAGTTAGCTTGGAATTGATATCGTGTGTGAATTTGTCTTTGATCCCAAGCTCTGGCCGAAACAGGTAGAAATGATGGATGAACCGTGGGAATGCCCCTATCCTGAGCTGGATGGATTTGACTATTGCGTCTTCCATATCCACCCACTAACAAGAGAGCTTATTTTTGACACACAAACCCAGGTGAAGATTGAGCAGGTTAGAGCGGTCAGATCTACTGGCTTAGTCCAAATCATATGTACCACACTCAGAAGCATAGACCTATCTATACTCTCAAAGATAGTCTTGGAAAATTCTCAGATTCAAATTGGATATTCGACCATAGGTGAAGTCAACGCCGCCAAATCTACATTTGCTAATTATATTGCAATTGAAGACTGTCGCGTGAGCCAGTTTGTATCTGATTATTCTACCTACAATTCTGGGTTGAGAATTCAAGAATCTGCCATAGCAGACTTTCAACTGTCGGAAGCCGAAATCAATCGAAAAGCAACATTTGCTGGTACGATTTTCCGAGAAGGTAAGTTTATAGACACTTGTTTTAATGAAACAGTTTCATTCTGCGAAAGGATTCCTGATGAAACACCATTAATTAAAGCTAATGATTTTCTTGGAAAACAAGCTTGTGTTTTCCTGAACACGCCACTATTTATGGGAACTGAATTTAACGCAGGAGCCATATTCAATAAGGTTAAATTCCAGACTGGGGCCAATTTTAATCATGCTGAATTCAATAGTGGCTGTTCATTTGAGGATGCCGAGTTTCAGATTGGATGCCATTTCGGATTTGCAGAATTCAACGACGAAACGTCTTTTGTAGGTGCTGAACTGGGGACGGCAAATTTCGAAAAGACAAACTTTCACGGTCCAGCAATCTTTGACCAAGCGAGTATCGGCTCTGGCCGAACCTACTCTAAGCGACACAACGTTCGAAATCATGCATTAGCCGAAGGTGTTTCACAAAACGAAGTAGAGTGTAGCTCAAATCTATTAGATGATTTTGTGTTTGGCGATGGAATCGTATCTGTAGCTGGCAAAGCAGCCTCTTTCGACAACACACAAGCTGAAGATCTGATGAAAGCCCGGAAGGTGGATTCCGAAGGCATGATCACCGCGTTTAGCGCCTATTTCTATTTTCTCAACTTAGGTTTGAAATTTGAATCTTCATCACCCACAATCAGTTTCTATGGCTCAGAAATCGATGGCGGAATAATCCGTATTTCTGATGAAAGCAGCTTCTATGAATGGGTTAATACAACGGTGGGTGATGTCTCTATAATATCTAGTATTGATAGGAATCCATTTAAAAACATCCTAATTGAGAATACCCGATTCAACGGGTTTGAGTTCTCAGACTATCGGGAGGAACTGAGAGACATGGACTGGAATATCGATGGCTACGTTCACGATGGTGAACATGAGCATTCTGATCGGAGGGAAACAACATACGCCAAAGCCAAGTCTGGTGCTGAGCGAGTTGGTGACTATTATGCTGAATCTCAGTTCTTTATTCGAGAACAAGAATGTCGGCGTGCAACACACGCGGAGAAGATAAAAGATTCAGAAACGGTACGACAGTATGCTACCAACTTGAGTAAGTACCTTTCAAACCTGTTTTACGATATTTCTTGTAAGTATGCAGAGAGCCCAAAGCGGGTATTCTATTGGTCAGTAGCATCAATTATTATTTTCCCGATTATCTATCGCTGCTTAAATGCTCCACTCTCAGGAATTGGATATCTGATTTTCAGCATCCAGTCATTTACTTCGTTCATCCCTAGTAGCGGTGTAGAAACATCATCTTCATTGATTATGTTGATGACCTCAATTCAAGCATTTATTGGAACGTTTCTTATTGCACTGTTCGTAGCGACAATCATACGGACAGTTAAACGATGAAACAGTCAGCGATAACTATGGAATGTATACATCTGAATACGATGCTCTCAAGTCACGGCCGAGAATGACACTGAGGCTCCGAGTCAAAGGAACTTCGGCACACGATTCAGATACAATGACTCAATATCTTCATAATACGCTGCCAGATAGTCGTCGATTGAGTCTCCACTCTTTGCGTCACCGAGTTTATCTCCGCGCATATACTGAACCAATTCTCGAGGCACATCTTCTTGGATTTTCCAGTACCGAGTGAAGTAGTGCCGGCCATAGTGGGTGGTGATAGTCCGGTATCTGTCCATCTGGTTGTACTCCTGAAAGTGCTCTTTCCAGATATTGTTGATCCGGTCACCACGGTCAATCTTCCCGTTAGTTCGCTGACTGAGGAGCAGCCACGGTACGTTCACTCTCGGTCGGATAGTTAGATATTGCAGGAGCACCTGTCTGAGTTCGTCGTCAAGTGGCAGAACCCGTGGCTTCGAAGACTTGTTACCCTCTCGCTCATGCTTCGATGGGACATAGATGCAGTTCTCGTAGTCAGACAGCGGGGGCGCAGTTCCCAGCTCAGGATAGCAGTCTCTGATCTGCGAATGTGAAAGAGAGATGTCTTCAAGACGGATGTTCAGGAACTCTCCTACCCGCATTCCCAGTTTCGGTAACCAAATCAGAAACAGCCGCTCTCGGATATTCGTGCAGTCGCAAATTATTTCGGAGATATCTTTCTCAGTCAAGTGGGGATATTCCTTGTCGTCTGTATCGTCGGCAAGCTTCATCTCCCGCTTGGCGATATTGAATGGGTTATAATCCGAAGGATGGGGGAACGCATAGTGGTCTTGCCACCATTCGTAGACACGATCGAGATTATCTCGCTTGTGCTCAATCGTATTCTTCGAATTGCCTCGTTCATCCCGGAGATGAGCAACAAACTCCTTGATGTGCTTCTCGTTGGGACAAGCAGGATGCCGACCCTGGTCTAACATGAATGCTTTCCACTGGTCGAATGCGTGTCGGTAGTTCTTGAGTGTCGACTCCGAGGGGTCTTTCGGGAGTAGAACTCGTTCGATATACGCCTGGAAGAGATCGATATCTACGTCTGCAAATTCAGACTCGTACCGACGAAGCGGATCAGTCTGTCGACCGAAGGCTTCTGCGACCTCTCCGAGATCATGGGTTTGGTCTTGGCTTGCCATTTCTAATTAGGTTCGACCGCTATTCGCCAGAGTTGTTCACACACTGGGTCGTGGATAGCTGCCATCACGAACGGGTTGTACCGATGAGGAAACTCGGTGTGATTGAACATCCAGCGGTAGAACCGTTCGATACCCGCCCAGTAGTCAGAAGCAGTCACTCGTGAAATGGAATACTCCTCAAGCAGATAGGTCGCGTACCTCTCTGCATCGGCGGGACTACAAAGCGCATGATGGACATCTCGGTCAGAACAGAACGTCTTCCAGCGCTCCCCTCTACGGTCGATCTGTGCCAAGTAGTTCTCAGAGTGGTCTTCTCGGCAAATGTTCTCGGCTTCAAGATACCGTGACCAGCTATCTCGTTCTTCAAACCGGCTGGAGTAGTTTCTGAGGCGGGAGTGTGCAGGAACGTCGTCAATATGTTGGTAGGGCTCAATTGAATCCGGCGAATTTCGGCGTTTCAGAGTTCAATTGCCTGCTCCACGTTGTAAACGCCGGCTATGAGCGTTATCTCCCGGAACTGGCGGAACCAGTCACGCGCTCGGACGGCGGAG
>Ga0207754_100244_pt1 | contig 25210 bp, 25 predicted proteins | sample A23E1SouthBayCA_FD_187728 | JGI IMG/M metagenome (GOLD analysis project Ga0207754, IMG submission 187728) | Aerobic enrichment media microbial communities from Eden Landing Ponds, California, USA - A23 E1 (SPAdes) | ecosystem: Environmental > Aquatic > Marine > Unclassified | place: Emeryville... | reverse complement strand
GAGCCGATCTTCGAGAACAAGGAAGTGCTCCGTCCCTCGTACACGCCACACAAGCTCCCACACCGGGAGGAACAGATCAACAACATCGCGACGATCCTCGTCTCCGCTCTCCGTGGAGACACGCCCTCGAACATCCTCATCTACGGGAAGACGGGGACCGGAAAGACTGCCAGCGCCAAGTTCGTCAGCGAGGAGTTGGAGACGACCTCACAGAAGTACGAGGTCCCCTGTACGGTCGAGTACATCAACTGCGAGGTGACCGACACGCAGTACCGCGTCCTCGCACAGCTCGCGAACAAGTTCATCGAGCAGAACCGGACGTACATCGGCGATCGCATCGAGGAACTCGAGACGCTCCGCGAACGCGTGACCTCGAACCCGGACGAGGATTCACTCGCTGAGACCGACTTCGCGACCGTCGACGAGATCGACGCCGAAGTCGAACGACTCGAATCCGATCGCGCGGAGTTCGAGGAAGTGCCGATGACCGGGTGGCCGACCGATCGGGTGTACAGCTCGTTTTTCGACGCCGTCGACTACCACGAACGCGTCGTCGTCATCATGCTCGACGAGATCGACAAGCTCGTCGAGAAGTCTGGCGACGACACGCTGTACAACCTCTCCCGGATGAACTCCGAGCTCGAACGCTCGCGGGTGTCGATCATGGGCATCTCGAACGACCTGAAGTTCACCGACTTCCTCGATCCACGCGTCAAGTCCAGCCTCGGCGAGGAAGAGATCGTCTTCCCGCCCTACGACGCCACGCAGCTCCGGGATATCCTCGATCACCGCTCCGACGTGGCGTTCAAAGCCGACGCACTGACCGACGACGTGATTCCGCTCTGTGCCGCCTTCGCGGCCCAGGAACACGGCGACGCTCGGCGGGCGCTGGACCTGCTCCGGACGGCCGGCGAGCTCGCGGAACGGGACCAGACCGACTGCGTCGAGGAAGACCACGTCCGACAGGCCCAGGAGAAGATCGAACTCGACCGGGTCGTCGAGGTAGTGCGGACGCTGCCGACCCAGAGCAAGATCGTCCTCTTCGCGATCATCCTCCTGGAGAAAAACGGCGTCCACAACATCAACACCGGCGAGGTGTACAACATCTACAAACGGCTCTGCGAGGAGATCGACGCCGACGTCCTGACCCAGCGCCGCGTCACAGATCTCATCAGCGAACTCGACATGCTGGGGATCGTCAACGCCGTCGTCGTCTCGAAAGGGCGCTACGGCCGGACCAAAGAGATCAGCCTCTCGGTCCCCATCGACGAGACCGAGGCCGTGTTGCTGTCGGACTCTCGGCTGGGCGACATCGAGGACGTGCAACCGTTCGTCCAGGCCCGGTTCGACAACTGACCGATCGGCAGGCTCGCTCGACCCGAAACGAAGGGGTATCGCGCCGCTCGACACGCTCGTTCACTCTTCTTGCACAGATGCGAGAACGCCGCCGACTCGCCCGTCCGCCGACGATCAGGCCAGCGCTCGCTGGAGCTGGAGCCGGATGTTACCCAGGAGTGGTACTCTCGTCTCGGCGGTCCCGACGACCCAGGACTTTCGGACCGGATCGCAGGCACCGGGGCCACAGCTGGGCAGCCCGTTGACCTGGTCGTAGCCGGCGTTGTTGTCGCCTTTCGTCACGAAGCCGGCCGAGTCGGCCGGGCAGTTGCGCAGCTCCTCGCAGCTGTCGGCGTTGATGTAGGCGGGATCTGCCTTGTCGTACCAGTTCTCGCTCTCGTTGACCCAGAACATCGCTCGGTGGATCACTGGTGTGGACGCTCCGTCGCCGTCGGGCTGGAAGACGATCACGTCGCCGTCGCTCTGGAACGACGTGTAGCCGGTGTCAGCGCCGCGGTTCGCTGGCACGACGCCGGTGTCGGCGTAAGCGCCCTCACCGGCGAAGCGGTCTTCGTCCATGACGAAGACGAGGTCGCCGGTGTCGATGTGTGGTTCCATGCTACCGGACTCGATCGCGACCAGCGGCGGCCACACGCCGCTGATCGCGAACAGCAACAGGCCGACCGCGACGACTGCGCCGGCACTGCTAACGAGATCGAACAGGTAGACGAGCCCGCTCGGTTGGTCGTCGTCGGGCGGGTTCGGACCGCGTGGCTCGCTCATCGTCGTAGAGTGCGTGGAAACGACGTATCAACCTTCTGTCTCGGAGTTCGCTAGCCTTTTCTCGACTGGTGCCTAGCTGTCTGTGTGCCCCTGGAGACGCCGGCCCGACTCGTGAGCGAACTCGCCAGCCGCGGCTACAACGCCGAACGCGAGGCGGTGACGCTGCTCGCCGACGCCTCCGATCCGGACGTGGCGCTCGACCGTGCACTGGAAACGATTCCCGACGACACGCTCGTCCTCTCGGCAGACCACGTGCGAACGGCCCTGGAGAGCGAGCACGACGACGACGGTGGCCGATCTGGGAACGAGACGCGTCCGACCGACGAGACGAACCCGCCAGATACGGACCCCTCTGTTTCGACTGGAACGGACCCCACCTCGTCGACCGATTCCGGCGGGTCGACTCCAGTCGAAACGGAGGGGTCTTCGACGGTCCGCTCGTCCGATCCCGACCAGCGATCGATCGAGGTCCACAACGACATGACCGGTCAGTCGACCGGGACCGGCGAGTACTCGGATTTCGTCTCCGTCTTCCGGGACCGCTACGAGAAGCTCTCGAAGCAACTTCGCGGGCGCGTGAACCACCGTCCGACGAACGCGCTCGAACGGATGAGCGGCGGCGAGGAGGCGGCCATCGTCGGGATGGTCTCGGACATCCGCTCGACGGCCAGCGGTCACTGGCTGATCGAACTCGAAGACACCAACGGCACGTTCCCGTGTCTGGTGATGAAAGACCGCGCCATCGCCGACCTCGTGCAGGAACTGCTGTACGACGAGGTGATCGCCGTCGACGGGACGCTGGCCGACGACGGTGGAATCCTCTTCGTCGACTCGCTGCACTTCCCCGACATCCCACGGACTCACGATCCCTCGACGGCCGACCGGCCGGTTCAGGCGGCGCTGATCTCGGACGTCCACGTCGGCAGCCAGGAGTTCATGGCCGACGCCTGGCACCGCTTTGCCGACTGGCTCCACACCGAAGAAGCCGCCAAGGTCGAGTACCTGCTGCTGGCCGGCGACATGGTCGAGGGCGTCGGCGTCTACCCCGACCAGGACGAGGAACTCGACGTGGTCGACATCTACGAGCAGTACGAACGCTTCAGCGAGTACCTCAAGGAGATCCCCGGCGACATCGAGATCCGGATGATCCCCGGCAACCACGACGCCGTCCGCCTCGCCGAGCCCCAGCCCGCCTTTGACGAGGAACTCCGGGACATCATGACGGCCCACGACGCGCAGGTCCACTCGAACCCCTCGCTCGTCACGGTCGAGGGCGTCACGGTCCTGATGTACCACGGCGTCTCGCTGGACGAAGTGATCGCGGAGTTGCCCGACGAGAAGGCCAGCTACGACGAACCCCACAAGGCGATGTACCAGCTCCTGAAGAAGCGCCACGTCGCCCCTCAGTACGGCGGCCACACCCGCCTCGCACCGGAAGACCGGGACTACCTCGTGATGGAGGAGGTCCCCGACGTGTTCCACACCGGCCACGTCCACAAGCTCGGGTGGGGGAAGTACCACAACGTGCTGGCGATCAACTCCGGGTGCTGGCAGGCCCAGACGGACTTCCAGAAGAGCGTCAACATCGACCCAGACGCCGGGTTCGCGCCGATTCTGAACCTGGACACGCTCGATATGACGGTGCGGAAGTTCGTCTAACGACTCACCGCGCAGATCGCTCGTAACGACGGTCGCGAGTACGCGACGGCCACAGCTATTCTACGTCGCTCCGGGAGAACCACCAGTAGCCGAGCAGAATAGGGCCAACGGCCCACAGCACCAGCAAAATGACACCCGTCTCCCAGCCGAGTACTGGCGGGGCCTGGACGGCGTCACCCGGTAGTGCCGACAGTGAGAGGCCGAACGCCCGGGGTGGTGCGAGACTGGAAAACAGCATCCACAGTGTCCCGTCGAGCGTCACGTCAAAGAGGTAGTTGGCGACGAACTGGACGAGCGGCGGAACTGCGTTCCACATAACGGTGAAGACGAAATACACCGAGATGACGGCGGTCATCGCCCGTGACCGCGTAGCGGTGGCCGCCGAGATACCGATGGCGACACCGACGTAGGACAGCGCGAACAGGCAAGTCAGTGCGGCAAAGCCCCACAGCATCCCGAGGTTCGGCTCCGGATACTCGACAAGCACCGCGACAGTTGCGAGGACGAACCCGACAAGTATCGAGAGGAGGACGATCCCCATTCGCGAGAGAATCTTCCCGACGACGACCTCATTCCGGGTGACGGGATACCCAAGCAGGAAGCGGATCGTGCCGGATTCTCGCTCACCGGCGACGGCGAGGTAGCCCGCGATCAGGGCAACCAGTGGCACAAACAGGATTGCGATCGCCCGAGCTATCTCGATTCCGGTGGGGACACTGGGCTCTGACGTGAGTGTGAGCCCCGCGAACACAGCGGTCACGAACAGCACGTACATCGACGCGACGCCCTGTACGAGCCGGGCTCGGCGAACGTCGAGAAAGTCCTGTGCGGCGACTGCACGCACGCGCGAGAGGTTCATCGAGCCACACCCCCGTCAGCTGTGGCGGGTTGGACTGCCTCGTCGGTCGCATCCGCAGTTTCCTCCGTCTGCTCACCGGTGACGATATTGAACAGTTCTTCGAGTGACGTCTCCTCGATCGTGAAGTCGGTAATCCGTCCCACGCGTTCGAGTGCGCTGATGACATCGACTTTCGAGCGGTCCGTCCGGCAGGTGACTGTGACGGTGGCCCCGTCGGTCGAGACGGCTCTGACGCCGTCGATGGCGTCAATCGTTCGTGTATCGGGAAGTGGATCGGCCATCGTCGCCGTCAGCACCGTTCCGGCGCTCAGTCGGTCGCGAAGGCTGCCGACGGTGTCGACGGCGGCCATCTCTCCGCGCCGCATCATCCCGACGCGGTCGGAGACGGCCTCGACTTCCGGGAGGATGTGTGAGGAGAAAAACACCGTCGTGTCGTTCCGGACTTCCTCGCGGACGATCTCGCGCACGTCTTGCATTCCGGTCGGGTCGAGCCCGCTCTGTGGCTCGTCGAGTACCAGGAGGTCAGGCTCCCCGACGAGGGCGGTCGCCAGCGCCAGTCGCTGGGCCATCCCCGTGGAGTACCCTCCAGCCCGTCGGTCGGCGGCGTCGGCGATTCCGACCCGCTCTAGCAGCGCCTGTGGGTCGTCGTCGACGCCTTTCATGCGTATAGCGGACTCGACGTGCTCGCGACCAGTCAGACGGTCGTAGACGGAGACGTTCTCCGGAAGCACGCCGGTTCGTTCTCGGATAGCGCGAGACTCCTCGACCACGTCGTGGCCGAGGACTTTCGCTCCTCCACTCGTCGGGGACATGTAGCCAAGGAGGACGTTGATCGCCGTCGACTTGCCGGCACCGTTCGGGCCGAGAAAGCCAAAGACCTCTCCTTCTTCGACAGTGAAGGAGAGGTCCTCGACGGCTCGAACCTCACCGAAGCGTTTCGTCAATGCGGAGACCTCGATTGCGGGCATACGTGAGCACCATCCCACGGTACCAGCATAAAATAGTCAGCAGAGCTTCTGGGTCGGAAACTCTCCCCGTGATGCCCGTCGAGTCGTACCCGTTCGACGGATCGACGGTTTTCCTCGTCCATGGTCTCCGAATCAGACTCCAACCGGGCGACGACTCGTCCCTCTCTCGAACGACGTCGAGGTGGCGACGTTCAGCGGTGAAGTTCGTTGCCGACCGCACGATATGCGGATAGTGTTGCCGACTGTCGCGCATCTCGGCGAATACACACGGCTGGGAGTGGTTATACAACCCCCCCGAAACAAAGACGAGTAGGTATGAGCGACGACGACCGCGGCTTCGAGACCGACGCACTGCACGTGGGACAGGAGACGCCAGAATCTCACGCGAACGCTCGCGCACCCCCGATCTACCAGACGACCAGCTACGTCTTCGACGACGCCGAGGACGCGGCGGCCCAGTTCGCCCTCGAAAAGCCCGGTCACATCTACTCGCGGCTGATGAACCCGACCACGGGCATGTTGCAGGAACGCATCGCTGCACTCGAAGGCGGGGTCGGTGCGGTCGCGACCTCCTCGGGGATGGCGGCGCTGAACCTCGCGACGTTCCTGCTTGCCGACGCCGGTGACAACATCGTCACGGCGTCCTCGCTGTACGGCGGCACGTACACCTACTTCACTCACACCGCACCGCGCAACGGCGTCGAGGCCCGCTTCGTCGACACGCTGGACTACGAGGCCTACGAGGAGGCCATCGACGAGGACACGGCCTACGTCCATTGCGAGACCATCGGCAACCCCGCGCTCGTGACTCCGGACTTCGAGCGACTGGCCGAGATCGCTCACGACAACGGCGTCCCGCTGTTCGTCGACAACACCTTCGCGACGCCGTACCTCTCGAACCCGATCGAACACGGGGCCGACATCGTCTGGAACTCCACGACGAAGTGGATCCACGGCCACGGCACCACCGTCGGCGGCGTCCTCGTCGACGGCGGGAGCTTCCCGTGGAGCGAGCACGCCCAGAAGTATCCCGAGATCGCCCAGGACAACCCCGCCTACCACGGGATCAACTTCGACGAGACGTTCGGCCCGGCGGGGCTCACCTACGCCGCCATCGCTCGCGGGCTCCGGGACATGGGCAACCAGCAGTCCCCCTTCGACGCCTGGAACACCATCCAGGGCCTCGAAACCCTCCCGGTTCGGATGGAACGCCACTGCGAGAACGCGATGGCCGTCGCCGAACACCTCCAGGACCACCCGGAAGTCTCGTGGGTCACCTACCCCGGACTCGACGATCACGAGACCCACGACAACGCCAGCGAGTACCTCGATGGCGGCTACGGCGGGATGATCACCTTCGGGCTGGAAGGTGGCTACGACGCCGCCCGCGGCACGGTCGAGTCGACGGAGATCGCCTCGCTGCTGGCCAACGTCGGTGACGCGAAGACGCTGATCATCCACCCCGCGTCGACGACCCACCAGCAACTCACCGACGAGGAGAAGCAGGCTGCGGGCGTCACCAACGACCTCGTTCGCCTCTCGGTGGGCCTAGAGTCGGCCGAGGACATCGTCGCGGACCTCGATCAGGCGATCGAGCAGGCGACGAACTGATACTGCCGGCTGTACGTCTGTCACGAATGTTGCGACCCCGTGGTCGCAAATCTCTTGCAACAGTGACAGCCGGCAGTATGAGACGCAGTATTGTCGCAGTTTCCCGGTGATCGGCTCCCCTGTGGCGGCGATCGCCGGAAAGCAGGACAACAGACCGTCTCAGGACCCGCCCAGCACGCTCGCCGCGCCCGCCACCAGCGGGACCAGTACGACCAGATAGACGACCGCCGAGACGGCCCAGTCACGGGTGATCGTCCGGACACGCTGGCGGGCCAGTCCGGGACGGGGCAGGACGACCAGCGCGAAGAACCCGATCATCAGGCCCAGCGTGACCGCCGCCGTCAGGAGGTAGGTCACCACGCCGTCCCCGAGAACGCTCCCGGCGAGCAACAGGAGCGTCACGTAGAGCGGGCCGGTGAGCCAGCCCGCGACGTGGTGGACCACGGCGGCGAGCCGTTTCGGCGCGGCGTCGGGGTCTCGCTCGGTCAGGACCCCGGACGCGACGAGGGGCGGCGTCTCGCCCTCCGGCAGGCGCGCCATCACCACGTCCATGACGCGGGTAGCGACGATCCCGGCGACGACACCGAACGCGATCAACAGCGGGACACCCAGCGACACCGACGAAATGGTCGTCATATCTCTCCTCGGGGCCGCCAGCGTCTTTGAACCGATACCAAACGAAGCCTTACAGCACGCCTTCGCCTTCCAGTAGATCGGCCAGTTCGTCCATCGTCTCGACGATCGTATCGCAGGACGGCGCGACGGCCGGCTTCGGGTCGAAGCCGACGGCGAGGCCGGCGACTTCCAGCATCGGGAGGTCGTTTGCTCCGTCGCCGACGGCGACGGTGTCGGCCCGATCCTCGCCGACGACGGTGGTGACGATGTCTAAGGCGTCGTCTTTGGTCCCCTCGATGAGCGGCCCTTCGACCGCGCCGGTGAGTTCCCCGTCGACGATCGGCAGGCGGTTGGCGACGATCGCGTCGACCTCGACCCCCTCGGCTTCGAGTGCAGCTTCGACGCCGCGCTCGAACCCGCCCGTGAGGATGCAGACGTAGACGCCCGCTTCCCGCAGAGCCTCGATCACGTCGGCCGCGCCCGGACGGAGTTGCACCTGCCCGAAGGCGTCGTCGGCCTGTCGCTCGCTGAGTCCCTCCAGCAGCGCACACCGCTGGTAGAGGCTTTCGGCGTACTCAATCTCGTCGTTCATCGCCCGCTCGGTGATCTCGGCCATGTCCTCGGCCGTGTCGTTCTGGTTGCCAAGCAGGACCGTCATCTCCGAATCGGAGAGTGTGCCGTCGAAGTCGAAGGCGACTAGCATTGCTCCGTTGTTCTGTGCGAGGGGTTTCAAAGGGTCTGGTTTCCGGTCGCAGAGGTTAACCAACAGGATCGGTCGGAGAACGCCAGTGTTGGTTAAGCGGGCGGATCGGGGCCCGCTCGCCCACTGTTTCACGTCGAGTGCCGTCCCCGGATTTCGGCGGGAGTCACCGCTCGCCGGCCACCTCGGCGTCGAACCGGTCGACGAACCGCTCGACGAAGGCCGCCCGATCCTCGGCGAGTGCCGTTCCGGCGTCGGTGTACATTCGCTCGGGGAGCGAGAGGATCTTCTTGTGCAGGTGGTTGTACTGGGTCCGTCCGACGGCCGTCGAATCCTCGCTGGGCGGCACGTCGGGATCGTGGATCGCCTCACCCAACTCGCCGCCGTAGGTGAAACACCGGGCGAGGCCGACGGCACCCAGTGCGTCAAGGTTGTCGGCGTCACAGAGCACCTCGGCCTCGCGGGTCGCCGGTTCGATGTCGTTCGAATACCGGTGTGCGCGGATGGCCTGGCTCACCGTCTCGACGCGTTGGGCGGGGACGTTTCGATCCTTCAGGATCTGGCGGGCTTTTCGGGCACCCCAGACCGCGTGGTCCTCGATCTCACCGGCGTCCTCCATCGCGCGACCGATATCGTGCAACAGTACCGCGAGTTCGACGGCACGCTCGTCGACGGCGTACTCGGCGACGAGGCGATTTGCGAGCGCCTCGACGCGCTGGACGTGGTGCCAGTCGTGTGCGGGGCTCATCGAGTCCTCGAAGTACGACCGCGCGACGGTACGGAGGGAGTCGTCTGCCATCGTCTCCGCTACCGGACCTCACTGCAAAAGTACACCGTCTCGACCACGTGGTTGTTTCACACGGAGCAACGCACCAGTGAGAATCAGTCCGCCTCACGCGCCAGCGCGGGGATCAGCGTAATTCAAGGTGGAGCCTCCGGCCTCAAGGAGCGACCGAAGCGTAGCGGAGGGAGCGAGTAGGCCGGAGAGGAAACCGACTTGGCACGACACAACCGGCATACTACGACCGACTGACTCCCGAACGTATAACTACCGTCGCCACTTCTCTGAAGTATGGCTGTGCGTCGAACTGCCGTCGTGAAACTCGCTGTTTCCGACGAGCAACGCGACGCACTCCACCGAACCGCTGACCAATACCTCGACTGCGCAAATCGAACCGCAGACTACTGCTGGTCCAGCACCTCCTACACCGAGTGCAAGACCAACAAACGGCAGGTTCGAGACGCGCTCTACTCCGAACTTCGAGAGGAGACGGATCTACAGGCACAACTCGTTCAAGCCGCCATCAAACGCGCCGTCGAAGCCGTCAAAGCGTGTGTCGAACGCTGGAAGAAGGGACAGCGCGTTTCTTGCCCCACGTTCACCGCTGAAACGCTGGACTACGACACGCGGAGCGCGACCTTCTACCGCAACAAGGTGTCGCTAGCAACTGTCGAAGGGAGGGTCGAACCCTCGTTTGTTCTCCCGGCGGACAGTCCGACGCCCTACGAGCGGTACGTACTCTCAGAGGACCACGAGTTCCGCGAAAGTACGCTTCGGTACGACACGGCAACCGACGAGTTCTACCTCAACATCTCGACGCGGCGGATTGACAGCGACGACGAGGTTTCGGAAGATACTGAGCACCAAACGGTCCTCGGTATCGACCTCGGCGTCAACAGTCTCGCGGTGTCTTCGACCGGCACGTTCTGGCAAGGTGACGACTACGACCACTGGTGCCGCGAGTTCGAGAAGCGGCGTGGTGAGATGCAACAGCGCGGCACGCAAGCCGCGCACAATGCCCTGCTTCGCCTCGGCAAGCGCGAGGAAGCTTGGCGGAAACAGTACATCCACATCGTCGCAAACGAGATCGTTTCGGAAGCCGTCGAGAACGGATGCGACGTGATCGTGTTCGAAGATCTAACGGACATCCGCAAGCGGCTTCCGCAGGCGAAGTGGCACCACATCTGGGCGTTCCGACGCCTTTCCGAGTACGTCGATTACAAAGCTCCCGAACAGGGCGTCTCCGTGGAGCAAGTCGAGCCGAACCACACGTCACAACGCTGTTCTCGGACGGACTGTGGGTTCACGCACGACGATAACCGCCACGCCGAACACTTCGAGTGCCAGAAATGCGGCTACGAGGTGAACGCGGACTACAACGGCGCGAAGAATATCGGGCTACGGTATGCTCGAAAACGAAAACACAGACTCCGGTCCTCGCCCAAGTCGGGGAGCGGAGACGCACCAGTAGACGTGCGTGTGAATGGTGGGACGTTGAACGGCGAGAGTCACCGGCCTATTGCTGGCGACTGATTGCCGGGAGTCCACATCAAAGCCCCACCCTCAAGGACCGAGGTGCGTATGCGCCGAGGGAGTAGGGTGGGGTAGTTTACTATGGATCGTATTCGACCACGTCGATCACGTCACGGACGGAGTCCTTCCAGAAGTGTTTCTCGGCTGTGGCGAACCGACCACCGTGCTCGCGAGCGGACGCCGCGATTAGGGTGTCGGGATGGTCCGCGGGAACGCCGCGATCCAGCAGTTGCTCCTGCAGATCCGCGGCTTCCATGGCGGTCTGATTGGTCACTGGGAGGACGTCCATCGACGCCGTGACCGCGTCCCGGATCGTCGCCACGTCGCCGTCGATGTAGCCGTGGACGCTACCCATATACGCCTCGTACAGGACGATCCCCGACACTGCCCAGGGCTCCGCCTCGAACTCCTGGAGAAAGCTCCGCGCCGTCTGCTTCCCGTCGAGGTAGTCACTCAGGAGGTTGTTGTCGAGGACGAGCATCACGAATCCTCGCCGATATCGTCGTCGATGCCGTCTCGCATCTGTGAGCGGAGGCGCTTCATGCCGTCTCTCGTGTCGGAGGGTGAATCAGACAGCGCCCCGAACCCGGCCCACTTGTCGTCTTCCGTCAGTCGCATGATCACGTCCTCGAAGCTCTCGTCCTCACGTTTCAGGAGTGCGAGCCGTTCTTTGGCCTCCTCGGAGAGACGAATTGTCGTCCCGCCCATGTATACGTATATGTATTCGTATACAAAAACGCTGTCGCTCTGTTCGGATACCCGGTCACTCAGCCCCCTCGATAGTCGCTCAGGGCGTCGGCGGCGGGCCGTCGTAGCCGTCTACGTCCTGGTAGAAGTTCAGCATCGCGAACTTGAGCTTCTCGGGGTCGATGTCGATCATCTCGGCCCGTTCCTCGGGCGGGAAGGTCCCCCGCACCGCGTAGTCGTGCATCTCCATCTCGGCGGCCTCCGTGTAGCGTCGATCGAGCAAGATTCGGACGCCGAAGTCGTCGGGCGAGCGAACGACGCGGCCAAGCGCCTGTCGGGTCTTGCGGATCGTCGGGATCTCGACGGCGTAGCGCCACCCGGCCTCCTCGTCGCCGCCGAAGCTCGTCGCGTAGGCGTTCTGGACGGCGTCCATCCGGTCGTCGAGGTGGGGGTAGGGGACGCCGACCACGACGACGGTGCGGGCGTCGTCGCCGTCGTAGCTCACGCCCTCGCCCAGCGTTCCCCACAGCGAGGTACAGAGCAGCGCGTCGTCGCGGTCGACGAACGAGTCCCTGAGGTCTCGGGCCTGTGTCCCCGGTTCGTCGAGGTACTGCTTCCCGTCGACGTCGACTCGCTCGTGGTACCGTTCGGCCTCGGCGTAGCTCGGGAAGAAAGCCAGCGTGTTCCCGGGCGTCATCTGGGCGGCGTCTTCCAGCACGCCAGCGACGGCGTCCTGGGTCGCGGGGTCGTCGCGCTCGCTGGCGAACAGCGCGGGGCCGTCGACGGCGTAGGTCCGTCGGCGCTCCTCTGGGAACTGCTCGCCGTAGGCCATCGTCTCCGGGTCGGTCAGCCCGAGCACGTCCTGGGTCACGTCGAAGGGTCGCAACGTCGCGCTCATCAGCACCGACGCGTGCAGATCCGAGAAGAGGTCCCCGGTCACGTTCGAGGGGATGCAGGTGTACAGCTCCGCCCGGCCGTAGATGTCGCCGCTCTCTTCCCGGCGTCGGACACTCACCACGGGGTACTGTCCGAGGTCGTCGCTCTCTTCGAGCCACGCCGAGAGGAACTGGGCCGCCTGCAGGGTCTGGCACTCCTTGCGCGTATCGAGGTCGCCTTCCTTGAACGCCTCCTCGTACTGCTGGTCGAGTTCGCGCCCAAGATCGAGCGCCTGATCCAGTTCCTCGTGGAACCCCGGACCGCTGTACTCCTGGAGGAAGGCCAGCGTGAGGTCGTCTCGGCGGTCGTCGTTGGCGATCGAGAGGTCGTGCCAGTGGTCCTCGACCTGCTCGCGCTCGCCGAAGCCGAAGGCGTCGTCGTAGGTCGTCCGCAAGGCCCCCAGGAACGTCGAGAGCACGTTGTGGGCGTTCTCGCTCCGGCTATCGTCGCTCTCGGCCAGTTCGTCGATCGCGCTCTCGACGGTCGTCTCGGTGAGGGTCCGACGAGCGTGGTCGCGGGCGGCGTTCTCGACGTTGTGGGCCTCGTCGAAGACGGCGACCACGTCTTCCGGGTCCCGACCGAGCCACCGAAAGAACTGCTCGCGGATCATCGGATCGAGCAGGTGGTGGTAGTTACAGACGACCAGATCGACGCCTTCGATGCCCTCCTTGAGCAGTTCGTAGCCACAGAGCCCGCGGTCGTGGGCGTACTCGTACACGTCGTCGGGCGTGCGAACGTCCTCGTACAGCCAGGCGTAGAAATCGGTCGTGTCGACGGTGAGATTCCGGTAGTAGTGATCGCAGATCGTCGCATCGGTCTGTAGCTCTTCGAGTTCGTCCTCGACCGCCCGGAGCTCGTCCATGACGGCGTTGCGGGCCTCCAGCGCGTTCTCCTGACTGTCGTCGCCCAGAGCGTCGCCGTCGGCAGTAGCCTGGTCGAGTAGCTCGCTCTCCTGGCGTTCCAGCTCGGCTCGCTCCTGTTCTTTGTCGACCAGGTCTCGTGTGGTGTCCCGCAGCGCCTGACACTCCTCGTAGTCGACATCGATGTGACACATCGACCCCTTCCCGCGGAAGACGACCGCGCGGATCGACTCCTGGGCGGTGATCGCGCGGGCGTCTGCGACGAACTGACGCATCTGCTGGTGGACGTTGGTCGTGATGACGACGGTCTTGTCTGCCTGCCGGGCGTACTCCAGTGCCGGCACCAGCGAGGCCAGCGTCTTGCCGGTCCCGCAGGCCCCCTCGAAGAGCACGTCACGACCGTCGGTCAGCGCGTCGTAGATGCCGCCCATCGCCTCGTGCTGGTGGTCGTAGGGCTCGTCGTAGGGGAAAAATCGCAGGTAGTCGTCGTCGGTCGTCGCCACGACACACTCTTGGCCGCTATCGGGCAAAAGGGTTCGGCCCTAGTAACGGATCGTGCTTCGTTTGACGCAGTGTGCTCGCTGGCGAAGGCCGTGACAAATTAGCATTTGGTGATTGAAAGTATTTACCGCTCGCCCATCTTCGATAGTCGCTACAATGCAGCAGTGTCTCTGGATGATCGTTTGATTGTCCACAGAGTATAGCCAAATCCCGCAACAACAACGGAAAGGAGCAGGTAGGTGAACTGTCCACTCATCATTGCACCGGTAATGAGTGAGCCGAGTCCCAACAAAACAACAGTATGCTCATAGTTACTGTTCCGAAGCGAAACCGACATTGAGAGGATCCAGGCTGCAAGTACGAAGCCCGGTATGAGGCTCCCCCGTATGATTAGAAGGTATCCAAAGACGACTGCAGCTATTCCTGCTCCAATCACGTCTAGCGGTTCTATTTTTCGAACATCCATATGATTTATATGAATGCTCAAGTACATTAATACTGCGGCAATAGACAAAGTGCTGTTCAGATAAGAGACCGAGCAATCCACTTTCGAGGCCTTCTCACCGAGGAATGAAGCCGCGCCTCCAAACAGTACACTCTTACCTCATACTGCCGGCTGTAACTTCGTGAATATCTCCGCCACCCCGGGGTGGCGAAATCATTCACAGATTTACAGCCGGTAGTATCAACTCTCCGGTTCGATGTAGATCCGCTGGATCCCCTCGTCGACCGCTCTGAGATCTTCCTGTAGTGTGGTGATATGCTCGTGGATCTCGTCGGTCGATAGGCCGTCCTCGAACGCCACGTCAGCGGTCAGCAGCACGTTCCGGGGGCCGAAGTAGACGGTCCGGAAGTCCCTGATCTCCTCGACGCTTGCGTGGTCGGTGATGATCGAGCGCAACGCTGCTTCCTCGTCGGGCTGGAGGCTCTCGCCCAGCAGGAGCCGCTTGTTCTCCCAGGCCAGCGCCAGTGCAAACCCCATCAGCATGAGCCCGATCAGGAGTGCAGAAATCTGGTCGAACACGGCGTTGCCGGTCGCCTGTTCGAGCGTGATCCCGACCAGTGCGATGACGATGCCAGCCAGTGCGATGGTGTCTTCGGTCAGGGCCGTCAGCGTCGTCACGTCACTGGTCTTGCGGAACGCCTCCTTGTAGCCCGCCCAGTCGTTGGCCTGCATCTGGCGCTGCATCTCCGCACGGGCTTTGTACAGCGCCCACGTCTCGAAGACGAATGCCCCGATCAGGACCGTGTAGTTGACCCAGACCGGTTCGAGCCACGCCGGCGGCGTGTAGGTGAAAAAGAGCAGGTCGACTGCCTCACCGGCGTGGCCGCCACCACCGTGGCTGCCGCCCGTGAGCTGCTTCCAGCCGTGCTTTGCACTCTCCCAGCCGGCGATCCCGAAGAGCAACACTGAGACGAGGAAGCTGTAGAAGAACTGTGACTTGCCGTAGCCGAACGGGTGCTGTCGATCCCGACTGCGCTCGCTAAAGCGGATCCCGATCAACAAGAACACCTGATTGCCGGTGTCGGAGATGCTGTGGTACGTCTCGGACAGCATCGCAGCGCTCCCGGTCAGGAGGAATCCGAAGAATTTCAGAATCGCGATGGCACCGTTTGCGACCAGGGCGGCGAGGACGACCGATCTACTTCCAGCCATTGCTTGGGACTCATCTGGTCCCAACTAAGTATTTCTGGATCCACACGCAACTATGCTGACAATCATCTCCGACACGCACGGCACTGACGGGCATCGACTGACCGGTCGCACACTCGACGCCGTTCGCGACGCCGAGGTCGTGCTTCATGCGGGCGATTTCACGACCGAAGCGGTGTACGACGCCATCACAGCCCAGGTGACCGAACTGGTCGCCGTCGCGGGCAACAACGAGGAGCCAGCGCTTCGGGACCGACTTCCCAGTACCGCGACCGTCGAGTGGCACGGGCTTCGCTTCGTCGTCGTCCACGGACACGAGCACAGCGAGACGGCGCTGTCACTGCTCGCTCGGCAGGAGGCTGCCGATGTGGTCGTGGTCGGGCACTCACACCGCCCGGAGCTGTCGGATACGTCTGAATGGCTGCTCGTCAATCCCGGCAGCTACGCCGATCCGCGCCGGTATCGGCCCGCACACGCCGAACTCGTTGACACTGGTGGAGAGCTGCGAGCGACGTTGTACGAGCCCGACGGAACAGTGATAACGGAGGTGTGCCAGTGATGGGGGGCAGCGTCGACGGAATCGTGTGCCAGCCTGGTCATGGTCTGTCCGATGGGTCGACGCACACGTTAGTACACACCAGGGGTAAAAAGAGACGACGGTAAGACAAAGAGTCGTTTGACAGATTTCAGCAGGTGGGTCAAGTGATCGTTTTACCGATCCACGTACCAGACTGCGAACACTGCGGCGAGGACGACACAGCCGCCCGCGAAAAACGCTGCTCCCGGTGGAACGGCGTTTACAGCCGCCTGTGAACCACTTTGTGCGATGGTCCCGCCGTCGGCTGCGACCTGTCCCGCGCTCTCTGTCACGCTCCCGGCAGAACCAGACGGCAGATAACTGCTCCCCGGCTGTCCCGTGCCGGCACTCCCCTCCTGGACGCCGCTTCCCAGCAGTGATCGACCCAGTAGCTCCTGGACGAACAGGCTGAGGACCCCCACGACGGCGACCCCGCCGAGCAGACTGGTCACCGCGCTGCGCAGTCCCGAGGTCTCCTGTTCGTCGCCCGCACAGATGACCAGTGGCTGGTCTGCGGGCGCGTACACGTCCATCTCTCGTCCCTTCTCGGAGTAGGCGGTGTCGGCGACCTCCACTGCGCCGGCCGTTTCGAGCTTCTCCAGGTGGTACTGGGCGTTCTGGAGGGAGGTGTCGACTCGGTCGGCGAGTTCGCCCGGTGGGGCCGGCTCCTCGTGTAGCTCCGCGAGCAACTTTCGAGCGGTCGCCGCCGACAACGCCGAGAGCACGTCGTCGGCGTCATCACTGTCGACCGAGATCACCCGAGGGTCCGCGTCGGTGACTGCGGGGTCTTTCGAGGGGAGCAGTGACATGCATTCTGGGTACGTACTACGACCGTATGAGTCTTTACCATACATCAAAGAGCTATTTTACAGACGCGAAAACCGGTCGAGCGGCGCGATTTCCGGACGTGCCGAAACGACTTTGGTCGGCCGGCTACAACGGCCGGCCATGCCCGGTTGGGAAGTGTACGCGATACTGGCGGTCCTGCTCCTGTTGGTCTTTTTCCTCTACCTGATGGTTCGCCGAACGGTGACGGGGTTCAAAGAGGGGATCAAAGAGAGCCAGCGCAAGTAGACGAAAGTTGTTAGTTCACGCACTCGGTGGCTGTCGACATGGACCCACGTGTCCGCGAACACGCAGAGATCGTCGCAGACCACTCCGTCGAGTTGCAGGCCGGTGACGACGTCGTCATCGACGCCCACCCCGACGCGGCGGACCTCGTGACGGCACTCCACGAGGTGATCGCCGACCGCGGCGCGAACCCACTCACCGTCCAGGACCGCCTCGGTGCCCGCTTCCGACGCGCCTACCTCCGCAACCACGACGGCGACTTCGAGACGCCGGCACACGTCCAGGCGCTGTACGACGAGATGGACGTGTACATCGCCATCCGCGGCGGCGGCAACGCCACCGAGACCAGCGACGTCGACCCCGAGACGACCGCCGCCTACCAGCAGGCCCAGCAACCCCTGCTCGACGAACGCCTCTCGAAGCGCTGGTGTCTCACCCAGTACCCCGCCCAGACCAACGCCCAGCTGGCCCAGCTCAGCACGGCGGGCTACGAGAACTTCGTCTGGGACGCAGTCAACAAAGACTGGGACGCCGTCCGCGAACACCAGTCCCAGATGGTCGAGATCCTCGACCCCGCCGACGAGGTCCGGATCGTCTCGGGCGACACCACCGACGTGACGATGAGCGTCGCCGGCAACCCGACGATCAACGACTACGGCGAGCGAAACCTCCCCGGCGGCGAGGTCTTCACCGCCCCCGTCGCCGACAGCGTCGAGGGCGAAGTCCTGTTCGACAAGCCCCTGTACCACCAGGGCCGAGAAGTGACGGACGCCTTCCTCGAATTCGAGGACGGCCGCGTCGTCGACCACAGCGCGTCGAAAAACGAGAGCGTGCTGACCGAGGTCCTCGACACCGACGAGGGCGCACGCCGACTGGGGGAACTCGGTATCGGGATGAACCGCGACATCGACCAGTTCACCTACAACATGCTGTTCGACGAGAAGATGGGCGATACCGTACACATGGCCGTCGGCCGCGCCTACGACGACACCGTCGGCGAGGACAACGAACAGAACCAGAGCGCCGTCCACGTCGACATGATCGTGGATATGTCGGAAGACTCGTACATCGAGGTGGACGGTGAGCGCGTACAGGAAGATGGGACGTTCGTGTTCGAGGACAGCGAGATCGCGCAGTAACCAACCGAAACCTGCACGGCTGGTCCAGCGAAGCCGGAGATACGATCCGTCTGGACTTTAGAGATCGAGACGCCAACGGCACCTGAACCACTACCAGCTTTCGTTGGAGAGATCGCACTCCGAGATGTGTTCTGGTTCGAACATTCTTCCTGAAACACAAACACTCATATTGTCACGACGAACTGGAAAGAGCGTGTACGAGTTCACCCCTGACGAGATCGACAGCAGCAGGGCCAATCACCAAGCGGTGATTCAGGACGCGGAGGATATCGACGCGAAGCGAATCGGGAATCTGGGGGAGATCGCCTTTGAGCAGTTCTGCCGGGAGTTTCTCCCGGCAGAAATGTGGGAGTGGATGAACGAAGACGCGCTCAGGCGATGTAACGCCGAGAGCTTCGCAGGACACGATTTCGAGGTGTTCGGCTACGAGGTCGACGTGAAGACCTCTCGCGACGTGTCTGCCTTCCACCCGGAGAACCTGATCGAGAACGACGCAGACGACGACATCATCGTGATGGTCTGGCACCGCGACAACGAGGATAGTTTGATCATGCTGGGGTGGGAGCACGTCAACACCCTCAAGTCGAAGGTCGAGACAGAGGAACAGTTCTCGGGGAATTCTCCGGAGAAGCTCGAACACCTCGCTGCGCGTCCGATGAACGACTTGCAGGACCTCGGGCCGAACACGGCAAACATGAACCAGACGCCAGAGAATCCGTTTCAGCCCGGCGATCGCGTGGAGAAGCGAGCGGACGAAGACTCGTCGGTGAGTGTCGTCGTCGAGGTACTACCGCCGGAGACCCAGATCGAGCTGTACGGGCAGGAACTCGACGGCGAAGGTGTCCGAGTCGCCTTCCCCAGCTCGCTCGATGAGGGACCGGGAGACTGGCGAGATATCGACCCGGCGCTGCTGTCGTCTTACTGCGACGATCAGGACATCAGCCTCTACACGTACAAGCACGAGAACCTGGCCTTCGCCGAGCATCCGTTCACCGTCGGGGATTACGTCGTCAAGTCCTCCCACGACGATCCGAACTACGCGGTCGTGGTGAGCGTTGACGACGATGAAGCGAGCGTCGTTTTCGAGGGACCTCTCGGAGAGAACGTCTCTCCGGCGAACCTCTCCCAGCACTGTGACGACGAAGACCTGAAGCAATATCAGTACTCACCGGACGAGCTGGAGTTTACCACGCTCGACCAGCACCTCGACCGATAGATCGGCGGACAGCAGAATGGCTCAGCGCTGTAGGGTCCGATAGTTCTCTTCGACCTGTTCGAGTGGTTCTTCGATTTTTCGACCACACGCCACGCACTGGAGTTCGACCGAACGGAGTGAGATCGTGCTCGGGAGACGGCGATGTCCGTCTCCCGGCGTCCGATCCGACTCCCGGGAAGGGTGACCACCTCGATCGTCGCATCACACCCAGCGGGGCAACGTAGCCATTCGTTCAGGGACACCGGATATGGACCAAGATATGGATAGGTAAAAGTGAGAGCCAACGCCGGAGTGAAAGTGAAACTATAACATTTGAGTGGCAGGGAATAAGGATACTCGAACGGTATTATATAAATAATATCTAAGATTCCAGCGGAAGTTTGTCTACAAAAGAATTATACACCTTGGAGCGCCCCATATCTACACACGGACTATCCAACTGGGGTTGAATATGAGCTCAAACATTCATTTGGAAAACATTGCGATTCATGGGGTTGTGTTTGTAGATGGAGATGAAGACAAAATAATAGAAATACTTAGGAGGGCTAAGGAAATTGAACTGCCAGAAAATCTAGATAGTCAAATAGTGAATATAACTGAGGAAGATCCTCAAAGCTCCGCTCTAATTTTCTCGGAAGGGCTACCCCAGAATCCAGTGATTTCACAGGGTTCTATAGAAATGATTGCTGTCTCTGTTGAGGATGATGGGGATATCTCTATATCAGTAGATCTATCACCAGAATTTATAGATACTGCAATTAGCCTATTTGAGAATATCTTGGATAAGCACGAGATCCATTTCACTGATTGTGATTTTGACTATGTGATTGATGGCGAATTCAACGAACTGGATTTTGATATCAAGGGGCCTGATGGGTTGGAGTACCATGGTGTAAAGTTGAGAAAGGACGAGCATGAATTCATCATCCAGTCGGAAGGGACTCCCCCTTGGGAGAATGAAGAGTTCGGATCTACAGACGATTCTGAAACAGAAGATCAAGAGGCTTCTTCAGAGAATGTTACAAGCGTATCTGTTATGGGATCTAAACACTTTGATATTGAAGAATCCGGAGACTTCATCAGAGACCGGATCGAAAACGTCGAACAGACTCTGGAGCTGATCACACCATGATGGAGAGCAAGGAGGCCACCAGGAGTAGAAATAAAAATCAATGGAGGTCTTCTGGTAGCTCTGTCCATAGTCTGAATGATCTTCGGGAGATTCTATCTCGCTTCACCAAGGATAAAGAAGAGTTGAGTGAAGTTGCCTTAGAAGGGGAAGATCCGGTTATTATCAAATGGACTGAAACTAATGATATCGTTGTGGAAGTCTCAGCAGCATTCAAATCTGGAATCCCTAGTGAAAGCTCTATCCGCAAAAAGACTCTCGACTCTTCTAGCCAATCCCCAGTAAAGAGATTGCGGGACTTGTTTGAAGAAATTGATTCGCCTGCTGTAACAACAGAAGAGGTTGCTACTAGATTGGGATGGCGAAATGAAGAAGCATTAGAACACTTGGTGAAACTGGAACATCGCGGTTGGGTAGAGCATAAAAAATCCGGCGATACCACATTGTGGTGGCCGAATAATAAGGAGAAGGCTACGGATTCTGAGGACTTAGACATCCTGCCTGAATTTATCAAAAAGGGCCTGGAGCAGAGTAAGGAAGATATTGAGGAATGGGTTCGAGAGAACCAACGCGAAGATGAATCTTTAGAAGAAGCCTATGAGAGACTCAGAGGGAATCCATCACATGAGGAATTTAAAAAGCTGATTGGAGGGGAAGCCGGCCTCGACAATAACTTGATGGAGAACATCAAAAGGAAAAGAGATGAAGCCAATAATGGAAAGAGTAACCTTCAGAATATGTTCTAAATGATTCTAGATACCAATTTTGTATCTGCCATAATTAATGGGGAAGAGGAGGCTTGGGATAAAGCTGAAGATCTTCACGAAGAGGATGAAACGGTTAGAATCACAGAGGTTGTTCTATTTGAATTGTTTTATGGTGCGTTTTATGACGAAAATGAAAAACTAGTTAGGGAAGTTAGTAATATAGCCACCATGTATGAGATGGAAAATCTGGATGAGGATTCTATTATTGAAGGGGCGCAAAAATTATCGAAGGCAGATCTTGATGAAGGTGGTGAGTCTGGAGTAGAACCCCGTGATGGGATGATTGGAGGCATCGCAGCCCAAAATGGAGAAGATGTTGTGACAGAAAATGTGGATGACTTTAATAAATTGGACGTTGATGTCAGAGAATTCAACTCAGACAATTAATCGCATGTTATTTGCAGTCATTCTGGCTTAATATATTTGTGGGGTCTGACCAATCGACATCCTTCTCAAACAGTCCAGCTCGTAGATACCATGTCCACGGAGCGGCGTCATCAGGATCGTAGCCGGTGGCTTTCTCAATCTGCTCTAGACTACCACCGAACAGCCGATCAGTCGGCGCGTCAGCATCAGCAGGCCACGTCTCGAAGAACTCAGCTGATTTCTTTGTGGCCTTGTACATCGCCAGCGTCGAGAGTTGCTTACGTCCAGGATGGAGATCTTTCTCGGCATGGACGGCGACGGGCTCCGTTCGACGCCAATCTTGGCATACCGCTTTGCCAGTGGATTGTACTGTTCGGCTACTTCGCGCCGGCTCGTCCGAGTGTCGAACTCTTGTTGATCAGAATTATTTCGGTTGACCACGCTTCGAGTAATACGGCACTATTCCTTCACACGATGGTAGGCACAATTCTGTCGTCTCCAGTTCTCGAATCCCGACGTAGTGTGAGTATCCGCCGAGCGAAGCGAGGCGGTTCGCTCCGAGCGCGCCGCAGGCGCGACTCGGAGAGTCTTTTTCATCGACGTTTTTCAAGGAGTGGTGCGCGGAGCGCACCCGACGCCGAAAAAGGTCGACGGGCACGGTGGGATTCGAACCCACGACCGTCGGATCGCTTCCACCGTCACGGGCGTGACGGCGTTAGAAGTCCGACGCTCTATCCGGACTGAGCTACGTGCCCTCGTCGCCGCGTACTCCCCGGGCGGTCAAAAGCGGTACGACTCGGACTGGCGGTCGTCGCGTCGTCCGGGGCGGTGCCCAGCGACGGGCAGTCGGGCGTCTCACCCCTCTTGGTCGATGTCTTCTTCGGCTTCGTCGGGGTGGATCCCGATCGCGTTGGTGGTCTCGACGGCGGCCAGTCCGTCGATGCCACAGACGTCGTCGACCTGCTGGTGTGGGACGCGCACTTCGAGTTCGCCGAACTGGAGGCGGCGCTCGACAGTCGCGTCGGCGGCCCGGGCGGCCGCGGCGACGGCGTCGGGATCGGTCTCGTCGTCGGGTTCGAGGACCAGCCCGACGGATTCCCCGTCGATGGGGTCGTCCCGGATCGACCGGACGGCTCTGGAGACGTACATGCCGGCAGCCTGGCACGCCAGGCGCTTGACTACACCGGATCGGCTCCTTGCCAGCGGGTCTCGGCGATGGCGAACGCGAGCGTGCTGCCCAGGCCGAGCAGCGTGCCGGCGGTCAGTGCCACGGCCAGTTCCTCGATCGTGGCCTTGCCGAGGAAGTAGGCACTGACGCCGTAGAGGACGGCCGCGATCGACAGCACGTAGAAGGGGGCGTTGAGGTAGCGCCACTCGAAGCTGTCCGAGAGGTACTTGTCGGTGACGCGGCCGAAGCTACTGGTGATGCCGGCGGCGGCGAACCACCGGACGGAGCCGAAGACGAGGCCGGCGATGGCTTCGGCGACCGATTCGATGGCCATCGACTCGATGGTCTGGACGCCTCTGACGCCGCCGATGACCATCAGTGCCGCGGCGACGACGTAGGTGATCACCGTCACGCGCCCGGTGTACAGCACAGAGCGGACGCGGTCGACGGTCCGATCCAGCGTCTCCTCGGCACCGAGACCGCGCGCGAGGACGTACAGGCCCAGCAGACCGGAGATGATCCCGATGGCCGACCCCGGAAGTTCGAGGAAGTTCGCGAGGATCGCCACCGGATAGATCAAAAGCAAGATTCCCAGCGGCACGAGGATCGTCCCGCGAGTCTCCGGGTCGTCGAGCACCTGCTTGATCGTGTAGTACATCGATTCGAGGTCCTGTGCCTGGCGGACGACCACGCGGTGGACGCCGTCGATGTGGATTCGCGAGCGGATCACGGGCACCACCGACTCGTCCTGGGCACCGTCGGTCACGAGCAGTGCGCGCACGTCTTCGCTGGCGGTCAGCGACGCGAGCACCGTGTCGACCTCTTCGCCGACGGCGCGGTTGGCTGCCACGTCGCTCCCGTCGACGCCGGTGACGGCTGCCACCTCGACGGCCTCGTCGTCGATGGAGTCGTAGAGGTGGACGCCCTCGAACAGCACGTTCACGTCGGAGTCTTCGGGGTCGGCAGTCGCCAGTTCGACTGCGGCCGACTCGACGGCGTCGCGGCCGACGACGGGCGTCTCACAATCCGTCTTGCGGCCGAGGTCGTCGTCGAGGTCGACACACAGTATCAGCAGCATCGAGCGGGAGTAGGAGGGGGATCCGTATAATCACTTTTGTCGGTCGCCGTCGCTCTGCCCGCAGTCATCGTCTTCGGGGTCGGACACGCACACTGTCTCAGGCTCTGTTGAGAGGGGGATACTGCAAGTACGGGTATCGATTTCGTCGGTACAAGGGCCAAACAATGGGTTGTGTGGCTATCACGCAAAAGAGCAACTAATCTTGTAGCGAAAAAACGACTATGGGATGATAGAAATCCAAGATATAGAGTTACTATTGAAGATATGGGGGCAAAAGACAAAATAGGGACAATACGATTAGAGATGTGTGAATTATGAACGCGATCTCGGTGGTATAGTGGCACGTGTGGCTGGACTGCCAGTGTACCACTAAACAGACCCCTCGACGGAACCAGGACCCCTCTCAGAGCACTGTGGCGGCGTGTGGCTGTTTGCTCGCCAACGCAAGATGGTGTCGTCGTTTCGTGACCCGCCTTTGACATCGTCAAAAGACCGGCGTGTTTATTTCACACCGAATACAGGTCGATATCGCTCTCCGAAATGAATACGACGATAAATAATCCATCTAACGACGGTACCACTGTTAATTATATTTTATTGTCAACACGGATGTTTACCATTGGTGAATGGCGACCACTCATGCGGACTGGAGGTTAATCTCGACGACGTTTGCGGCCTGCACGACGCGCTCTGGAATCTCTGCCTCGAACTGTTGGCCCCGCAGTCTGCTCGTCGGTGCCGAGAGACTGATCGCTCCGCGAATCTCGCCCTCGTATCTGATCGGCGCACCGACGGCGCGCAACCCCGTGATCTGCTCTTCGTCGTTCTGTGCGAATCCCTGCTGTCGGACCACTTCGAGCTCTTCGCGCAGCGCCGCCTCGTCGGTCGTCGTCTGTAGCGTTCGCTCGGCGAACTCGTAGTTCGTGAGAATCTCGTCGCGCCGCTCTGGCGGTGTGTGGGCCAGGATCGCTTTGCCGGCGGCAGAGCAGTGGAGGTTCCACCGTGGGTGGCCCTTGTTCTCTTCGTACAGCGTCTCGCCGACGGCATCTGGACCGAACCGCTCGTACAGTGGGATTTCGCGGCCGTGGCTCTCGATCACGAGATGGCTGGCCTCCCCGGTCTCCTGGGCCAACTCGTCGACCTCCGACTTGCCGACCCGGTAGAGCTGGGACTGGCCCCTGACGTACTCACCGAGTGGCACCGCGAACAGTCCGACG
>Ga0207754_100243_pt1 | contig 25408 bp, 17 predicted proteins | sample A23E1SouthBayCA_FD_187728 | JGI IMG/M metagenome (GOLD analysis project Ga0207754, IMG submission 187728) | Aerobic enrichment media microbial communities from Eden Landing Ponds, California, USA - A23 E1 (SPAdes) | ecosystem: Environmental > Aquatic > Marine > Unclassified | place: Emeryville... | reverse complement strand
CGCGGCCGCCGACCTGGCGCGTCACGCCGACCGGCGGACGATCAAGGCCGAGGACGTCGAGACGTACTTCGAACTGCGGCAGTACTACTGAATGAACTTCGGCTACCGCGAGGTCTGCCTCGACCACGACACGGGTCCGCGCCACCCAGAGAGTGCCGACCGCCTCCGGGCGATCAGGCGGGGTCTCGCGGAATACCACGGCGTCGAGTACGTCGCCGCGGGCGACGCCGACGAGGAACTGATCTGCAAGGTCCACGATCCCGACTACGTCGAGGAGATCAAGACGTTCTGTCAGGATGGTGGGGGCAACTGGGACGCAGACACCGTCGCCGTCGAAGACACCTGGAAGGCCGCACTCGCCAGTGCCGGCCTCGCCGAGTGGGCGGCGCTCTCGGCGCTGGACGGCGACGACGGCCGCGAGACGCCGTTCGCGCTGGGCCGTCCGCCCGGCCACCACGCGGTCGCGGACAACGCCATGGGCTTTTGCTTCGTCGACAACGCCGTCGTCGCGGCCCAGTCGGCACTCGACGAGGGTGCCGAGGGGGTCGCGATCTTCGACTGGGACGTCCACCACGGCAACGGGACCCAGGACATCTGCTACGACCGCGACGACATCTTCTACGCGTCGATCCACGAAGACGGCCTGTACCCCGGCACCGGCGACGTCGACGAGACGGGAACCGGCGACGGCGCGATGACGACACTCAACGTCCCCTACGACCCCGGTGCCGACACCGTCGACTACCTGGCTGCCGTCGACGAGCTGATCGCCCCGGAGATCGAGTCGTTCGACCCCGACCTCCTGCTGGTCAGCGCCGGCTTCGACGCCCATCGCCACGATCCGATCTCCCGGATGCGGGTCTCCTCGGAGGGGTACGGACTTCTCACCCAGCGGATGCGCGAGCTCACCGACCGCTGTGACGCCGGCCTCGGCTTCGTTCTCGAAGGCGGCTACAGTCTCGACACCCTGACCGACAGCCTCACCACCGTCCACGAAGTCTTCGACGGCTACCAGCCCTCACAGCCCGACGGGTCGGTCAGCGAGGACGCCCGCGACGTGCTCGACGCCCTGGTCGATCAGGGCTTCGGGTCGACGTAGTCCGCGAGTTCGACGCCGAACTCGCCTGCCAGGGACGCGACCGCCTCGCCGACCAGTACCTCGTACTCTGCTTCGAGCGCCGACGCGACGTGTGTCCCCAGCGCCACGTTCGACAGCGCGTCGCTTCGCAGGAACGCTGACGCCGTCGCGAACTCGCGGTCGCGTTCGACGACGTAGCGATCGCCGTCGACGTACGGCCCCGTCGCGTCGGCGGTGGCGTACTTCTCGTAGAATCCCTCTGCGTGGTCCCGGACGTGGACCGGCGGCCCCTCGTGGCGCTCTATCGTGGGCCGCTCGGCCACTTCCAGTTCCGCCAGCAAGACGGCCGTCTCGTCTGCGAACGCCGCCGAGCGGAGGACGTCGAATCCGCGTCGATTCAAGGCATCGGTCACTCCCGACAGCGACCGTTCGAGCTGGGGCCAGAGCTGATCGTCGACGAGATTCGGCGCGTCGAACCGCACCGCGACCGGCGTCGTCCCCCGCCGCTCGAACCACGCCCGGACTGTCTCGGCGTCGACGGGCTCGGACTCGCTGGGCTCGAACAGTGCCACTCGTGGCTCGGCCACCAGCTCGCGTGCGTAGTGCTGGAAAGTCGCCAGCTGTGTGGCCGACAGCACAGCCGCGACGTTTCGCTCCGGGTCCGTGGGATCGATCACGACGAGCGGATCGTCGAAGCTCTCCCGCCCGTGGTCGGCCGGATCGAACGCTACCGGCGGCGTCCACGCCGCCGCGGCCTCGACGAGCGGTCGGAACCCGTCGTGTTCGAGCACGAGCAGCTCCGTCAGGTAGCCGGAGAACCCCTCCGTCCTGAGGTCGCTGCCGTAGACGCCGATCGCCTTCATGAACTGCTTGCAGACCCGCACGTCCGCGGCCAGCGTCTCGTCGAGTCGCTCGGCGAGATAGCGCGTGTGAAACGGCGTCCGGTCGACCGCCGACTGGATCGCCGCCGCGTCGGCGACGTCGTAACACGGGACCAGATCCACGTCGTACCCGTCGACGGTGCCCTTGACGTAGGGGTGTTCGGCGTACTCCTCGTGGCCCGCCGGCAACACGGCGTGGCCGACCGAGAGCCCGTACTCCTCTAACTCCTCGCGGTCGAGCTCGGGCGGGAAACAGACGAACAGGTCCAGGTCCCGATCGCCCGCCGTCCACGTCCCGCGCGCCGTCGAGCCCACCCGCACGACGTGGGCGTCGACGGGCAACGACGCGATCGCGTCCTCGGCCCGCTCGGTGAGTCTGTCCGCGATCGCCTGCAACGCCGCGCGCTCGTCGTCGCCGGGGGTCACCCGCTCGCGAACCCGCTCGACCACGGCGTCGACCTCGTCGCTCATGCCCCCGGCTTTGCGAGGAGTGCGTGAAAGCGTGTCGATGGACGACGGAAAGCGAAAGTCCTATTTAACAACTCGGGCTATGGTGGGACAGAGCCGCCGTAGCTCAGTTGGTAGAGCACCACGCTGTTAACGTGGTTGTCCCAGGTTCGAGCCCTGGCGGTGGCGCTTCTCCCGTCGTCGATTCCCCGAGCCAGTCGCTCGGCTCCGTCGAGCGGCCCGTGGCGAGTGTCTCGCCGCTGCCGCAACGAGACGGTAGAATTTTGTCGGCCGGTGGGATACGAACGTACCAGGGCCCTTAGCTTAGTCTGGTTCAAAGCGATCGGCTCATAACCGATTGAGCGGTGGTTCAAATCCGCCAGGGCCCATCCACAGCTTGCACGATTGTGAGCCAACGGTTTCATCCGACTCAGCCTCTGTATCTATTGTTTTCTGATTTTGTGGTGGTCCAGAGCAGCGCGCTGGTTCTGGAGTTCATCCATACGATGGACGCGGGCCACTGTCGTCGTGCCTTCTCTGATGGCCGATGCAAGGCTAAGAGATAATCAATCGGCGATTGCGGCTTCAGAGGTCTTCCACTACGTCGTCTCGAATCTGTGTGACCAACTCGACTGCTTTGGGATAGTCGAGACCCTCAGCGCAGATGACAGTGAGTTTCTCGCGGAGTTGGGTCGTAGTCTTGCTCACGATTTTCGAATTCGATGGCTCCAAGTCTTCGATTTCACTCTTTTGGAGCACATCGACACAAGCGTGCGTGATCGGTTGGTGTCGTGCAAACCAACGGTCAGAGACGTCGTTGGCCAACTCTTGCATCTCGAAGATAGCCTCTGTCCTCGAATAGTCGTCTCCATCACGAGTGATCTCGGCGATCCACCAGAGACGATGGATCGCGTTCGAGTAGATGTCCTCACCACCTTCGAGAAACTTCTCTCGGACGTTGTTGACGTGGCCCCAGCGGTGGCGGACCAATTCGGGATACTCTATCACGGTCAAGTAGTGCCAAATCCCCGTTATCGCTGCCTCTCTCCGTGACAGGTCCAACGTCTCGTGTACCGTCGGGGCGAGTGCCTGATCTATCTTAGCGTCTCCTTGTTCGAACTCTGCTCGAATGTTTTCGGCCGCTTCGTCGAGAGGTGTGAGGTCAACTTCGATACCCGTGTGACTGAGATATGGACCGAGGTCGTCTTCGGTCAGTTCCGTCTCGCCGTTCAGGAACTCCTCGCTGATCAACGCTTGTCCACCTTCGTCCATCTCCATCAGTTCAGTCATTGTGCAGGCCCTCCTGGAACAGGTCGGTCGCTCGTTGAGGATGGTCGATACGCCGTTGGATCGCGAGGTCGATTTGATGAACGAGTACGTCGAGGTCGTCCCCCGAGGCGGCGTCCTCGGCAATCTTCCGTCGGAGTTCCTCGGTCTCGTCGATATCAGGGTACAGCTCGTCTTCGAAGAGCTCTACCACTTCTTCTTGCCAAGGATGTCTTGGTTCACCGGTCTCGACGTCGATATCGCTCGCCGCACGCAGCAGGAGCTGTTGCCAGACCGACTGCTCAATGTAATCGTAGAGTACATCTCGGAACCGCGGGTCTGCGCCCCTCGTCCCCTCGTTCTGAAGTACGTCGACGAGGCGCCCGTGGTTGGCGTTGAGGTACAACTTCGGAGTTGACGGATCTTCGAAGTGGAGATAATGAAGATGCTCACCATCCGGGAAGCTGTCGTGCCTGTCGAACGGTTCGATTCTCGGGTGGAGGAACCCACCGTCATCTTCTGTCTCGTCAACTTCCAGCGTCCACGCGTCTGCGGACGCGAGGCGGTCACCCACCTGCGTTGCGTAATCGACGTCGATCGACTGGTGTTCGGAGCGGACGACGTACGGTTGTATCTCTACCTCTCCTCGGACGTCGTCACGTTCGATTTTCAAGGAGAACTGGTACTCACCTTCGCCGTCCACGGCCAGATCGAATTCCTCGTTCGAAGGGCCCCTTCTGAGTATCGTCCTCGAACAACGGGTGGCGAGAACTAGTTGAACTGGAGGATCATCTCGTTGTTCAGCTGGTAGTGTTCCGTTGAAGACCTTCTGTGGGATTTCGACAGTCCCGTTTACGACGACGTCGTCCCACTGTGGTACCCCGACGATAGAGATGCGACGATCTGAGGTGACTACCTGTACCGTATCGTCGTCTTCGTCGAACTCGTTATCACCGCGGACTTCTACCGATTCGACGGTCAACTCAAGAGCATCTTCTAGATAGTTGTGGGGGAATCCTTCCCCGACTATCCTCCCACTCAACTCGTCACTACTCATCGTCCGACACCTCCGAACGTCGAACTGTCCCGTCAACGTTGAGGCGTGTTTTGACCCCGAGCGGATCTTCTTCCGAACGACCCGAAATTACGACCTCGTCTGCGTCACCATCGACTATGAACGCGACGACCTTTCCATTCTCTCGTCGTGACATCGGGCAACCCGGCACTTCGTCGAAGGTCTCGATGCCGACGAAGTCGTCTTGCATTTGTCGCTCCTCTGCCATCCGTGGTAGCGAGACAGCCACCTCACCCAGTTCGTACTGGTCTTCGGCTGGGCTCACCTTGGTAGTGAACTCCCACTTTTGAGTCTCGTTGTCGCGCCTGATCTCGACGTCTCCTTCGAGTTTGTTCATACCGTCCGGTTCTTCAGCCGTCCCCTGGTTCGTTAGTGGGAAGCGATTCGCGAGACGTTGCGGCCCTCGCATCCCTCGATCGAAATTCGGACCGACGAACTGGCTGACGATCTCTTCGATATCACTCTTCAGTCCGTCTATGGTAGACTTGGTCCCGAGTTTGTAGTCGTCCCGAGTCGCGTCAGTCTGTTCCCAGTCGTCGTGAGCCGGTGGCTCGGCATCCTTCAAGAAGTTCTCGACGTCGGTATCGGCGCTCGTCGGTTCGTCTCCTTCCAACCACCCTCGTGCTTCACCCCCCAGTGCGACAGAGTGGAAGTTTCTGTTCCCGTGGACCAACTTGTTTCTGTCCCAGTACCGAACGACCATTCCTGCACCCCGGATCATGGCGACGTGGTTCGTGAACTGGCGTTCGTCGTCCATGGTGAGCCGAACTGCGAGTCCGACACTCCCTTCGTCCGTCATCTCGGGATCGTCTCCGTTTTCTCTGTCGGGGATAGAGACGTCGATGAACTCCTTCGCGACGTCACCACTCTCTTCTAACTCCTCGACACTCTCTGATTCGAGGCACTCTACGAACGGCTCGACTGCGGGGACTTCGCCTATCGTCCCTTCGTAGGTCGTCGAGGGTGTGTGCGTCCTGACCCGTAGGTCGTCGCGCCATATCGCTGGCCAGAACCATTTGACTGCTTCGTCACGTATCTCTTGGGCGAGCTCGTCCAATCCACGCTGTTCTTCGAGACTCGGATCCCGGAACCCGACGACCATTATGCTGGTCCCCGGGGTATCTTCGTCTGTTCGAGAGAGATGGAGTGATTCGGCGAGCGTCGCTGCTTCGTCTCCCCACAGCGATCCTGGGGGCTCGTGCTCATCCTCACAGACACGCGTGTCGCCGAAGAACCCTTGTCCGTTGTGTCGCGTCTCGTCTCGCCAGTGCTGGGGAAGTTTCGTCCGACCGATGACCCTCGGTGAGTCTGGTCGGGGGTCGTTTTCGCTCAGTTCCGAGTTGAACAGCACGGTGGACGTGCCCGAGAAGATCCGCAGAACGGCCTTGCCGAGTCCGAACTTACCGCCAGCGGCTTCCTCTTCTTTGTTCGACTCGAGACTATCCCGGACGAGCGCCGAAAAGTTCGTACTCCCTCTCTCCGGGCTGTCTTTGTCGGGGCCGGTCAACCCTTGGGTGTTTCTGTCTTCGACCGTCAACAGCCGAAGCGATCCATCTTCTTCGACTCCCTCGGCGAACCTATGGATCCGTTTCGCGATCTGGTTGTCTTCTTCTGCTGCTGCGTCCACCTGCTCTTTCCACTCTTCCCAACGAAGTGCACTCTTGAACTCAGACAGGTCGTCGCCACTCAGCTCTTCGATACGGAAATCTACCTCGACTGGTTCCTCTGTATCGGGGTATGCCGCGTCGTTCGCGTTCTGGAGTACTTCTCGGACGAACGTCTCCAGTTCCCCGTCCATGGTGAACTGGGTGAGGTCGCCTCCTTGACCAGCACCTCGTGGCCGTAAGTCCGGAAAAACCCAGTCGATATCCTCGTGTTGTGAGGTATTTGAACCGGACATCTCAATCACCTGCCCTTCGGGAGAGCAGAAAATATCTAGACCCTCGATCCGATCTACCGACGGAAGACTGCGTAGTCACGATGTTACGACATGATTGCTGCCAGAGGTATTATATTTACCGAAGGTTCTCGTGCGGTAAAACTACCAACAGAATTTAGAAATCGGAAATCATCGCTTGGCGTTCGGTCCCATTCAGGAACTCAATGATTCGAGAGCCGACGACTTCGCCGAGTTTCGGTGGCACGGCGTTCCCGATCAGACGCCCGACTTTGGTAATCCCGGTTTCTTCAGGATCCTCCGCAAAGGCATAATCTCTGGGGAACGTCTGAATCATCGCGCCTTCACGTAGTGAGAGGGCCCTGTCTTGTTCATAGTGGCCGAATCGTCCACTCCCGAGATTGTAGAACTGTGTCGTAATCGTTGGAGCAGGTTTGTCAGACCTCATCCTGCCGTATACGGATTCATAACTCTGCCCACTTGCCTTCTGGTGGCAGTCAAGTTGTAGATCCTCAGGCCAGTCTCGCCAACTCCCCCCTTCCTCCGACTCACGGATCCGCTTCAAATTTGTAGGTGACAGATCGCGAGCCGTGTGAAGTGCATCCGTGTCGTGTGTGTCCCCCGCCTTCAATTTGTCCAAGCCATCTATTCTATCGCTCACCGTCGGAAATTCTTCAGGCTCGTAATTCAATGGAGGCCCTAGATCTATCAGACCCTCTCTGGACGCAAGCACTACCCACCGCCGCCGAGTTTGAGGGATATCGTACTCTGGGCAGTAGACCTTTCTGTCGTTCTCCGGATTCAAATTGTAGCCGAGTTCGTCAAGGCCCTCAATAAATTCGTCGTAGACGTCGGCGTTGCGGATCTCGAAGACGTTCTCCATGACGACGAAGTCTGGTTCGGTTTCTCTGACGATCTCCAGAAACGCTCGCAGCATCCCGTACTTCGAATGATCGGAACTGTCCGAACCGTGAGTGAGCGGAGAAAACGGCTGGCAAGGGGCACACCCCGCTAGTAGTGTCGCGTCGGCTTCTGAATCGAAGTACTCCGCGATCTTGTCCGGCTCTTCTCTCGCGAGTTCGCCTATGTCTTCGGGAACGAACTCTGCGTCGTTGTTGTGTTCGTATGGAAACTCGCAGTCTGGATCGATGTCGAAACCCGCTTCCACAGAGATGCCGGCACGCTCTAGCCCGTTAGTGAGCCCGCCGGCACCGCAAAATAGATCGACAGCAGAGATGTTCATTCAGTCGTTTATCGCTAAGACCTCTCACGACTAAACATTTTGCTAACGGACACTGCTGCCGTCCCGGCCGAATTCAGTGGACGACTACAAGTCCCGAAACTCTCCGAGGCTCCGGTTCTGACTCGGTCTCGTCGATCGCCCGATTTGGACGAGCTCGTACTCAGTCAAATCGACACCACTCGTCCTCTGTATCCGATCGAGTGTTTCCTCGTTCAACGACGCGATCTCGACAGCACATATCGCTCGCTGTGTCAGAGAGTAACTGCTCGCCAACCCATCTGGACTGACGACTATCACCGACTCCGGATCTGCGTCACGAAGCACTAATTCGGCATCTCGATGAGTGTGCACCCTTCCCTGGAGATTCGAGACTGGAAAGAGTGATTCGGCATCTCCATGGTCGATATATTCTCCAGCGTCGCAGAAATGCAGTAGATGCATCATATGATGATATATGATTACTATTAATTATTGGTTGTGTCAGGCCAGAACAGTTAACCGACGTGCGGTCACAGCAATTACGATGAGCCGGGACCTCTACGCCTGTGATGCGGGCGACCTCGCTACACGTTCGATCGAATCGTTAGATCCAGAGACGGGAGTCGAGGAAGCCACTGAGTGGCTCGAGGAACAGGGATACGACGTCGCCCCCGTAATGGAAGAACAGAGTGTCGCCGGGTACGTGATAGCGGATTCCCTCCCAACAGATCCTCCCGAAACTCGGGTCTGGGCTCATACAGAACCGATCACTATCGAGGAGATCATCAGCTCCGACGCCTCTTTCCGAGAGGTTCTCTCGGCACTGTACGATGCACCGTTCTACTTCCTCGGTGGCCGTAACCAACTGAAGGGGATTCTCACACGCGCCGATATGAACCACTCCCCTGCACGAATCCACTTGTTCGACCGGTTGACGTTACTCGAAGAACGGTTCAGGAATCTTATCTGTGAGTTGGCGCCCGACTGGAAAGAGCAGGTCATGATCAATCCAGATGTGGTAGAGAGCATCGAAGAGAGACACGAGCGAGCTCGGCGGTCGAACATTGATCTAGAGGAGATACACTACACTCAGTTCTCGACTCTCGTCACTATCGTCACCGAGGTTGAAGACTGCTGGAAAGTATGTGGATTCACACGAGACCACAGAGCGTCGTCTCAACTAGACGATCTGGTCAACTTGAGGAACGACGTCGCACACTCGAATCAGATCGTACAGAACACCGACGGGGGGCTCGGTAGAGGACGAACGATCGGAACCGTCGAACAAGCGTACGATACGCTGATCTCGTGTTTAGAATCGACGCAAGAGTACGCGTAATTCAGTACGTCGGTAGGCGCTGGGTCTTAGTCCGAACCTGGTAGGGCGTCACTCTTCGGGCCGAGTCTCTTCCAGATTTTCCAAGATCTGTAGGAAGCGGAAGGCTGGTGCACCGTAGTCGCTCGTATCGCCCTTGGCCTTCTCGCGTAACACGTCGATACGTCTCGTGTAGTCTCGGTTGATGATCACCTCCAGTTCTTCGTCCGTCTCTTCCTCGAACTTTTCAGAGAGTGCGTCGAGACCTCGAATCAACGCTCCATCTTTCTTCCCGCCTGTTACCACTGGTGCCCAAAACTGGAACGAATAGTCTTCTGTCGTCGGGAACGCTCTATCGACGTAGTCGTATGCGTCAGTGAACTTTCTCCAGAGCGTCTCCAAGGAATGATGGTACGACTTCGTATTCGAATACTCCGTCCACCAGCCCTCTTCGTCTGGTGTGCCAGAGTACAGACCGCCGTCCATATGCGTGACGACCTCACAGACGTAGATCTCTGAATCCCCGAATTCTCCACCGTTGTCGATGGCCACGACGTCGGCTTCCATCTGATTTCCAGGCTCGTCCGAGCGGTTGTTGTAGCTGACGACTTCACACCCTGTCACCCTCTGATGATAGGCGCCGACGAGGAGTTCTCCCCATCCTGCGGGTACTGGCATTCGATGTTCTTCCTCGGGAGCGCTTATAAAATATCGACCAAACGATCGTACCGATGACCATCCTGACGTTTTTCGTCCGGTACTCGTCATACTCGACAATCCTGCGAACAGTCATCGAGTCTCGTAGTATTCACAGTAGTCGTTCGCGAAGCACTGCTCACAGAGCGGATTTGGCTGACAGATCGCGGCCGCGAAGTCGAGAAGAGCCAGATTGTATGTACGTGGATCGTCCGACGGGAGGAGCCGTTCAGCGAAGGCGATCTGCTCTGATCGTGTCTCTGGCCAGTTCGTACCAAAGACTCGGCTGTATACTCTCTCGACGTTTCTGTCGAGGATAGGTAATCTTCGGCCACGAGAGAAACAGAGCGTCGCGTTGGCCACGTAGTGCCCTACACGGGGGAGCTCTGTGAGTTCCTTGACGTCCTCCGGGAGGTCACTCCTTTCGGCTGCGATACTCTTGAGCGCCTCCGATCTCATGTTGTAGAAACCGAGCGGTTCGATCACAGCCACGATCTCGTCTTCGGTTGCTGCATCGATCGCTCGTAGGTCCGGGAACCGCTCTAGAAACTCGGGATACACCTCGGCTACGTTTCCTGCGGGTGTCTGTGTGAGGAAGAACTCAGCGACGAATACCTCGTAGAGAGACCGATCCGTTTCGCGCCACGCGAAGTCGCGTAGGTTCCCTTCAGCCCATTCCATCAATCCGGAGCGAAAATGCTTCTCTCTAGAATAGTCCATCGTCGTGATTTTCTCCTGCATCCGTATTGAATGTCCAGATCGCTTTGACTCTGCTCTTGAAGGGCTTAATAGACCAATCGATAGCTTTTGCTACAGACCTGACCAAGGATGTCGGAAAGTATATAATAGATGTGAAGAACGTCCCCATCAGCATGTTAGCGACATTCGACGGGAAGCCAGTGAAGCCTGGGAGAGTACATTCATGAATTATATTAAGTGGGGTGTGCCGGCTCAGTCACAATGTAATGGAGTACATCTCTATCAGAATACAGAACGTCGGTAAGCGCTCAAAATGGGACAGGACCCTGCCAGATAGGCAGCCCTCTTGTTTTTTCTATCTGCTTAATATTCATCAGAAATGCTTCGACCTGGTTGATGATTTGGCTACTAGTGGAGAACTCCAGCTGGTCAATCACGTAGTCAGGATAAATATCGTTGACTGTTGCGCTGCTAAAGTAGGGTGTGTGGAAAATTTTGACTCGCTGCCGCGGCTTGTATGGAGTTCTGGACGCATTTGGCCGTAGATTGAATTCACTCAAAATAGCCCCCATTTCAGTCCCCACGCCAGCGTTCAGTGCTGCTTGGGAGAAGACGAAGATGACAGCGTCGCTTGCGGCCGCAAAATATAGTGACTGGGAAAGTGGTGTCATTCCTGGGTTGGTTGAGCTTGGTGCTCTCGACGGGGTCGGTATCTCGACATCCGTGGCGACAAATGGCCGAACGCCACACTCGTTTCTGACGCGCTCACAGAGGTCCGCTAATGCGGCCTCATATGAACTGCGATCGGATGCGTCTCCAGTATGAACTGTTGGGTCAAAGAGTGGGTCATCAACGTATTGCTGATCCTCATCGAGATCTGGTTCCTTATCGTTGTCAAGACTAAAGGCATACTTGAAATCAAAGGCAGTGTATGGTCCCATCACGTATACGAAGAAGTCGTCATTGCCTCCGGACGTCTGTGGGATACGCTCATCTAAAAGCGTACGAATGGGAGTGTTGTTGTATTGAAGGCTTGTAATGGACCGTTCCACACACTAAAGTCAAATGCAACCCCCTAAACATTTCTCCTCTGAAAGAGGTATACAGGATGCGGAATTAGGTTAGTGATCGTTAACCTAATACGGATGGCCTCTGTAGCACTGCACATGCCGGAAGAACTCGTGGGTAGGGAGCCACCGGAACAATGGCAAAATGGTGCCATAGACGAGTACTCGAATGACCGGATTTTCGGGTCGATCCTCGGTTCGCTCAGGGCACTTATCGCGAGGAAGAGGGCACTCGCAGACGAGACCCGATATAGTATCTTGTACCTCCTCTATGAGACTAACTTCCTGGGCCGGACGACGCTAGTAAACGCCACTGGCCTTGATGGGGAAGGCTTGGAGAACCATCTCCGAAAACTCCTTGACGCAAATCTGATCGCACGAGTTCCAACACCGGACGGGATTGATGGACGCCGGACATTCTACCGGATCACGGAACTCGGCCGGCAAGAGATTAAATCGGATCTTCGGAACCTGCATGACCCAATCACTGCAGAAAATCGCTTCAGCTGTCAGAAGGAACTCGGTGAATGGGACGCATTCCGCACCTCAATCGGAGGCATAGAATCAGGGACGCCAACGAACCCAGGAGAACTGGCGGACATGCGACACAATATCAGATATAGGAGTGAAGGTGTAGCTGAGGAAACAGATGAGGTCGTGATAGAATGAGTGCAGAGGCGGCGGAGAAATCAACGATTGCCGTCATTTTCGACTTTGATGACACCATTGCACCAGACTCAACGACGCGTCTCTTGGAGGAAAACGACGTTGATTCAGACGAATTTTGGACAACCGAGTTTCCGAGACTGGTTCACGACGGGTACGATCCAACAATTGCGTACCTCTCGCTTCTACTAGAACACGTAACCCATGGAGGGGGGCTAGCTGGTCTCTCGAATGACGATCTTGCGGAAGTGGGTGAAAATCTATCTGAGGATATCTTTACCGGATTCCGAGAGATGATTGACGATCTTGAGGAAATTGCAGACGGGTATGCAAGCGTTGAGATCGAATTTTACATCGTTTCAGAGGGGTTATACACTATCATCGCAGCAACAGATATCGCGGATCGTTTTAACGCCATCTACGCGTCCGAACTAGATAGGGCAGACGGATCGGTCCAGCGGATCAAACGCGCTATTTCCTTCACTGACAAGACGCGATATCTCTTCGAGATTAACAAGGGTATTTCACTGGCAGATGCCCGTGAAAACCCATATCTGGTTAATAGCGAAATTCCAAAACAAGATCGGCACGTTCCCTTTGAGAACATGATCTACGTTGGTGACGGACTCACCGACATACCGTGTTTCTCATTGGTGAAAGATCGTCGTGGCCGTGCATTTGGCGTATATGATTCCAACGACCCATCCCCAAAACAGCGAGCCATTCAATCACTTGGCTCACAGCAGCGGACGCTGGGGAGTGTTAATCCACCACATTACGGCGAAGAGAGTCGGCTTGGGTCGTTGCTTCGACTTACTGTAGAAGGGATGTGCGCTGAACGGACGATTGAGGGGTTAGAAGCACTGTCTGGAGAAATATAAATTGAATAACTCCTGAGCGTTCGTCTGGGGCAGCCTCCGATGACGGAGCAAATTCGATGTAGAAATCGTTACACAGCTCTCTAATGATCTCGAAATCAAAGACCGAGATATCGATATGCGCTATCTATCTCGCACAGTGGATTCTAACGGTCTACAATCTGGCAAGTGTGATAGTACGAACTCAAACGCAGATCCGTATTCGCCTTAAAATGGAACGACTCTGGCCCCAAGTTCGTCAGTCGTCGGCAACTCCGGCGCTTACGGCGGATACCTCGGCACCAACGTGGGTGAGTATTCCCCTGCCGATGTGTTCGCCGAGTAGCGGCGGGACAGCGTTCCCGATTAGCCGACCTAAATTCTTCACTCCGACTTCCTCCCACTCGTCGAAGAAGTCGTAGTCTTCTGGGAACGTCTGTATCAGCGCGCCTTCCAAAAGGGAGAGTGCTCTGTCTTGATCGGTGTCGTAGTGGCCGAACCGGCCACTGCCGTAGTTGTAGAACTGTGTCGTGATCGTCGGCGCGACCTTGTCGGGTTCCATCCGGCTGTACGGAGCCTTGTACGACCGGCCACTGGACTTCTTGTGGCAGTCTGCGAGTAGGTGATCTAGTCCTTCCTCCTCCCAGATTTGCCAGTCTCCACCGGGGACCATGTTTCGGATCCGTTCCAGATTCTTGTCGGAGAGCGTACGGGCTCTGTGAAGCTCGTGATCGGGGTGAACTTCGCCAGCTTGGAGCGGAGGTAGATGCCCGATCGTCTCTCGGACCGTCGGATATTCAGATTCGTCTTCGAATAGTGGGTTGGGCAGAGAGATGGGGCCTTCTTTCGATGCCATCATGACCCAGCGTTTGCGATTCTGTGGAATTCCGTACTCCGGGCAGTAGACGTTCTTGTCTTCGTCGTTGTTGACGTGGTACCCGAGTTCTTCGAGAGTCTGCACGAACTCGTCGTAGACGTCGTCCCTTCGGACTTGGAGGACGTTCTCGGTAACGACGACGTCGGGTTCTACGTACTCTACGATCTTCTTGACGTCTTTGAGGAGCCCCCACTTCTGATGATCTTCGTGTGTCTTGTCCTTCGAGTGCCCCATCGTGGAGTACGGCTGACACGGCGCACAAGCACCGAGGACGTCGAGGTCGGAGTCCCAGGGAAACATCCTCGCGACTCGCTCGGGATCCTGAGAGAGAGGTCGTACGTCCGTCTGTCGATACTCGGCGTCGATATTCTGTTCGTACGCGTACTTAGAATCGGGGTCCTTGTCAACCCCGACGTTCACCGAGATACCTGCTTGCTCCAAACCGTAGCTGAGCCCTCCAGCACCGCAAAAGAGGTCCACCGCGGTGATCTTCATACAATGTCTTCCTAACAGCCGAACATAAGTGCTAGTGTCTCTTTGTGGGTAGAATTCACGTCATCTGGCAGCCGAATGAGATAGGACTGTCCAAGAACGATGGTAATACCTACAGTAATCACGTAGTTAGTTGAATAGAGTCGGTGTGACACCCGCTGCTACAGAGAAGCCACTGACAACAATAAATGACTTCGGCACAACATTTATTCTGAAAGGCGTATGTGTGTCAGGACGATACATTGGTTCGATCTAGATCAAACGATAATCTGGTGCTGGAGTAATGGACGGGGACAAGATAGAAGCGGTGGGGAAGGCCTTCCGCAGCGAGGAACATCGGTCCAAGGCACTGGGTATCGTCGAAAAGATAGATCCACTACCGGAGAAGTTTGTTGACAACTGGATAGAGGATGTAGTTTTTGCTCTCGATAATGACGACAATCTATACACTCAGTACCAGATACTCAGACAACTGGAACGCATGGCAAAGTCGCATCCCCAGTTGGCCACGGTTACTATTCCAGTAGTCACTCGTAATTTAAATGAAGAGTTGAAGAGTCAAGCTGGTGAAGATAAGTCTAGTAATAAGAAGATAGAGCGATGTACGTCCATTATCGAGGCAGTCATAGAGGGGACTAGACTAGATGATGATTTTCCGATAGTCTCTCCAGCTGATGTTGATTCACTCTTAGATCAGGGAGATGCAAAACAGCGAGCGCTGGGTTACAGACTGTTGGGTCGTTCTGGAACTTCGAAAGCTGTCGAGAAATTATTAGAGGAAGTCCCTTACGAGGTGAATTCGGTTGTCAGTGCTCGAAGTATCGCCCTCAAAGAAGCTGGAACCATCGTTGCAGACTCTATCGACGGGAATGGACGGATATCGACGGGCGATGCAGTTATCGGTTTTCCAGAACTGCACGCCGCAGGGGCCTTCACTGAAGATGAAGGGGTTGATCTCATACAGGATTTGTCATTAGAGTCTATACAGGCAGAAGACGAGGATTTAGAGAAGATTCGGGACGCCACCAGACGTATTGCAGCAACAGATGAAGGGATGGCTGGATCGCTCGTTGAAAGTGCTCTAACCCTGCTCGAAGATGACGGTGAGAACCGTAGCATCGCCTGGGTTATCATACATGGAACCGCACAAGGCGCCCCAGAAGTCATTCTGAGCAATTCACAGAGACTGTCGAAGATTGTCCGCGGTGCCGATCCATCTTCGCTCTCGAAAGCGCTGGACGCACTCGCACTGCTTCCCAGACACAAACCAGCCTCAGTTTATCATACAATCGCAGATCAAGCCTTGACTTTCTTGGAGGAAAGTTCTGGAGACGAGAACGAAGCGTGGGACCTTCTTTCGAGAGTTGGAGATGGAGCTCCAGAAGTCATTTCTGACAACTCGGAAAGGATATCTAACTTGACCGATAGTACTGATCTATCCACCCTCTCAGAGGCGCTGAACGTTATTTCTTCCACATCGAGAAGTGGTACGATAGAGGTGTATCACAGTATCGCAGAACGAGCGTTTACCTCCTTGGAGACCGCCTCTGAAGACAGAGACGTCGCTTGGAGTCTCCTCTCTGGAGTCTCGAAGCGCGCTTCAGAACCGATACTCGAGAGGTCGCAGAGACTAGTGGCGCTAATTGACGATGGTGGACGTACCGACACAGTAGAAGGGTTAGGTCTAATTTCGACGATCGGCAACCGAAGATCCACTCTTCCAGCAAACCTCGGCAAGGTCGTTCTGCGGTCGTTGGAGTCAGACAAACGATCCATCGTCGTAGCAGCGATAAAAAGTGCTTCAGCTGTCGGCTTCAACCCACCACCACCAAAGTTGAAACAGTTGGCCGAAGGGAACACCAGAGTTTCTAAGAAGGCATCTGAAGCCCTGAAGGAACTGTCTCGGAGTAGTAAGCAGAGTGCTTCGTCGCTTCGTCAAACGCTTCGAGGAAGTGAACCTGACTTCGAGTTATTCGATGGAGATGGAGGCGACCTCTACCTCAAACGACGCACTGGAGAAGGACTATGGAAAGGGGTCAACGTCGGTGATCTAAGGAAGAAATTAATTCAGGAGATCGTCGAACACGCGAGTCGGGGAGAGAACGTCCCCGTCGTACTTCCGTATTATCAACCGAGAGACATCGTGTTGATTGCAATAGCAATCGTACTGAGCGACATCGGAGCCGAGAGACAAGTGGGATTGTTCTCACCAGGATCTCGAACACAATGGGGAATGAAAGGGGAAATTAGAGGTGAATTGGAACGGTTCGGACTCTCTGATGCAACCGGTGAGGTAGTGAGTGCAGAACCCATTCCAGAAGTCATTCCGCACGCTTACGTCTGGGATGGAGAAGTCAAAAACGCTTCTGACGGGGACGGTCCTGGGCGCTTCATCCTCTGTAAGAAGCTGGCCGATCTAGAGCATGTCGGTGATTTGGATCTGATCTTGTCGAATTTGACATCTAGGAAACGGGAGGATACAAGTGAGAGATTTGAAGACGTGGAGGAAGTACATCCAGAGGCCACCTTCGTCGATACGTACAGCTATTACGCTAAGAACGAACGGGACGGGCGGCCCCGTTACGGCCCTCCGTTAGGACTCGATTCAGCTCAAACGATCCCTGGCCTCAAGACGGTCGATGCGATCGTAGAAGGAGATGAGTTCAGCTGGCGACCTCGACTAAGTGATTCTTACTTTGAGAATTCGCCGGACGGCGAGACAGATCGAGTGAGGTGGTCTGAGGGCGACGATGACTTACGTGCACTGACCACGTCGGCGTCGATCGAGATAGAGCACGTCGAAGCCGAAGACGTTTCGTCGTTGTTGGATCGAGTATTCGAAGAATCGGCCAGTCTCAGGGGAGTTGACGACGACGGTGCTGGAGGGATGATATTCTCTCGACAATTGTTCTTCGAGCGTCTACCAGTCCCAGTTGAGGATTTCGACGAGTGGATCCGAGAGCGGTATTACGACGGAGAACGGTTCTTACCTCCGATGATCCGGGAGCGAATCGAGGATGTTGAACAGAGAGCGGGATCTGTCGATAATCTCCAAGCTGTCCGTCCCCTCAACAGGTCTGTAGAGATATTCAAACAGCTATCTCGAAGATTAGAAGATCGGAACCCGATGTTCGAGGCGCTAAAAGGTCGCGTTAGCGATGCCATAGAAGGCGACCAACAGTTGGTGATATTGAGCGAGAGCCCGAAACATGCAGAGATCCTCAGATACTCCCTTCAGAAGCGTGACGTAGTCACTCAAGACGAATTGTCGTCGGGCACTATCTCGGTCGTGTCTCCAGACGAAGCCAGAGGAATAGACCCGAAAGATGTCCTCGTCATCTGTGGTGCACTTCACAAGGAGAACGCGGGCTTCTACCTCCACCCCAGAGTTGCCAAAACGATCGTACTGACTTACGACCGCACGTGGGCAAATATGGTAGATCGACACGCTTGCGAGTTCGTCGATACCCTAAACGGCGTCGTCGCTGGATCCGACTATTCACCTTATGCCTACCCAGAGCTCTCCGGAGAGCTCGAACCAGAGCCGACGAGTCAGGAAGAACCCTCCGCTGCCAGTGCGTCGGAAGCAGAAGCCCCTTCTAATCGATCGGAGACCCAATCTTCGGCGTCTCGATCTTCGACGAGTCCTCTTTCGAAATCGAAAGCCGACATCTTCGTGGACGCGATGGAGTCAGTCTCAGCTCGGGAGTATCGTGAAGAGTCGGGACGGTACAAGAGGGAAGTCCGTGACTACGTCGTTGAAACCGAAGAAGATGTGATGCTTGAGATGACGAATCACGATAGAATTCTTAGAGAACGTGCAGACGGAAGCGAAGTAGAGTATCACTGGGTGAGTCCCGAAGCATTGACTGTCAGTGATGAGATCGTTGTCGTTCCGGACGAACTGGAGACAGCACTCTGGAGAGAACAACTCAAAAATCTCTACGAAGAAGAAATTGACGCTGATTACGCGATCGACCGCTTGGACGACTGGCACGATTCGATCGAAGAGATATGGACACGAGTGGCGGACGAACTATCTACCGCTGGTATCTCTTCAGATTCGAAGGTGCATGGCGTTATCTACGACCGAATAAGAGAAGCGAACGACGACTTTGATCGTACGAGAGCAACAGTCCGATCGTGGTTCGACGCTGTCCTGGAAGCAGATGGTCCGATCGATCTCGTGGAAGATCCTTCCTTGACTATCGGCCCGAGATCGTATCACGATATCGAAGCCATAGGTCGTACATTCGAATACAAGAAACTCGTTACAGAGGCGAAAGAGATCGAAGCCGCTATGGAAGGACTCAGAACGATCAACCGGCAGCAAGGCCACGAGTTACACGAGACAATCAAAGAGCAAATGAATACTGAGCGTCCCACACGCGTTTCGAAAGCTGCGATCCACTACACTGTAGACGAGATCAGAGAAGTGAGTGAAGAGTCCGAAAGAGAGTGACTCCGTTCACGGTGGGATGAAGAATTGGTCGAACCTATCATACTTTTGTTACTGAATGGGAACGTTCGACGGAGTTTGATGGGTCAAAACTCACCTCGATCGAAAACTCGAAGACGGCATAACTCAATCCGGTTGAACATTTAAGCACCTACGAAAGAAATCGGTTTCTGTGCCTGCTCGATTCGACTCGATCCCACCGAGTTCCGATCCGGAGTACGTTCGCCCCCCAGAAAGTGCATACGAAGTTTCCGACGATCCTTCGTACCGGAGACATCAGGCAGTCAACAAAGTCCTCACTCAGAGGCTCACGAACCGTATCACTGGCCGGGGAGATGCGCAACAGACAGTATTCGGTATCGATCCGCAAGAACAGTTCTTCGCGGGTGTCGTCGCTAGTCAGTATCCCTACCGCGAAGCACAGGCCGAGGATGACATCTTCCAGAATATCGCTACGAGAGTCGCCCCGTTCACCCTCGGTCTGAAATTCCGTGTCGATGAGAATATCGATGACGATGCAGTGGTCGAGATCACACCAGACACTAAAGTCTTCTACAGAAGGTTCCCGACGTACGAAGAACAAATAGAGCACGGGGAGTTGGCAAACACTGCCGAAGATATAGAGATGGAAGAAGCCCGCGAGACTGACGTTCGGGCCGACGGTGGGACAGAAGCAGAAGACGCTCGCACTCAAAGCTTGGTTGGCGTGTACGAGCGTATCGAACCATCATTTCCGACTATCGAACTGACTGGATCGGATCTCAAGAACGCAACCGACACTGGTAGAACGATCGAAGAGAGTTTGGATCAATCGTTCTCGGACGCTCGAAGAGAGTTCGAAAATAGCGACAGGGCATTCAGAGAAGCAGATCCGGATGCTACCTACAGAGAGAAAGAAGACGTCCCCCCAGAGGCACGAGAGGACGAATCCGCGTTCGAGGATTATCTCGATAGCGTGTTCACTGGGGATCCAGTTCCGACACCTTGGGGCGCTTCAGTGAGAATCTCCTGTAGTCATCGACAGGAGGAGGGCTCCATCGCAGTCAACGTACAGTTCGTCAACACTCACGGGGAAGATTTCGAGAACGCTGTCGATTGTAACTCAGAGTGGCAGACGTACCTCTTCGACGCGGGGCTGTCGGTAGATATCGCTGGTTCGACCCTCCTCCCATTTGAGTCTCAAGAGATCAGGGACGAATACCAGTACGACGGAGAGATTTACGCGGTCGGAGAAAATTGTGCAGTGGATTCGAACGGAGGGGATTCAGCCACTCACGCCGAGACCACGACGGTCCCTTTCCACGAACAACCGAAGTACCGGTCCCGGGAAACAGTTCCTGCACCTTTCGAAGATCTCGCAAATGGAGACATAGACGACGTATTGGGGGCTATCAGAGACGAGATGGAACGGGCCGCCGACCAGTACGACGAAGTTAGAGACGAAGTCTTGGAGGATAAATCAGACACGGCCAGAGAAGAGTTTGAGGACGCTATCGAAGAGTTCGTTGCTGAACGTGAGCGCTTCCAGCGAGGTCGCGAACTCATTAGAGAAGACGAAGACGTAGAGCGAGCGTTCAGGGCATTGAACCAGACGTTCTCTCGAATGGGCGAAGAGTTCAGTGAGTGGCGACTCTTCCAGATCATCTTCATCGTCATGAGTATCCCAGATATCGTCGCCCAGGCGGATCCCGACCGAGACGTAGACGATCGTCTCGACATCGGCGACGTGATTTATTTCCCGACAGGTGGGGGGAAGACCGAAGCATACCTCGGGCTCGTCGTCTTCACTGCCTTCTACGACCGTCTCCGCGGGAAAGATTTCGGGACTACTGCTTGGACGAAATTCCCACTTCGGTTACTCTCTCTCCAGCAGTTGCAGCGGATCGCAAACGTTCTCTGTCGTGCAGAGACGATTCGCCGGGAAGACGAGCATTTCGGTGGAGAGGAGTTCAGTGTCGGGTATTTCGTCGGAAAGAACAATACACCGAACAAGGTGATAGAGGGCGACTCGAACGGTGCGAACAACGCGAGAAAAGCCAGAGACGACGAAGAGAAACAAGAGGACTGGCTCATCGTCTCGGAGTGCCCGTACTGTGGTGAGGACTCTGTCGAAGTTACAGGAGACGAACATCGTCTCCGGATCGTACATCAGTGTACGAACTCCGACTGTCCGGAAGTAGAACGCCAAGGTGGTGAAGTCGCAGAGTTGCCGGTATACATCACGGACGAGGAGGTGTATCGCTACGCTCCGACTTTCGTCGTAAGTACGATAGACAAGATCGCTATCATGGGGATGCAGCGACGGGCACGTACACTGTTCGGTAGGGTGAAAAACAGGTGTCCCGATCACGGTTACACGGGTGAAGACGGTTGTCTGTGCGACGACTGGAACTATCCCGACGACATCCAATGCGACAGCGAATCGTTGGAATCTGTAGATCCAGTTGATCCACCGTCCATATTCATTCAGGACGAGTTACACCTCTTGCGAGAGGAGTTCGGTGCATTCGACTCGCATTACGAGACGTTCCTCCAAGAGTGGATGGACGAGGTGAACGACGGTGGATGGGATCCAAAATACGTGGCTGCAACTGCAACGATCGCTGGTGCCGAAGATCAGGTCCAAGCGCTCTACTGGAGAGACGCCAAGATCTTCCCCTCACAAGGGCCACGTCTGAAGCAGTCGTTCTACGCGTACGAAGACCCCCACCAGCTCGGCAGACAGATGGTCGGTGCCGTACCGCGGAGTGTCTCTAGAACGTTTGCTATCAACACTGTCATCAAAGAGTATGCACAGATCATTCAAGAGTTCCGTGCGGATCTAGAATCACTACGGGACGCCCTACTCTCGGTGGACGCGACGAGTGGACCTCTGGACCTACCTGACGACGCCGACGAGCGTGAGGAGCTACTGGAAGAGCTCTTGACTCAGTACGAGACACAGATCTCGTACAACATCTCGAAGAGCAACAGCGATATGCTTCAACGGTCGGTCAAGACGATGATTAACTGGCAGCTGGAGTCACACGGAGATCCCTACGAAGCACTCACTCCAGTATCACTCACTGGCGAGACTCCGATGAGTGTCGTGAGAGACGCCCTAGCCCGTCTCGAGTCGGACGACCCCGATCGCCCGATCGACATCGTCATCGCCACGTCCATGATCTCTCACGGAGTTGACGTTGACAAGTTCAACTTCATCTCGTTCTTCGGTATGCCGCGAAATACCGCGGAGTACATCCAGGCGTATTCCCGAGTCGGAAGACGTCATACTGGGAGTGTTTTCTTGCTGTTCGATTCGATGCGTGCTCGGGACCGAAGCCACTACACTCGGTTCGATCACTACCATCGGTATCAAGACCTTCTCGTCGAAGCGACTCCGCTAGAACGTTGGGCTGAGTTCGCTGTCGAATGTACGCTACCAGGTATCTTCGCTGGCCTGATCATACAGTACTACGACGAGATGCTCGAAGGAAAGTACGACGACCGCGTCTACCTCCACGAAGGGCTACAAGAGGCTGCCCGAAACGGAGATATCGACCGTGAAGAGATGTTGGAGATGGTCCTACGTTGTTACGCCGTCACAGAGGACCACGAACGTGAGTGGGCCGATACGACCGGGATGCAACTTTACCGAGAAAAGTTGGAGAGCTACTTCGACGAACTGTGGACTCGTGCGATGAAGAAGCCACTCAACCCGAAAAAGAACTGGATCGGGTTCCTACTCGATAGAGAAGAGGATCATCGAGGTCCGATGCGGAGTCTCAGAGACATCGACGAACAGATCCCAGTATACCCCACACCCGACTCGGCGTCCGTACTTCAAATGCTAACTGACTAAATTCGGAGGACCGATAAAATGAGCCAAGAAAACGCAGAGATGGAGCGCGGTGTCGCACAGGTATTGGCAAACTTCGTCCCCGGCGATCTGTTCGACTACGCCCGATACGGGATCACTATGAAAGTGGACGAGTGGCATCATCAAGAGATGGACGTGGATCAGAGAAGGATCGCGAACCACGTCGAAGGACGGGTTTCGAGCTTCAGGAACGGAGGGAGCCCCCCGTGGTCTGAACTCGACGATGCTCGGATAGACGTCTTTCGCCCACAGCAAGTCTACGGAGAGATCTTTCCGACGACGATGGTCTGTAAGCGATGTGACCACGTCGAGTACCGAGACACCGCGAAGGGCTTCCAGTATACGAACGGGCGTTGCACGAGAAGTGGATGTGGAGGGCAACTCCAGCAACTGTCGTTCATAGCAACTCACGACTGTGGAGAGATCTTCACTTTGAGACCGTCTGGCTGCGGCTCTCACGGTTACGACGACATTCGACTGAACCGCGGTGTCCCGGAAGATATGCGAACGTGGTCGTTCGAGTGTGGGATCTGCCACCAACGAACCGGAGATCTCTCCGCGTACTGTGATCGTTGTGACGAGCCTGTGAGATCGATCCAACCGACCAACGCCGGCTCAGTATTCTATCCACAGCGGGAGGTTATCGTCGATATTCCCCACGTGGGTGTGCAAGAAGGCGAAATCCCGTACGGTGAAGAGTGGACTCGAATTCTGATGGCTGCACATCTTGGCGATGTCGATCTGGACGAAAAGGATGTCACGCTAGAAGATATCGCCATCAGTGAACAGTCGGAAGAGGAAGTCCTCGAAGATCTGTACGATCAGTTTGGTGAAGACTGGGTAGAGGAGAACAAAGAACAGGCACTACAGATTGCGATGGGGAACTCACCGAGTAGAGGCACCGTGGTCGCTCAGAACAGAGACCGTGTCCAACTACCTGCTGAGAGAATTCAAGAAGACACGGGTGCCGCGTACACGGCGGTCGCACACGAGCTGTTCACGTTCTTGAGATCGACTCGGGGGTACGAAGGTGGCTCGATGCGCGAGACAGTCGAAGAACGGCACCCGACACCCCGATCCCTATCGGGGTTCGTGGACGACGACGAGTTCGTCGAGAAGTATCCACAAGCGAAACTGTACAGGGAGAAGCTGAACCGAATCAACGTAGTGGATGCCTGGGTCGTCGATAACTTCCCACTGCTGAATACCGTTTTCGGCTACACACGTGACTCACCCGACGCTAGTGAGACTACACTACGTGCTTTCGATCATCCATACAATCTCGATGCTCTCACTGTGTGGGGTGACCGATCTCCATCCGAGGCTATCGTACTCGAACTAGATAGAGCAGCGATCGTGGAGTGGCTGATCGAGAATGGATATCTGACGGACTCTACAGCGCCAGATACCGACGACGATGCCGAGCTGAAGCGTTGGTTCCTGAGTAACTTCGACAATACCCAGACACAGAATCCGTTCACTCCGATCGAAGACGAAATTACTGACGTGCTGTATCGGTTGATCCACTCGAGTAGTCACGCTTTGATGAGTACAGCCAGCGAACAGTGTGGTCTCGATACCGACAGCATCTCCGAACTCCTCCTCCCGACGGTACCGGCTATCGTCTTGTACGCTCAGAGTATGGAACACTTCGCACTCGGAGGAATGTTTACACTGTTCAAGACTCGTGTCCATCCGTGGATCGACGATGCAGTCGATCACGCTTCACGCTGTATCTACGATCCCGCTTGTCTAGACGACGATGAAGGAGCCGCATGCCACGCGTGTCTCCACGTGAGTGAATTCACGTGTGAGTACTACAACGGAGCCCTCGACAGAGAGTTATTGGTTGGAGGTGACGAACATACCCCGTTCTGGGACGTCTGACTAGCTATGGTTGACGACGGAACTCCCAGAGACGGATGGTTCGACGAAGACCTGGACTTCACTATCGCCAGAGGAATCAGTGACTCTAGATTGCTATCGACACTTCGTGACTACTTCGCAGATCAACAAGCGAACCGCATCGAAATTGATCGAAAGAAACTGAACAGAGCGCTCGAAGGCGGTCGTGAGATTTCGAAGGCGGAAGCGGAATCGATTTTTACCGGATTGGTTCTGAACGGAGTCGCAGACCAGAAAGGAAACGCACGGTACTTCGCGGACTATTCTTTCGTTGTCGAGTGTGGCCCGGCTGCTGAGGTGGTAGAGGCTCAACGGATCGCACGAGCAGCTTTGGAAGACTCGAGTAGGACAGAAGCGACGGATAAGAGTCCACACGTCGAATTGACCGCGACTGTACCATCGCAGATCAACCGAGAGAGGATGTCCAAAGTCAGATTTTTATCGAGCGATATACGGAATATGTTCTTCGATGCGGATTCAGTGGTTCGTATAGCGAATCCGTATTTCGACCCCAACCCGTCAGTAGTAGGGGATATCGCTGCTCTAGTAAACCGTGGAGTTACCACGAAGATACTGACTCGTGAAACTGAGTCGGGCGGTCCAAACCTCGTCTCTGCACTGAACTCGATCTACGAAACAATCGACACCAG
>Ga0207754_100242_pt1 | contig 25662 bp, 29 predicted proteins | sample A23E1SouthBayCA_FD_187728 | JGI IMG/M metagenome (GOLD analysis project Ga0207754, IMG submission 187728) | Aerobic enrichment media microbial communities from Eden Landing Ponds, California, USA - A23 E1 (SPAdes) | ecosystem: Environmental > Aquatic > Marine > Unclassified | place: Emeryville... | reverse complement strand
CTCGTCGGTCTCGATCCCGCCCATCGCGTAGTGCTGGCCGGGCTTGACCGGCATCGGCTCCTCGAGGCCGTCGACGCCCTCGAAGTCCTCCGCGAGGTGGAGGATGTTCTCCAGGCGGTCGAGGATGCGGTCCTCGCCGAGGTGGCGCATGTCGAGGTGGACGTACTCGTCCTCGATCCCGCGGCCGTTGTTGACCTCGTTGAGCTCCGCCCGGGAGACCACGTCACGCGAGGCGAGTTCGCCGTCGTTGTTGGCGTAGCCGCCCTCGAACATGAAGCGCTCGCCCTCGCTGTTGTAGAGGATCCCACCCTCGCCGCGAACCCCCTCGGAGATGAGCACCCCCGTCGACGGCAGCGTCGTCGGGTGGAACTGGATCATCTCCATGTCCTCGATGGGGACGCCGGCGCGGTAGGCCATCGCGACGCCGTCGCCGGTGTTGGCGATGGCGTTGGTGGTGTGGTCGTACACCTGCCCGAGCCCGCCGGTCGCGAGGATCACGCCGTCGCGGGCTCGGAACCCCTCGATCTCGCCGCGCTTGATGTCGTAGGCGACGACGCCGTGACAGTCACGCTCCTCGGGTTCGTCCTCGTCGGAGACCGCGAGGCGGGTGACGTACCACTCGTCGTACACCTCGATCCCCCGCTTGACCACCTGCTCGTACATCGTGTGGAGCATGTGGTGGCCGGTCTCGGCGCCGGCGTACGTCGTCCGCGGGAACGAGAGGCCGCCGAACGGCCGCTGGGAGACCTGCCCGTCCTCGTCGCGGGAGAACGCCATCCCCCAGTTCTCGAGCTGGATCGTCTCTTTCGGACTCTCACGGGTCAACGCCTCCACTGCGGGGGCGTCGCCGAGGTAGTCCGAGCCCTTCATCGTGTCGTAGGCGTGGTCGTGCCAGTCGTCGCCCTCGCGAAGCGCCGCGTTGATGCCACCCTCCGCCGCGCCGGTGTGCGACCGGACGGGGTGGAGTTTGGTCACCATCGCCACGTCCGCGCCGGCCTCCTGTGCGGCGATCGCCGCACGCAGGCCCGCGCCGCCGGCACCGACCACGATGACGTCGTACTCTCTCATATTACCAGAACTTCAGGTTGGATTTGACTGCCTCCCGCTTGAGCTCCTGAATGTGCTCGGTCAGCGGGATGTCTTTCGGGCAGACGTTAGTACACGAGAACTGGGTCTGGCAGCGCCAGACGCCGTTCTCCTGTTCGATCAGCTCCATGCGGTGCTCCTTCATGTTCTCGCCCTCCCGGTCGTCCATCGCGAAGCGGTAGGCCTTGTTGATCGCCGCGGGGCCGAGGTAGGCGTTGTCGTCGGCGGCGATGTTGCAGGAGGACATGCAGGCGCCACACCAGATACACCGGGTGGACATCTTGATCTTCTCCCGGTTCTCGGGCGTCTGGAACTGCTCTTCCAGTTCGCCGTCGGGCGTCTCCTCGGTCTGGAAGTACGGCTCGACCGCCTCCATCTGGTCGTAGAAGTGCTCCATATCCACGACGAGGTCTTTCACCACGTCCTGGTGGGGCAGCGGCTCGACCCGGACCACGTCGCTGTCCAGATCGGCGACCTGCGTCTGACAGCCGAGGCGCTGGCGCCCGTTGATGAACAGGGCGTCGGAGCCACAGACGGCCTGTCGACAGGAGTGCCGGAACGTGAGCGAGGAGTCGTACGTGTCTCGCGCCTCGATCAGCGCGTCGAGCACGGTCATCCCCTTCGTGAAGGGGATCTGGAACGTGTCGAAGCGCGGCTCGGTCTTCCCCTCGACCTCGGGGTCGTAACGGAACACCTTCAGCGTGATCGCGTCGTCGCCGAGGTCCGGTTCCGCCTCGGCTTCCTCGCGTTCGCGCTCGGCGGCGCGGGCGGCCTTCTCGTCCCGGCGGCGCTGGCCGGGGCTCCGGGGCTCCGGTTCGGGCTCCGCCTCCGGCGTCGATTCTGTTTCGTCGTCGGTTTGTTCGGGTGGTTCGGTTTGCGTGCTCATTGTTAGAACAGGTTGGTCCAGACGAGCGCGGTTCGCAGCCCCTGGACGACCATGATCAGGCTGGCGACGACCAGCACCGCCGTCACGGCGGTCTGCTTCCAGCCGTCGATGCCGTCCCGGTGGACGATCGCGTTGTGGACGCCGTTGACGCCGTGGAACGTCGCCGTCAGCAGGAACAGCACCATCAGCGAGAAGTACGTCCAGGTGCTCATCCGAGCGGACGTGCCGGCGAACGTTACGTCGGCGGCGTGGTTCACGAAGTGCAGGAGGAAGAAGTGGAACGCGAGCACGACGACGAGGAACGCCGCCGTAATGCGCTGGAGTAGCCACTTCGTTCCCGAGCGGTCGAACGAGGAATAGTGTTCGGCCATCTCAGAACACCCCCGAAACGAACGTCGGGACGCTGGCGATCGTGATCGCACCCGTGATCACCAGCGACGCGTAGAAGCTCTCTTCCTGTGCTTCGAGCCCCTTGCCGAGGTCGATGAACAGCAGGCGGACCCCGTTGAGGATGTGGAACACCGCCACCGCGAGCAGCCCGACCTCGAGCAGGCGCACGATGGCGAGGCTCTCCAGCCCGACGATAGTGTTGTTGTACGCCGCCTCGCCGGTGATTGCCGTCGAGAGCACGGCGATGTGTGTGAAGAGGTAACCGATGAGGACCCAGCCGGTGAACTTGTGGAACAGCCACGCCCACATGCCGGCGGTGAAGGAGCGCCACCGCCCGAAGTCCTCGACGGTTCCTCGATCGTACGACTGACTCATGTAACAGGTTCACTCGGTTCGCAGGGGGTATAGAAGTTACCGTATCGGTTACGCCATCGACCCGGTAGAACGCGTGGCCGTGGCCGCCGATCGATCGAGTGACTCGTGGGCGTCGGGGGGGAGAAAGCGGAGGCGAACTGTTACTCCCCAACGACATCGCCGACGCGCTCGCCGAGTTCCGCCTCGACCTGCCAGAGATACAGCGCCGCGTAGCTCCGGACCGGCGCCCAGCGCTCGGCGAACGTACTCATCCCCCCGCGGGTCATCTCGGGATCCTCACCGTGGTGGTCGACCAACGTCTTCAGCCCTTCCCGGACGCCGAGGTCGCCGACGGGGAACACGTCCGGGCGACCCAGCACGAACAGCAGGAACATGTCCGCGGTCCACGGGCCGACGCCGGTGATCTCGGTGAGCGTCTCCCGCACCTCGTCGTCCGCCATCGCCGCGAAATCCGCACGGCTCCAGCCGTGCTCGTGGAACGCGTCGGCGATCTCGTTGACGTACCGCATCTTCTGCCGGGAGAGGCCCGCATCCTGCAACAGGTCGTCGTCGGCCGCCCGGATCCCCGCGGGCGTCACCGCGACCGCGTCGAACAGTCGCTCCCGGGTCGCCGCCGCCGAGGCCACCGACACCTGCTGGCGGAGGATCGAGACGATCAGCCGTTCGAAGGCGTCCTCGGCGGGGTCGAGCGAGACGGGGCCGACCTCGGCGGCGATCGGGCCGAGGTACGCATCCTCCCGGAGTCGCTGGTGGGCCTCCTCGGCGTCGATTTCGCGCGGTTCGGTCACGCTTACACCTCGAACCGCAGCCCGTCCACCGCGACCGACACGTCGCCGTCGAAGCCGGCGCGCTCGATGCTCTCGATCATCTCGTCGTGTTTCCCCTCGGTGTGGGGGTAGAGGTGGGTGAGCAGCAGGCGGTCGATGTCGGTCCCGGCGAGCGCCTCGCCCAACTGCGTCGGCGTCGGGTGGTTGTCTACGTCGACCTCGTCCGGGAACGAGCAGTCGTGGAGCAGCGTGTCCGAGCCGTCGGCGAATCGGGCGATAGCGCCGCTGGCTTCCCCGTCGGCACCGAAGGTGAAGTCGCCCGCATCGTCGTCGCCCGCGAACCGGTACGCCAGACAGTCCATCGAGTGGACCGTCTCGTGGGTCGAAATCTCGAAGCCGGCGGCCTCGAACTCGGTGCCGGCGCCGACCTCCCGGATCGAGAGATCCACCCGCCCCTCGAGGTAGTCGTGCACCGAGAGGAGGTCGTCGACCAGCGCCTTCGTCCCCGCCGGGCCGACGACTTCGAGGTGGGTCTCGCCGGCGAGCCAACGCGCCTTCAACAGCGCGAGGAGATCGTTGACGTGGTCGAGATGGTGGTGGGTCAGCAGCACCGTCGAGACGCCCTCGTAGCCGACATCGGTGGTCGAGAGGCGGTGGAGGACGCCCGCGCCGCAGTCGACGAGCAGCGCGCGGTCGTCGCGTTCGAGCAGCAGGCCGGTCTGGACGCGGTCGGGCAGCGGCATGGCGCTCCCCGTGCCCAGTAGCGTGACGCGCATACCGGGAGGTGAGCGGCCTGCGGGGAAAGGCTGTGTGGTCAGTCCTGGTCGACCGCGGGGAACTCGATCTGGATCGTCGTCCCCTCGGCGTCGCTCGAGACGACCGTGAGTTCGCCGCCGGCCGCGCGGGCGCTCCAGGAGGCGAGCCAGAGGCCGAGCCCCCGGCTGTGTTTGAGCGGCGTCTCCGTCTCGCGTCGGAGCACCTCGCGCTCCTCATCGGGGAGTCCCGGGCCGTCGTCGACGACGCGGAGACACGTCCGGTCGCCGTCCCGTTCCGTGGCCACGCGCACCCACGGCTCGTCGGACTCGTTGTGCTCGAGAGCGTTCTCGAGCAGGTTCACCAGCGCGGTCTGGAGCGCGGACTCGTCGGCGACGGCCGCGCGGACCCGCGTGGTCTCACACTCGAGAGTCACCGCGTCCCCGGTGTCGAAACCCGTGGCCACCGGCTCGACGACCGTGGCCAGATCGGTCGGCGCCGCCTCGCTGACCGAGGAGGGCTCCATCCACGTCATCTCCCGCACTTTCTCGCTGGTCGCGACCACGTCCTCGACTTTCGACTGGATGTTGCCCGCGACTGCCTGAGGGTCCTCGGCCTCGCCGGCCTCGATCTGCCCGGCGAACCCGTGGACGACGTTCATGTCGTTGCGGAGATTATGCCGGAGCACCCGGTTGGCGACCTCCAGGCGCTGTTCGTACGCGCGGCGGTCGGTCACGTCCCGGAGCACCAGCGAGTGACCGCTGAGCTGGCTCTCGGCGTCCCGGAGCGGCGAGACCTGGACCTCGTACGTCCGGCGGATGTCCTCGGCCTCGCTCTCGATCGTCGTCCCCGAGAGTCGCTCTAGGGGAGTGTCGGGGAACACTGTCGAGATGTGGCTGCCGGCCGCCGGCGCCGGCGTGAGCACGCGGCGGGCGCGCTCGTCGGCGTCGACGACCATCCCCTCGGCGTCGAGCACGACCAGGCCGTTGCCGACCACGTCGAGCGCCGCCTCCCGGGCGATCGGCGTGCGATCGAGCAGGTCGAACCGGAACAGCGAGACGGTGATGAACACGGCGGTGACGCCGAACGTAAACGGTGTCAGATCCAACCCCGGCACCGGGCTCGCCCGGAGCGTGAACGCGACCTGGGCCGCGACCGGCGGCACCGCCGCGGCGAGCAGGGTGGCCGCTTGCCGCCGATACAGGGCAGAGGAGTGGGCGGCGGTCCGGAGCACCAGATAGCTGCCGAAGGCGACGATGGCGTAGGCGTAGGCGATGTGGACGTAGTAGCCGGTCGCGAACGCCGGTGCGAACACCCGGACTGGGGCGGCGACCAACTGGAGGTCGGTCCAGATCAGTCGGTGGCTCGGGTTCGTGACGACGAACGCCGCAAAGAGGATCGGTTCGGAGACCATCGTCCAGCGGGCCGGGCGGGTGATCCACGCGTCTTTCCCGGCGTAGCGCAGCGTGAACAGCAGCCACGCCGTCGGGACGAACCCCGCGACGGCGAGGCTCAGCTGCCACCACGGGAGCTGGGCGGCCCGGGTGTCGAACCCGAGCTGCACACCGTAGCTGAACGCCCACGTGCTGATGACGGCGACGAGCGCGACGAAGCCGCCGACGTAGCGCTCGCTCCGCGTTCGCCGGACGGCACCCGCGAGAAGCGCCGAGATCAGGCTGACGCCGAAGAGGGCTAGCGACAGGAACTCGGGGGACCACGGCATCGTACGACTGTGGTGTCACGATGCCGTCGTGAAAAAACGATGGGCAACCCATCCCCCTTGCGGGGAGCCCGGAAGCGGGGCCTCAGTCGAGGTCGAGGAACGACGACAGCGTCGTCAGCTCGCTCTCGTCGACGTCGAAGGCGGTCACGTCGTTGTCGTCGACGGTGTTGTCCATCTCCAGCGAGCGGTACTGGTCGGCGCCGAACGGGAACCCGGGGACGTAGTCCAGCACGGAGAGGCCGATCTTCGCCATCGGCATCGGGACCGGGAGCACGTTCACTCCGCGGCCGTCGGCACGGTGGCCCAGCCGCGCCACCTCGGCCATCGTGAGCTTCTCCGGGCCGCCGATGTCGTACGTCCCACGGATGTGCTCGTCCAGCAGCAGGGCGTCGGCCATTATCGGCACCAGATCCCCGACGTGGATGGGCTGGAAACGCGTCTTCCCGCTGCCGGGTAGCGGGGTGACGTAGGGGGGCGCGAGCAGCTTCGTGAACTTCACGAACTCGCCGCCGTCGCCGAACACCACCGAGGGGCGGGTGATCGTCCAGTCGAGGCTGGAGTCACGCACGACTTCCTCGGCCTGTCCCTTCGCCCGGATGTAGTTGGTCGGTCCGTCGGGATCGGCGCCGAGTGCGCTCTGCTGGAGGAACCGATCCGCGCCGGTCTCCTCCGCGGCCGCGACGAGGTAGCGCGTCCCCTCGAGGTGGACCGAGAAATGTTGCTCCTCGCCACCCTTCGGGCTGAACAGCGGCGAGAGCGCGACGAGGTTAACGACGGCGTCGTGGCCATCGACGACCGGCTCGATCGAGTCGTAATCGGTCACGTCGCCCGTCTCGTGGGTGACCCCTGCCGGAAGGGGCTCCTCGGGTGGGCTGCGGGACATCGCGGTCACGTCGTGGCCGCGGTCGGCGAGCTCCGCACAGAGCGGTCGGCCGATGAAGCCGTCTCCGCCGGCGACGAGTACCTTCATACGTCGTCGCTTGACGCGCAGCCAACTTAAAGCCGGGCGCCAGCGGCACCCCGCGAACCGACGCGCCTTAATCCCGGGCCGAACACCCTCCGGCCATGCTCATCACGCTGGAGGGGCTGGACGGCAGCGGCAAGACGACCGTCTGGGAGGCCCTCCACGACTCTCACCCCGAGGCGACGTACACTCGGGAGCCCACCGAGTCGTGGTACGGCGACGCCGTGAACCGCGCCATCGACGACGACGCCGACCCGCTGGCGACGCTGTTCCTGTTCACCGCCGACCACGCCGACCATCTCTCGCGCACGATCCGGCCCGCACTCGAGAACGACGAACTCGTGATCTCGGATCGCTACACCGACTCGCGGTACGCCTACCAGGCCGCCGCGCTCTCGGAGAGCGACCTCACCCGGCCGATGGAGTATATCCGCGGCATCCACTCGGCGTTCACTCGCGAGCCGGACAAGACGATCTACATCGACGTGGACCCGCAGACGGCAGCGGCCCGGAGCGGCTCGACCAACCAGTTCGAGGACGCCGCCTTCCTCGCGCAGGTGGAGTCGAACTACGAGCGACTGATCGACGCCGAGCCCGAGCGCTTCGTGCGCGTCGACGGCACGCAGTCGCCCGAAGCGGTGATCGATTCGGTGGAGGATATCGTCGATCGACTGGCGAGCGAACACGGTGAGTGAGCGGCCGTAACCGCCGAGTCACCGGTTCTACGCCCACATCGGGCCCTGCGTTGCGCTACTCCCAGTTCTTGGGGAGATCGACGCGCTCCGGCGGCGGGATGTAGAGCACGTCGATCAGCGCGCCCATGCCCACCGGAACCGCGACCAGGAGGGTAAGCACGATCGCGGGACTCCCCAGCTCCGGGCCGAGGCTGAGCAGCCCCGAGAACAGGTACGTCGACGCCAGCAACACGAGGGGGATGCCGGTGACGGTGAACACGGCGGCACCCCCGCGCGTGTCGAGCGCGATGCGGAAGTATCGCGTCAGCACTGCCGCGACCAGCGTGTGCACCGCGAGGACGACGAGCAGGAACGCGACCGAAAGCACCGAGACCATTGTGCCCCACTCGGCGCCGCGTGACCTTTTCCTTGTCGCTGTCGAGTGAGCGTGGGGCGGCTCTTACTGCTCGATGCCGTCGGCTGGCCGTCGCCGACTCTTACTGCTCGATGCCGTCGCTCCCACCAGCCCGCCGCGCCTCGGCCAGGATTCCCGCAACCGGGTCGGTGTAGTCGTAGCCGGGAATCACGCCCTGGACGTACGTTCCCTCGACGAAGTCGATCAGCGCGGCGGCGTCGTTCACGCCGCGGCGGGGGTCGATATCCGCAAACGTGACGGTGACCGCCGCAGTCCGCGTTCCCTGGTGGACGGTCTCCGTCACCGCGGGGTCTGGTACGTCGTCGCCGGCCAGGACGCCGCCGCCGACGTTGCCGACCCGGCGCTCGAACGTCTCGTACCACCCCTCCTCGACGACCGGCGCCACGTCGTCCGCCGTCACCTCGTCGAGCATCGGCGCGCGGACGGTCACGTCGAACTCGATCCGGCCGCCGTCGGCGGGCGCCGCGTCGACGACCCCGTCGAACGGCGTCGCAGTCGATTCGAACCGGTCCGCCTTCTCGTCGGCAGCCGCAAACGCGTCGTGGCTGCGGAACGCTCGCCGGACTCTGTCGGGCAGGTCGCTCATACCCGTTCCAGGCGGTTGCGCCGAATAAGCGCGTTCCTTCCGGTGGAGTGCACTCGCTTCGACGGACGAGAGCGGCCGGGATACGGTCGCGCGCGCGTGCCGCTTCGACGGGGCTTTTCCCCGGCCGACTCCGTAGAGCGGGTATGGCCGAGCAGTTCCTCGACACCGACGCGCTCGTCGCCGCCGTCGACGACGGCGAGTTCGACCGCACGCCCGCAGTCGTCGCGAACGCACACATCACGGGCCTGAGCGTCGCTCGCGCGCTCGATGCCCACGGGGTGCCCGTCATCGCGATCGACCAGGTCGGCGACGGCCTCGCCTACCCCTCCGACGCGGTCGAGTTTGCCGGCGAAGTGCGCTACCCCCTCGACGATCCCCAGGGGTTCGCGGAGGATCTTGCCGCCATCGCCGACGCTGCCGGCGAGGTCGTCGCCTTCGGCTGCATGGACGAGTGGGTCCACGGGTTCGCCGACGCCGGCGTCGAGAACGTGCGCCTGCCGTGGGAGAACCACGTCAGCGTGCTCGACAAGAGCCGGCTCTACCGCCGTGCGGAGGAACTCGGCGTCCCCTACCCCGAGACGTACTTCCCGAGCGAGACCGACCCCGACGCTGCCGCCGAGGAACTCGGGTTCCCGCTCGTCGTCAAGCCCGCCCGAAAGCGCGAGGGCGAGGAGGCGATCGGCAGCAACGTCGTCGAGGTCGTGACGACCGAGGAACTGCACGACGTGCTCGACGCCGCCGCGGCCGCGGGCGTCGAGGTGATGCTCCAGGAGAAGGTGACCATCGCAACCGGGAAGGACCGCTCGCTGGCGTCGTACGTGCCCGCCGAGGGCGAGCCACTCGCCGTTGTCGGGAACGCCGCCGTCCGCTTCCCGCTGGAGTTCGGCACCTCGTGTCTGGTCGAGACCGTCGACGCCCCCGAGATCGAGGCGCGCGCGCTGTCGGTGATCGAAGACGCCGGCTATCACGGCATCAGCGAGGCGGAGTTCGTCTACGACGCCGACCGCGAGGAGTACGTGCTGCTGGACATCAACACCCGGCCCTGGAAGTGGATCTCGCTGCCGGTGTCGGTCGGCGCGAATCTCCCCTACGCCGCCTACGCGGACGCTGTCGGCGCGTCGTTCGAGCCCGGCGAGCTCGACGACGGGCGCTGGGTGTACCTGCGGGACTACCTGACCCTGCTGTCGACCGCCGAGGCGTTCTGGGACGTGCTCGACACCGAGGACTGGATGGCGCTCGTCTCGGGCGCGTTCGAGGAGGGTGGGGAGCTGACGACGGGCGTCTACCGCCCGAGCGATCCGGCGCCGACGGCGCAGCTGCTCGATACCGAGTTCACCGATCGCGAGTACTACTGCTCCTGCTGAGACGGCCGGCCACGTTCGGTCGCAGGTGGCGTCGCCGGCTCAATCGACAGTCAATCCCGGTTATTACTGCACAGATCTGTCCACGATACCCCACCGTTTCGCCGGCATCCGGTGGTTCCTAACCCGTCGCCCCGGTACTCACACAACATGAGCGACCGTCTCCACCTCAATCTCTTCACGATGAACTCTGTCGAGCACGTCTCGCCGGGGATGTGGCACCGGGACGGCGACCGCTCCGCGGCGTACACCGACCGAGAGTACTGGACCGACGTGGCCCGCACCGCCGAGCGCGGCAACTTCGACGCCGTGTTCTTCGCCGACGTGCGCGGCATCTACGACGTGTACGGCGGCGACCGCGAGACGGCGATCGAGAAGGCCGTCCAGACGCCGTCGAACGACCCGGCGCTGGTCGTGCCCGCGATGGCGGAAGTGACCGACGACCTCGGGTTCGCGATCACCAAGTCCACCACCTACAACCACCCCTACCAGCTCGCCCGGGAATTCTCCACGCTCGATCACCTCACCGACGGCCGGGTCGCGTTCAACGTCGTCACCTCCTACCTAGAGTCGGCCGCCGCCAACCTCGGCCTCGAGGAGCGCATGGCGAAGGAGACCCGCTACGAGCGCGCCGCGGAGTTCCTCGAGGTGTGCTACGCGCTCTGGGAAGAGTCGTGGGAAGACGACGCCGTGCTGCGGGACGCCGACGCCGGCCGCTACACCGACCCCGGCAAGGTCCACCGCATCGACCACGAGGGCGAGTTCTTCGACGTGCCCGGCCCGCACGGCTCCGAGCCGTCGCCCCAACGCACGCCCGTGATCTACCAAGCGGGCTCCTCGGAGTACGGCCGAGAGTTCGCCGCCACCAACGCCGAGGCGGTGTTCTGCTCGCAACCCACCGAGGAGGGGGTCGTGGAGTACATGGAAGACGTCCAAGAGCGAGCCGTCGACGCCGGCCGGGACGCGGACTCGATCGCCTTCTTCATCGGTGTCGTCCCCATCGTCGCGCCGACGGAGAAAGCGGCCGAGGCGAAGTACGAGGCGCTGCGGGAGTCCGTCGACGTGGAGTCGACGCTGGCGCTGCTGTCGGGCTTTCTCGACATGGATCTCTCCGAACTCGATCCGGACCAGAAGGTCGAGCACATCGAGACCCAGGCGATCCAAGGGACGATGAACGCGTTCACGCAGTCCGATCCCGACCGCGAGTGGACCGTGCGCGAAGTCGCGGAGTTCTCCGGCCTCGGCTCCACCTCGCCCATCGTCGTCGGCACGCCCGAGCAGGTCACCGACGAACTCGTCTACTGGCACGAGGAGGTCGGCGTCGACGGCTTCAACGTGAAGGAGGCGGTCCGCACCGGGAGCCTCGACGACTTCGTCGACCTGATCGTGCCGGCGCTCCAGAAGCGGGGGCTGTTCCGGACGGCGTACGAGGGCGACACCCTGCGCGAACGGCTCGCCGGTGAAGGCCAGCGACGCCTCCCCGAGTATCACCCGGCTCGGCAGTGAGAGCCGGAAAGCGCCTCCCGGTCGGGGCGTGAAGAAGCGGACAAGATTCCGGTAGCGAATAGGTTTAAGTTGTTCCACCCACTTGGTTCAGGTGACGCTTCGCTTTGGAGGGCCGAAGCGTCAGCGGGGACCAACCGGGCCGCGCCGCCGCGCTTTTTCGCGACGGCGCGGCTCGTTTTCGCTACAGTACAACTCGAGAACCCGTGGCGCTGTTCAGTCGCCCGTCGGTGGGTTGAGCGCGACGCCGTCGACGACGGCGAGGCTCGCCAGCACTGAGCCCGCGCCGGCACCGACGCTGATCGATAGCGGCGAAAGAACTGCCGCGAGAACCCCGGCGAGCAGCGCAAACGGTATGAACAGCAGCTGGAGGTCCGGACGCGAGAGTTCGCCGACCGGGAGCATCGTAATTACATGTAATTAGAGCGGGCTTGAAAGCGTTTGTGCCTGGTGGCGTCGATGAAGGGGGCAAGCCGTCGATGCCAACTGGGTTCATGCGCTTCCGGCGGTCACACTGGAACCACATGGGGGAGGGATTCGAACCACGGTCGAACGTGCTCGCTTCGCTGCGCGCGACCTCCCTGCTTCGAATCCCTCGATACGCGTCGCTCCTCACTTCGTTCGGAGCCGATGCGAGGGGAGGGATTCGAACCCACGGACCCCTACGGGAGCGGGTCTTAAGCCCGCCGCCTTTGTCCTGACTCGGCCACCCTCGCGCGTCCGGCAGTTTTCCCGCAGCGCCGGAAGTCGGTTTCGGTCCCGCTACTCCTCGAGCAGCAGCGCGACCCCGACCAGGTTCGAGCCCGCAGTCACCGTCGCCTCCCGTTCGAGGGAGTAGACGATCCCCTCGCGGTCGACGGTCACCTCCTGCAGCACCTCGTAGCTCGTCGGGTCGTAGACAGTGCCGACGTAGTCGCCCGGCTCGACGTAGTCGCCGAGTTCGACCGGGCCGTCGGCGTGGAACAGTCCCGAGTCGGCGGCTTTCACTCGACCGAGGTGGTTGCGCGCGATCGTCGCGTTCGTCGGCGCGGGCTCGCCCGGCAGCATGTCGAGATGCCGGAGCGTGTCGAGCATCCCGGCGAGGCCGGCGTCGATGGCGTCCTCGACGAGTTCGGTGTTGTGGGCGAGCTCGGGCGTGATCGTCGGGATCCCCTCCTGTGTGGCGGCGACACGGAGTTTGCCGCCGAAGTCCCGATCCGCCCACTCCGCGTCGGCGTCCTCGCCGGCGGCCTCCGCGAGCAGCAGGTCGATGCCGAACGCCTCCGCGAGCGCGCGACACTCCGCGTCACCTTTCAGGTAGACGGTGTGGGGCAGCATCTCCAGCCCCCCGGTGTGGAGATCGACGATCGCGTCGGCGTCGCCGGCGTACTCCCAGAGCGTCGCCGCCATGCGTTCGTGGAGCGTACCGTTCTCGTCGCCGGGCCAGCAGCGGTTCATGTTCGCGTTCACCGAGTCCAGCGGCTCCGGCGCGGTGTAGGAGACGCGGTCGAACGTGATCGGGTCGGCGACGGGGACGGCGATCAGCGTGCCCGAGAAGTCGTCCTGGCGCGCGAGGAGCTCGGCGTGGAGCCGCCGGAGCACCTCGCTTCCGTTGATCTCGCGGCCGTGCTGGGCCGCCTGCACGTACACCGTCGGGCCGTCGCCGTCGCCGTACGCGTGGATCGTCGTCTCCAGTTCGACGCCCGAGGGGAGTCGGGCCAACGTGATGCGCTCGGCGTCGTGCATACCGTGGGGGTCGTTCGCAGGGGACTTTGCACCTCCGGTCGAGGCAGGACTGATGCGAGTCAGGTCGGCGTGTGCGCGTCGATATCGGCCACGATCTCGTCCAGCGCGCGGAGCAGGTCACGCTCCCGCGGGCCGTCGGCCCACGTCCGGCCGTACGTCGACGTGCGGTTGTCGAACGTCACGCCGACCAGCAGGTCCGGGTCCGGCTCGCCGTCGGCCACCCCCTCGTTATCGAACGTCTCCTGGAACGCCTCGCTTGCTTCCCAATCGAGCCACGTCGGCTCGGCGTCGTCGCCCACCAGCGCCAGCCGGCGGTCCGCGGCCAGCCAGTCGGCGGCCTGCTGGGCGTCGACGTCGGTGTCGCCAGGGAGGAGCAGCAGGTCGGCGTTGTTCGTCGCGCTCACGGTCGGGATCTCCTCGTGGAGCGTGAGATCGACGCCGTCGGCGACGTAGGTGGGCGTCTGGTGAAGTTCGTCGAAGGTGAGCTCCTCGGTGGTGTCGCCGGTACCCGGCAGGGCCGAACAGCCGGCTACGGCGGTCGTGACTGCGGCGGCTGTGGCGGCGAGGAAGCGTCGTCGGGGAAGGGTCTTCTGTCGCAGGAGTGGAAGCAGCGGCCGGGCGGGTAAAGAAGTCACTCAGAGACAAGGAGGCGTTTGAGTGTCGGAGTGGGGTCCACTCCGGGTGAACTGTTGCCGTAACAATAATACCCAGACCGGTCAAGTTACCAACTATGACCGAGCGAAAACTGTCCTCACAGCTCCTCGTCGGCGTCGTGATCGTACTCGTCGGGGTACTCCTGTTACTCGACACGACCGGAGTGTACGACACCGGGTCGCTGTTCCGCTACACGCCGACACTGTTCGTCCTCGTCGGCGTCTACGCGATCGTCGTCAGCGGCTTTCGCAACCTGTTCGGGCCGCTCACGCTGATGCTCGTGGCCGGGGCGATCCAGCTCGTGACGCTCGATATCTTCGAGTGGAGCCAGCTCTCCTCGCTCTGGCCGCTCGTGGTCATCATCTTCGGCCTCTCGCTGCTGGCCGGGCGGTTCGACCGGGCGACGCCGGCGACCGACCGGTCGGTGATCGACACGTTCTCGCTGTTCGGTGACACCGAACGACGGGTCGTCGGCGACGCGTTCGAGCGGGCGACCCTCACCGTGCTGTTCGGCGGTACGACGCTCGATCTCCGTGACGCCGATCCGGAGGACCTGCCCGCACGCGTGAACCTGACCGTGCTGTTCGGCGGGGTCGACATCGTCGTCCCCCGCGACTGGAACGTCGAACTCGAGGTGTTGCCCGTCTTCGGCGCCAGCGAGGACAGCCGGCTCCGCGTCGACGCCGAGCACGAGACGGTCGATCTCGTCATCAGCGGCTTCGTCGCGTTCGGAGGCGTGGAGCTGAAGGACTAGTCGCTGGTCGGTGCGAGAGCGTTTAGAACGGCGATGGGCCCTGGCGGATTTGAACCACCGATCACCCGGTTATGAGCCGGGGGCTGTAAACCAGACTGAGCTAAGGGCCCGTAGCTGAACAGCCGGACGGCTCGCCCTTGAGACTACCGAAAGGATCGACGCCGTCGCCAGGGCTCGAACCTGGGACAACCACGTTAACAGCGTGGTGCTCTACCAGCTGAGCTACGACGGCTCATTCCATCGTACCGCGGTTTCACTCATATGGGTTTCGTTTCCCCGCGACGCCGCGGGCCGACCGACACGGTTTCCCCGCGCCCCGGAATACGCTCGCGCATGACCGACGACGCCCTCGACGCCGTGCTCGACCGCGTGAGCGAGCGCGTCACGCCCGACGCCGACGAGCGCGAGCGCCTGCGCGCCGTCACCGCTGAGCTGACCGAGCGCGCCGAGGCCGCGATCGACGACCTGCCCATCGACGCCGACGTGACGCAGGTGGGCTCCAGCGCGCGCTCGACGTGGCTCGCCGGCGACCGGGACATCGACCTGTTCGTGCGGTTCCCCACCTCGATCGACCGCGAGGCGCTGGAGCGCTACGGTCTCGACGTGGGCCACGCCGTCCTCCCCGACGGCCACGAGGAGTACGCCGAACACCCCTACGTCAAGGGGGAGTACGACGGGTTCGACGTGGACCTCGTGCCGTGCTACGCCATCGACTCCGCACGAGAGATTCGCTCCGCTGTCGACCGGACGCCGTTTCACGACGCCTACCTCCAGGCGCGATACACCCCCGAACTCGCCGCGGGTGCTCGCCTCCTGAAGCGCTTCATGAAGGGCGTCGGCGTCTACGGGAGCGACCTCCGCACCGAGGGGTTCTCGGGCTACCTCGTGGAGCTCCTAATCCTGGAGCACGGCGGCTTCGTCCCGCTGGTCGAGGCCGCCGCCGAGTGGCACCCACCGGTTCGATTCGACTCGCGGGGGGACGGCGGGCCAGCCGAGATCTCGCCGAGCGAGGCCGACGCCGCCACGTTCGACGACCCGCTGGTGGTAATCGACCCGACCGACCCGGACCGAAACGTCGCGGCCGTGCTGTCGGCGGCCAACCTGGCCCGGTTCCAGCACTACTGCCGCGAGTTCCTCGACGATCCGCGGGAGTCGCTATTTTTCCCGGAGCCGACCGACCCGATCGACGGTGCCGGCGTGCGCGAGCATCTCGACCGTCGCGGGAGCCACGCGGTCGCGGTGACGTTCGACACGCCCGACGTGGTCGAGGATCAGCTCTACCCCCAGCTACGCCGCTCGCTCGGCGGCGTCACGGACGAACTCGACCGACGCGGGTTCGACACCCTGCGGGCGACGACGGTCGCCGACGGCGTCGGCGAGGACGAGACCGGTCGGTCGGTGCTGTTCGTGGAGACCGCCGTCGACGAACGCCCCGCGGTCGAACGGCACGAGGGGCCGCCCGTCCACGTCGGCGAGCACGCCGCCTCGTTCTACGACGCCTACGCCGACGATCCGTCCGTGTACGGCCCGTTCGTCGACGCCGATCGCTACGTGGTCGAACGCGAACGCGACTACCGCACGCCGGAAGCGTTCCTCCGGAGTGACGCGCTGTTCGACGTGGCCCTGGGGACCCACGTCGAGACAGCCCTGCAACACGAGTACGCGGTGCTCGTCGACGACGACGTGGCGACGCTCGCAGAACGGTTCGGGGAGGAACTCCGGCGCTACTTCGAGCCCGAGGTCTGAGTCGGTCCGCGAACCGGCGGCTCAGAAGTCGTGGATCTCGCGGATCTCGTCGACCAGCGTCACGACCTCCTCGGCCGGCTCGTCGTCTTCGGGGATCGGATCGCGGCCGTCGAACGTCTCGTGGACGACCGCGACGCTCTCGGAGAGGGTGTCGAGGCCGTAGCCGCCTTCGAGGATGAACGCCAGCGCGGCGTCGAGCTCGTCGGTCAGCTCCCGGATCGCGTCGGTGAACTGGGCGTACCCCTCGGTGGAGACGCGCATCCGCGAGATGGGGTCGTGGCGGTGGGCGTCGAACCCTGCGGACACCAGCACCAGATCGGGGTCGAACCGCCTGAATGCGGGGGCGATGGCTCGCTCGAAGACGTGCTGGTACTCCGCATCGCCACAGCCGGCCGAGAGCGGCACGTTGAGCGTCGCACCCTCGCCTGCTCCCTCGCCGATCTCCTCGACTGCGCCCGTACCGGGGTAGAGCCCCTCCTCGTGGGTCGAGGCGTAGAACACGTCCGGATCGTCGGCACAGATCTCCTGGATCCCGTTGCCGTGGTGTACGTCCCAGTCCCAGATGGCCACGCGGTCGACCGCGTCGGTCGTGGCGATCGCCGCCCGCGCGGCGATGGCGGCGTTGTTGAAGAAGCAGAACCCCATCGCCTCGTCGGACTCGGCGTGGTGGCCCGGCGGCCGACCGATCGCGAAGGGGGTGTCGCGGCCGTCGGCGCCGTCGAGGGCCGTCTCCGCGGCCCAGATCGCCAGCCCCGCGGACTTGCGCGCCACGTCGTAGGTGTCCTCGCCAGCGACGGTGTCCGGGTCCCACTCGCCACCGCCGTTCGCGCAGAACGACTCAACGTCGTCGACGTACTCGGCGTCGTGAGCGCGTTCGAGCGCCTCGCGATCGGCGGCGGGCGCGTCGACGTACTCCACGCAGTGGCGGTCCTTCAGTGTCTCGCGGATCGCCCGCAGGCGGTCGGGCGACTCGGGGTGTCGGGGGCCGGTGTCGTGATCGAGACAGCGCTCCGAGTAGCCGAACTGCATTACTCGAACAGGGCGAAGTACGTCTCGATGTCCTCGGCCTGTACGGTTCGGCGATCGGCGTGGCGGGCGAGTTTCGCGGCCGCGCGGGCGACGTTGTCGGCGTAGTCCTCGAGGATATCCGCCAGCGCGATCCGAGCCTCCATCGACACCCGGTAGCGGTCGTCGATGCGCAGGCGGGCGATACGGTCGACGGGGGCGACCGGGAGGTCGACGGCGTCGCGGTCGACGACCTGGCCGACGCCGAAGTCCGCGGCCATGAGGGTTTTTCGGCCGTCCTCCGTGGCCTCCTCGGCCGCTTCGATGGCGAGTTCGGCGCCGCGGTCCTGGATGCGCGCCGCCAGTTCCTCGGCCGCGTCGGCGCTGACACGGAGTCCGTCCGCGTTGCGACGGATGATCGCGTCGACGGGGGCGAACGGCAGCTCGACGGTCATACCGACACGCCGGGCGTAGCGCGTAAAACGCTTCCCCTCCGCTCTCAGGACGTCACAGGGAGTGTTCGGGCCGGCGTCGACGGCTGCCGTGACGACGGCGCCGCCGCTCACCACGCTCACGGGGTGGCGCCGAAAGAACGTCCGGACGGAGTCCACGCGAGCGAAGCGAGCGTGGGCACGTCCGGTCGTGACTGAACGAAGTGAAGGAACGTCCGGACGGAGATTTGAACTCCGGTCCCTGGCTCCGCAAGCCAAGAGGATAGTCCACTACCCTACCCGGACTCATTTCTACGAACGCCCGACCTGCATAAGTCGGTTCCGGTTCCGGGGCGGCGTGGGGCGAAGGAACAAAGCACGTTTTGTCCATACGTCGACCTTATGCAACCAGCCCCCGTCTATGGAGCTATGGAACGCAGAACGTTCCTCACAGGCGCCGCCGGGGCGCTCACGATGATCGCCGGCTGTGTCGGGTCGAGTCCGGAGACGCCCGACGACGATCCCGCGGCGAGCGAGACGCCGACGGCGACGCCAGCGTCGCCGACGATCACCGATCGGTCGCTCGAACCGCGGCAGGACTGTGCGGAGCCCGGGAGCGCCACGATCGCCGCCGCCGGAGCCACCGTGACCGTCGACGGCTGTATCGTCGGCAAGAACGGCTGTATGGTCGCGTCGCTCGCGTCGGCGACCTACGACGCCGACGCGGACGAACTCGCGGTGCGCGTGGCGACCCGAGACGAGTCCGACGAGGACGAGGCGTGTACCCAACAGCTCGTCAACCGCGGCTACACCGTCACCGTCGAGTTCGACGGCGGGCTCCCTGGGACGACGACGGTCACCCACGACGGCGTGGACGGCGAACAGCAGGTCGCCCAGTCCGAGACCGGCGGGTGACCGATCACGGCGCGCGGGCGGCAGTGCCCGTGGGGCGCTGCGAGAAGCTAGCCGACCGTGGGTGACGAGCAAACTAAACGCCGGGGGGACCAACGGGCGGTATGGGCATTTTCGACTCGCTGAAGTCCGCACTCGGCGTGCGCGCGGAGGCCGACGCATCCAGCGCGGCCGATCCCGAGGCGCTGTTCGGCATGAGCACCGCCTACGTCACGATGGAAGCCGAACTCGGCTACCGGTCGGCCGGGGCGGCCGCGCTCTGTTTCTCCCGGGTCGACAGCACCGCCTTCGCCGACGCCGTCGACGAAGTCGAGACGATCCTCCGGGCCGGCGAGGCGGAGACTGGCACCGAGTTCCGCCGCCACGAGGACGACCACGGCTACCACTGGGTGATCCTGGCCGACGACGATCCGGAGGATCTCGTGACTAGCGTTCACTTCGCCGCCGACGAGTTCGTGGAACAGGGGTTCGGCTCCCGCCTGCTGGCTGCCGTCTTCGGCTTCGAGAAAGCCGACGCCGAGGCCGCCGAAGCCGGCGGCAAGCGAGGAGAGTGCGGCGCGAGCGCCACCCGCGCCAGCACCGAGCGGGCCTACTGGATCTACTCGTTCCGCCGCGGCGCCTACTACCCCTTCTGTCCGAGCGGCGACCACGACCGCAACACGAAAGCGGAGTTCAAACTCCGCTCCGTGCTTGACGGTGAACTCGACATCGAGGACGACGAGTCTCACTGGTACCCACTCTGGCCCGACTCGCCCGGTGGCCACCCCTGGACGTGACGATGCCCAACGGTCCCACAATGTACGATCACTACCAGCAGACTGAGGGGGAGGCCACCGGCGTCGTCTTCCGCGTCGTCGGCGTCGGCGGCGCCGAGGGGCGATCCCCAGGCGCCGAGGGTGCGCAACCCGACACAGCCGCCGAGGTGACGCTGCTCAGAATCACGGACGAAGCCGGGAACCGCGAGGCGACCGGTGAGCTCCGGCACGTCAGTCGGGCGCGACTCGATCGTGTGTTCACGCCCGCGAGCGACCCGAGCCCGCGCTTCGAACTGCCCGACTACCTCGCCGGCCTGCTGCTTCTGGCCGGTGTCGCCCTCGCGGTCCACCCCACCGGCGACCGCCTCGGGGGCGCGATACTGGCGGTTGGCGGAGCCTACCTGCTCTGGCGCCGCCACTGAGCTTGCCGCCCCCGCAACGGTCCCGACAGCCCGATCGGCGTCGCCCCATCGACGCCTCGTCATCCGGTTTCAACCTTCCCACCGAGTCGCGTACTCGCCGCCTACTGGGCGGCTATTTCACTTTCACTTTGCTGTTAACAAGGGTTTATCCCGGGGGACGCACAACGCAGGTGTATGGCAGAAGACGACCTCGAAAGTCTACCCGGCGTCGGCCCCGCAACCGCAGACAAGCTCACGGACGCTGGATTCGACAGTTTCCAGAGCATCGCCGTCGCGAGCCCCGGCGAACTGTCTAACTCCGCGGACGTGGGCGACTCCACGGCGGCCGACGTGATCAACGCCGCCCGGGAGGCCGCCGACGTCGGTGGCTTCGAGACGGGGGCGACCGTGCTCGAACGGCGCGAGCGTATCGGGAAGCTCTCCTGGCAGATGGACGAGGTAGACGACCTTCTCGGTGGCGGGATGGAGACCCAGTCCATCACCGAGGTGTACGGCGAGTTCGGGACCGGGAAGTCCCAGGTCACCCACCAGATGTCCGTCAACGTCCAACTCTCGAAGGAGAACGGCGGCCTCAACGGCGGCGCGATCTTCATCGACACCGAGGACACGTTCCGCCCCGAGCGGATCGACGACATGATCCGGGGGCTCGACGACGAGATCATCGCCGAAGAGCTCGAACGCCGCGAGATCGAGGGTGAGCCCGGCGACGAGGAGGCGATGGAACAGCTGCTCGAGTCGTTCCTCGACAACATCCACGTCGCGAAGGCGTTCAACGCCAACCACCAGATGCTGCTGGCCGAGAAGGCCCTCGAACTCGCAAAAGAGCACGAGGAGGGCGACTGGCCGGTCCGCCTGCTCTGTGTCGACTCGCTCACCGCCCACTTCCGCGCGGAGTACGTCGGTCGTGGCGAACTCGCCGAGCGCCAGCAGAAGCTCAACAAACATCTCCACGAGCTCGACAAGGTCGGCAACCTCCACAACGTCGCCGTCCTCGTCACGAACCAGGTCGCCTCCAACCCCGACTCCTACTTCGGCGACCCGACCCAGCCCATCGGCGGGAACATCCTGGGCCACAAGTCCACGTTCCGCATCTACCTCCGCAAGTCGAAGGGCGACAAGCGGATCGTCCGACTCGTCGACGCGCCCAACCTCGCCGACGGCGAGGCGGTCATGCGCGTCCAGGACGGCGGCCTGAAGCCCGAGTAAGCGACGCGTTCCCCCTCGATTCCCCCGGTTCCCCACTCACGCTTTTTCCCCGCTCACTCGTCAGCGCGACTCGCGAGCGCGGCGACGTCGTCCGGCGTCGCGTCGCGGTCGTCGGGCAGTCGTTCGATGCAGTCGAAACAGAGGAAGAACTCCGAGCCGTCGGCGAGTTCGAGATCCATTCCCTCCGTCGACCCGCCCTCGAACGTCCAGAAGTCGCCGATCCCCCCGCCGATCCGCGTCCGTCGGTTGCAGCCGTCACAGCGCTGAGTGGCCATCGACGACGCTTCGGACGCGAGTCGGTTAGGCGCTCCGGCGGGGATCACTCGCGTGGCCGCCGCCGCGAACGACGGCACCGCGGCTGGGCGGGTGGGCTGCCGGAGAAGGGAGATTGCGGATCAGTCCTCTTTGATCTCTTCGAACTGGTCGAGTAGTGCCTCCGTCGAGTCCCCGGAGTCGTAGCTGACGGTCCCGCTGAACGTCTCTGGGGCCTCCTCGAACTCGGCGTCCGCCTGAGAGGTCAGTTGTTCGCGGCGTTCGTGTTCACCTTCGTCATAGGCACCGAATGACATGGTAACTAGTCTCTTTGTGGTTGCCTTGCATATACGTATCGGTTAGTTTCACCCCCAGTCCACGTAGGTACCAGACGCTACGGACCCGCTAGTTACCCGGATGGACCCCAGCGTCGCTCGAAAACTGTAAACCCCCAGCCCGCCGAGAGAACGTGTGGCAAAGCCGCTTCGGTTCCGATACGCCCCCGGTTCGTGGTCCGAGGCGCGCGTTCGTAACGAGCTCTTGCAGCCGCTACAGGCCAACATCGGGGCTGCGATGCGCGATCCGTGGTATCAGTCACCGGCCGGGTTCGACGCCGTCCGGTTCGAGATGGACAACGGCGACGTAGCGCTGTTCTGCTGGGACGACGAGACCGGCTACTGGCTGGGCAACACCGAGACGCCCTCGGCGCTCTGGCGCACCAACAAACACGGGTTCGACGAAGTCGCCTACCCGATCCGGCGCTGGGCCGAACGGGAGCTGCTGGCCCAGCTGACCGAGGAGTCGCCGTGGCTTGAGGCGTACCCCCACGTCTCGTGGTTCTTCCTCCCGGTCTTCCTCTCGAAGGACGGCCGGCACACCACCCGGGAGTTTTTCCACGATCACGCGGCCGGCTTTCCCGACGCCGACCGGGACGACGTGCTCTCGTTCTACGAGGAACTGCTCTCGACGGGCGCGCTCGACCCCTACCGCGAGACGATGGCCGGGAAGCTCGGCACCTCCGAGACGCTGGACCTCACCCGGATGACGGCGACAATGGGCGAGTTCAACGCCGCCTACCTGCTCCTCGAGGCGGGCTACGACGTGACCCCCGAGGCGGCGGTGACGACGGGCCACTCCATCGACTACCGCGCCACCGGCGACGGCGACGAGGAGGCGTCGCTGGTCGAAGTGACCCGGCCCCTGCCGCCGAAACACCGCTCTGCGGGCTCGCCGATCACGGCGATCCGGGAGACGGCGGAGACGAAATCCTCGGGGCAACTCGAGGAGCACGGCGGCGGCGTGACGCTGTTCGTCGACTGCTCCTCGTTCCCCGACGACGACTGGCTGGCCATCGCCGGCGAGCGACCCGAAGTGCGTCACCGGCCCGCGGTCGTGTTCCGCCTCCGCCCCTCCGGCCACGTCGAGGCCTACCGGAAAGGCGGGCTCCCGCTGAAACTGGGCGACGCAGTCGAGTGGATCGACGGCTGAGTCGGCATCGCAAGCGGTTTGTTCCGGCGCCGACACGTTCCGCCAATGACCGTCGTCGCGGACCTCCACACACACACCACCGTCTCCGACGGGACGCTCTCGCTGGACGCGCTGGTCGAGACCGCCCGGAAGGACGGGCTCGACGCCGTCGCCGTCACTGACCACGACCGCTACCACCCCGAGCTCTCGGTCCCCGTCGAGCGCCGCGAGGGGCTACTCCTCGTGCGGGGGATCGAACTCCGCGTCGAGACGCTGACGGAACGTGTCGACCTGCTTGGCTACGGTCTCGAACCCACTGACGCACTGACCGCGGAGGTCGAGCGCCTCCAACAGGACCGCATCGACCGTGGGCGCCGGATCGTCGAGCGAGTCGAAGACCGACTCGGCGTCGACCTCGGGATCGAGCCCCACGCCGGGCTCGGCCGGCCGCACATCGCCCGCGCGGTGGTGGCGAGCGACGCCGACTACGACACCGTCGGCGCCGTCTTCGACGACCTGATCGGCGACGACGGCCCGTGTTACGTCGCCCGGAACGTCCCCGACTTCGAGACGGGCCGGGAGCTGCTCGAAGAGGCCTGTGCGTTCGTCGGCCTCGCACACCCGCTGCGCTACGACGATCCCGGAGCCGCACTTGAACTCACTGCCGACCTCGACGCCGTCGAGCGCTACTACCCCTACGACCGGCCGGTCTCGCCAGCCGACGCCGACGCGCTCGACCTGCGGCCCGTCGAGGCCGCCATCGCCGAGTACGACCTGCTGGCAACTGGCGGCACGGACGCTCACGAGACCGAACTGGCCGTCGACGGCCTCCCGCAGGCGGCGTGGGAGCGCGTGCGCGAGCGCCTGCCCGATGCGGTCGAACTCGCCTGACTGTACGGCCGCTGGCTCCGCGTGCCGGCAGGGAGAGAAACTGATTTATCCGCGACTCCGGTAGCGCCGGGGCGTGAACGAGGGGATCGTCGCCGAGATGCCGGCGTGGCTCCAGTCGCTGTTGCACTCCGACTGGGCACTGGTCGTGCTCTTCGGCGTGTTCGTGCTCGAGGGCGCGATGCTGATGTACTTCGTCCCCAGCGAACTCATCGTGCCGGGGTCGCTCGCGCTGTTGGGACACAGCCCCGAGACGCTCCTGCCGGTGCTGGGCGTCGCCGTCCTCGGTGCGACTGTCGGCCAGCTCGCACTATTTTTTGTCGCCGAACGCGCCGGGCGGGAGTATCTGCTGCAGAAGCGGTGGTTCCGCGTGAGCGAGGGCGCACTCACCCGGTTCGACGGCTGGTTCGACCGCTGGGGCGCCCCCGCGGTCGCTGGCAGCAACGCGATGCTGTTCACTCGCGGGATGCTGACGGTGCCGGCGGGGCTGGCGAAGATGGACCCGAAGCGGTTCGTCGCGCTGTCGGCAGTCGGGACGCTGGTGTTCGAGTCGGCACTCGCTGGGTTGTACGTCTTCGGCGTCGACCTGCTCTGGTAGCTTACTCCGTGCGGTCGATCTCGGTCCGCTCGCGCAGCGCTTGCAGTCGCTCGTCGTCGGCTAAATCCTCGACGCGCTCCTGGAAGTGCTGCTCGCAGAGGCCGACTTTGACGCCGTCCGTCTCCGCGGCGTAGATGGCGTCGTCCTCGCAGTAGTGGCACTTCATACACCAGAATATGCGCCCCAATCGGTTAAGAACGCGGGTAGCGGCCGGGCGGAGCGACGCGGTTTTGCCCGCGGAGGCTCTGGTGCCGACATGAACCACACCCCCCGTCCCGGCCGCGACGACGCCCGGCGGCCCCGCCGCCTGCGAGCCGACGGCGTCCGCTCGCTCGTCGCCGAGACCAGCCTCTCGGCGTCGGATCTGATCGCGCCCGTGTTCGTCGACGCGACGACCGACGAGCGCGTCCCGATCGAGACGATGCCCGGCCACGAGCGCGTCCCTGTCGACGACGCCGTCGCCCGCGTCGAGGAAGTGCTCGCGACGGGCGTCGAGGCCGTGATACTGTTCGGGGTCCCCGAGTTCAAGGACGGCCGCGGCACCCGCGCCTACGCCGAGAACGGCGTCGTCCAGCGCGCCGTCAGACGGATCACGGACGAAACCGACGCCTACGTGATCACCGACGTGTGTCTCTGTGAGTACACCGAACACGGCCACTGCGGCATCGTCGAACCCGGCGCCGACGAGGACCCCCACCTCACCGTCGAGAACGACGAGAGCGTCGAGTTGCTCGCGGAGATTGCGGTCTCCCACGCCGAGGCCGGCGCGGACATGGTCGCGCCCTCGGCCAGCCTCGACGGCATGGTCGGCGCCATCCGTGACGGACTGGACGAGGCCGGCTTCCGAAACCTGCCGATCATGTCCTACGCCGCCAAGTACGAGTCGGCGTTCTACGGCCCGTTCCGGGACGCCGCCGACGGCGCGCCCGCCTTCGGCGACCGCCGGCACTACCAGATGGATCCCGCCAACGGCCGGGAAGCCCGCCGGGAGGTCGCCCTCGACGTCGACGAGGGCGCGGACGTGCTGATGGTCAAGCCCGCGCTCCCGTACCTCGACGTGGTCGCGGACGTGCGCAGGGAGCACGACCACCCCGTCGCGGCGTACAACGTCTCCGGAGAGTACGCGATGCTGCACGCCGCCGCGGAGAAGGGCTGGCTCGACCTCGAGGCGGTCGCTCACGAGTCGCTGCTGTCGATCAAACGCGCCGGCGCGGACCTGATCCTCACCTACTTCGCGGAGGACGTGGCCCAGTCGCTCTGAGCGGGCGCCGACGCCCTTGTTGGCTCGCGGCTCACTCCGTTCGCCGTTCGCTTCCGAGGTGGTTTGCCACTGCTCCCGTCGG